>SDBS01001438.1_pt1 | contig 24118 bp, 16 predicted proteins | sample 2277091 | NCBI WGS metagenome assembly SDBS01 (sample SAMN10404972, study PRJNA504765) | marine sediment metagenome | isolation source: marine sediment core GS10_PC15, 163 cmbsf | place: Arctic Ocean: Southern Knipovich Ridge | collected 2010
ATACCATCAGGCAGGACAAATCTAAGGGCAGCTTAAAAACTAAAATGCTTCGGGCTGGCTGGAATATAGATTTTAGAATCAAACTACTGGGGATGTTGTTCAAATTTTAATGCGGTTGCCCTGGCTCCATTGGGGTGATGATTGACACTCAGTAGTTTTTCTGCTAAACTTACCTATGGCGTCGACTATCTCTTCATCTCCAGATAATGTATAAACATTTTTATTGAAGAATTTTGATATTGAGCCAGTAATACTATCATATCCCCTTATTACGTCTTGTAATCTTGTTATTCTGCATTTCTGCTCGTCTTCAGTTTTGGGGGTATAGTTATTAAGGAAAAATATAATTGCATTTTTTGTTGCGTCTGTAATAAGTGGTTTCAGTTTATCAGGGTCAACAAACAGATATGTTTTTAAAATCATGTTGTTTGATAAAATAATAACTTTAGTTTCATCCGATGCGTTTTCTGGGCAAGAGGGCCAGCGATGGAATTTACATATATAAAGGAAGAGCTTGTTCAGGTTCGATGGGTCTTTTTCTGATTCATTTTGTAATTCTTGAAGTGTGATTTTATATATTGCTGATTCTAGTTCAATAGAATGCATCCCAATGCTAGCATTGGTGTTAAGCAAACCTTCTATTTCCTGGGAAAGTTTCTCATTTTCGGATAGCGCTTCAATGGATTTCTCTCCCAGGTCATGCTTTGTACCATATAGTTTACCTATTAATAATGCCGTACTGAGCTGATCATAAGTAAGTGAAGTTTGGTTAATGAGAATGTTCAATACGTCAGCATGAGCTTTTCTGAGAATTTTTGAATTCAGAGCGTTAAGGCGACATAATTCGACACCTATGTATTTGATAGCTACTTCTTCAGACAGCGGTGTCAATCATCACCCCAATGGAGCCACCTGTCATCACCTAATGAAGCCACCTGATGGTTCAGTTTAGAAGGACAAAGTTTACGGGCTAGTAAATACATCAGCGAAGATTAAAATATGGGGAGGACAACAAAATCATGCTCCGGTTCTACTTTGGAATTCTGTTTCTAACCTGAACCAGCATGTGGCTCCATTAGGTGATGACAGGTGGCTCCATTGGGGTGATGATTGACAACTAGCAATAAACTTATCTCGCTGCTGAGAATTAATGCTAGGCAAAGTATTTAAATCTCTTGTTTCTTTGTCATAGAGATCTGGAACTTTAATCAAATCTTGATCGACAAAATCAGGCACGCACTGAGAAATAATTAATGAACCCTGTTCATTATAAAATTGAATAAAACGCTCTAACAGATCAATATTATTTAAATAAAATTGATTAATCATGTAATTATATGTAGTTGAAGCAAACACATATATATCAACATATGTCTTATTAGATTTTACAACAGCAACGCCATTATCAATATTAAAATTATCTCTTAATGCAACATGAAAACTATAGCCTGTCGCGCTACCCCATAAAAGATTATCACTCCCTAACAAAAAAATTGATGCCTGCCCCGGAGGCGGCATGAGACCATAATAAGCCTCATCCAAAAAATATTGTAACCACGAAGCATCATTAGCAACAGCAATGAAAGAGAAATCTCTATAAAGCCGAAGATGCTTAAAATACTCAATTCCTAAATTCTTAAGCGGTTTTGAAATATCGCTAATATCACTCGTAAAACTTAAAAATTTCTCGTGTTTACGCTTATCTAATACTTTCGATGAATAATTCATAAACACGCTCTTTATAGAAACAAGGGGCAAGGGTGTCGAGGCTTGACACTCTCTTCGAGGACACTAACATATTTGTTTTAGTAAAACAATGCAAAAAATTTACATTGAAAAATTTCAAATTCAAACTAAACTTCTTCAATTCCAACAAACAAGAATAATTATAATTAATAAGAACAAAACAAACTTAATTGAATAAATTTCACTCCGACTAATGGCAACAATCTGGAGACTAAAATAATGTTTAAAGCAACAAATGAATATTCAGAAAAAGAAACGTTACTTGCACAGATCTTTGCTGATGCATCGGACACAAGGATCAACTTTTTCTGTCAAAATTTCAGACTGGATCAATTAAAAAAGCTGATAGATTTACGTAATATGGTTCTTGAAAAAGCTGAAGTCGAACCATTTGCTCTAAACAACCACCAACTTTCGTTGGCTGAAAAAGAAGTGGGGAGCCGTTATGATAAAAGGGTATTGCCAATAGAAGATGTAAACACCTTTGAAACATTGTTTGAGTTAATAGTAAACAATCAAAAAGAAAAAAATAAACGTACTTTATGGCACACAGGCTCACTGCAACAAGCAAAAGTCTCTCGTCGTGGAGATAGGAATCTTTCACTAACCATTGTCATGATTACTTTAGCAGTCTATATGTTTTTATTTAAAGCAGCGCAAGAAGCAGATCGTATTTCATACAATGAGTTTAAATCAAATGTTGCACTCGGTCGTTGTTTTTCAACAACTCATTTGTCCCCCATGTCGAACAATCATTATCAAACACAATGGCATTCTAATTGGCCTGGCGTTAGTTGCACCCCAGGGCTAAGCTTTATATCCTTGAATATAGCCGCTTTCATTATTATGATTGCGACACTTTGCCTATATGGTTATCGACAAAATAATAAACGCTTTCAAGCAATGCAAGATGAGTGCAATGACTCAAAATATGACACTCTCTTGAATGAAATTTTAAACCCAGAAGAAAATGTCGCGGTAAATTGGTCAGACGAAATCATGGTAAATAAAAAAACATGCTCTTTACGAAAGCTAGCTTTGATCTTGTTATTATGCTTCGATGATCGAATGCACGATGAAATCTTACCAAATTTAGCAAAAAATATTCAGGAAGGAAAGCGTGATCTCTCTCTATCACTCCCATCAAACATAATAATAACGACTCCGCCGGTGAATCTGACATTTAAGAAAAATTTATAGTATTCGTAAACATCTATTTAATTGACTCAAATAGAAGTTATAACGAAATAGTCAAGACTAAACCAATTTATATGCCGAATTAGCCATAGATTTTTTGTTTTATTTCAATGAGTTAAGTTTTATTTGAATAAACCTCAGATCGAATGGCCAGACCGGACAGCATAATCTGCAATCCCTACGATTTAACACCCAACTCCCGCGTCTCATGAAACTCTACATCAGGCCAGCGTTCGATCATGAGATTGAGATTCACACGAGTGGGTGCAAGATATGTGAGGTAATCGCCATTATCTAAGGCTAAATGATCAAACGCTTTTTCTTTAAATTGCGAAAGCTTCTTGGCATCGTCGCATTGAATCCAGCGCGCCGTGTACACATTCACATTTTCATAAACACAATCAACATTGTATTCATTTTTTAATCGATGTGCGACAACATCAAATTGGGTTGTGTTGCAAATAAATTTTTAATTTCAAGAAACCTGATCTGCTAATTGTTTTATGCAGCTATATCAAACAGACTTTCGACAAATCTTTTTTGTGCTAACACATTGCCTTTACCAACAAGCTTGACTTGGCCACGGCGAATCATATTAATGATTTCATAACCAGCAATTGTGTTCTTGGCCGTATTGAAATACTGAAACCACTGATTGTTTGTAATTAACCGTTTAATAAAACGATGGGATTGTTCAATGATATTATTCAGGTATTTTTTCTGTCTAAATTTAGTCGCTTTTGGGATTATTTTTTCCACTTTTAATTCATCAAACGCTGGCGGGTAAGCCTTGTTTTTATCAACGGAAATCACTCGAGGAGTCGCCGTATGTGGGTTGTTTAACCTTTTTTTGAAAAAGCGTTTGGCTGCTTTCTTGTTGCGTTTTGCGGTCAGTAAAAAGTCGAGTGTATTCCCGGTGGAATCGACCGCTCGATAAAGGTATTTCCATTTACCCTTTACTTTGACATACGTTTCATCAACTCGATACGAATCATTACATTGTTTCAAATAAGGGCGAGTTCGTTTATCAATTTCAGGAGCGTATTGTTGCACCCAGCGATACGGTGTCGTATGAGATATATCTAAACCACGTTCTTCCATCATCTCTTTTAAATCACGATAGCTAATAGCATAACGACAATACCAACGAACTCCCCATAAAATAATTTCTGCTTCGTAATGCTTCCATTTGAAATCTTTTGATTTGCGCATTTTCTGACTCCTTTTCAGCCCATTTTGTGATATTATGCGCTTCATTAGTTTTAAAGGTCCGTTTTTGCAACACAACCATAAAACTTCGTAGCTCATAATAAACAGATAACGACACTAAAACAAAGGAAAACAAAATGTCATTTGGTAATAGCAGTATGCACTTTTCTGATTCAATGCGAGCAGCATTGCCCGGGTGGGCTCTTGAGTTGGCTCAAGATGTAAATATTAGGAAGCTGGTTCAAAATAAAAAGAATTATGAAGCACTCTATCATCTATCTCGTGGATTATTATTTGATATGCGGTCTGGAACTCTGACACCAACAAATGTGCTATTTGATATGATACATATGTACCAGGATTATGCAGAAGATTATATTGCCAGGACTCAATCAGCCGTTGGTAAATTACATACGTCACAACATATTTCGAAAATGCATGAAGGACTAGAAGGCAGACCAAGTGCATTAAAAAAAGATCTTGACCATCTTTTACGATCTTATTCAAAACTAACAAGAGTGACTCCTGGCTTGAACGTAGTTAGTGGAGTTCTTCTAGTCGGAACGGCAGCGCTGACAGCTTATACAGTGGGCAGCGCGGAAAAGCCAGATGAGGCGCTTATTGAAGAAGGGATGACGTTAGCAGGCGCTTATCTTGGCAGCCATCTCGCTGGCAAACTAAGCTTAACTGTTTGTCCTAGAATGGGTCCTTACATGCTCATGTGTGGTGTAGGGCTAACAGTGGCAGGAGGTCTCGGCGGCGCTCATATGACGCGAGATCAGATATCAAGCATTAAAAGTATTTCAGCTGATGGTTTCAATTTATTAGATTTGGTTAATGCTTTTATTCCTGAAGCTAAGGCTGCAGGTCTTCCGAAATTCATAAGCTCTTCCAACAACGTACCAATAAGCTTTATTAGCTCACCATATAAATTACTGATGAAATCAGCTAACTTATTAGAACATCCTTCCGCATTGGAAATGGCTAGTCCTTTAGAACAGCAAATAGCCTCCCATTTAAAAAGAGATTGGACTGGATTAGATTCTCATTTTGCAGGTTTATTCGACGATACGACAAAAAATGTCAGAGAATCAGAATTATATCAAGCGTCATATAAACCACTTTCTGGCTCCACAAATAATGAAGGACTTTTAGAACATTTTGTTACTTCCAAAACTTTTACTGACACTGCGTCTGAAAATCCAGCATATGACAGCGGACAATTTATAAATTTTCTCTCAGAGCCTTTGTTTGAATCAGCAGAAAATCTTTCAGACGAAAAAAAAGCCGAGCTCAAGCGGAAAGGAGAACGAGCAAAAGAACTCTTCGAAGAAATCGAAGATGATATTGAAAATGGTCGTGAAACTTCAGATAATAAAGCTGACGAGCTATTGAAATTAATCACTGATAAAACCAGTCCTGCACACAAAAAGCTGATTGATGATCTAACAACAGAAACAATCGAAGGTTTTGAGGACGAAGAAACGGTTACAAAACTCTACGAAGAGTTACATAATTTAAAACAAAGCGATGCATCTGAACAAGAAATTATTGAAAAAAGCTCAGAATTAAAAAATGAAAAAGTGCGAATTGATTGGGACAGATATCAGCTTAATAAAGTTTTTAAATTTGGCGGATACGCCTCTCGCACTTTATCAATTTTAGGGCGTGTAACTAACAATCCTAATTTTCATAAAGCGGCTGTTTTTGTTTCAGAAACCACAAAAATCATTGAAATGGCCTCACTGCTCGCTAAAACAGCATCCGCTGCAGCAATTAACCCATATCTTGCCTTATTGACGATTGCTGAAAGCCTGTTAAGCATTGCCGGAATTTTTGGAGATGATAAGGATCCGGCAATGCAAGCACTCATGAAAGGCCTCGAACAACTATCAAAACAAATCGATCAATTACGCACAGAAATGCATGCACGATTTGATGAAGTGATGAATGGATTAGATTTAATCTATCAAACAGTGATCGAGGGCTTTGCTAGATTAAGGGGCGATATAGAACATATTTCCGGAAAACTGAATCTTCTTTACAAGGAAAACAAAATCGCACATAGAAGAACAATAAGTTACCTTCAAACGATTGTTCGAAAACTCATGGATACTGAGCAAAAAAGGCAATTAGAAGGTAAAATAGAAATCATTGAAGAAATTTTAAAGGTGGTTACCAGCCAACAAAAACATCTCGAAACAAGCCCAGAAAATCAACAATATTTTGATGACTTAAGATCAGAATTAAGCACCCGGCTAACTTCTTCGGGTACTGGCATTAGACATACAAAGCTTACTGGTGCTGACTCCCCGACACTCGATAATCCGGTTAAACTAAAACAACACATTGATTCATTCATCTCAGATTTTCACTTGGGCACATTAGCTAAACTCTTTGCGAAATTGGACTTGCCCAATAAACAATATTCACCTAAAATGGTAGATTCTTATCTTAAAAAAATACTTGCAAACAAAGCAAACTTTTATCGCGTCCCTTGCTTAACCATCGCTGACTTGGTCATTCAACAACATGAAGCACAAATCGAACTGTTTGGCTTAGAAAAACATATTCAAGAATTTCTATCCGAGAAGAACAATCCCGACCTTGCTATTATTCCAATTAAATTACAGGCAAAATGGCAGCTGATTGTCGTGAATAAACCATTTCAAACTGTTGATGTTTTTACAACGGACGATCAACCTGAGCTCATGGAACGCATGCTGAAAATTATCCGACAAAGCCTGCCAGAAAGTTATGATAGAATTCGCATACAAACATTTAATCAGAATATTTTACCTGTGCATTATGGTCCAATAATTGTTGAAATTGTGAAGTATCTAAGTGAAGGTCGACCTTATGACGATATTATCTTTGAATCGTCAAATGATAAATTAGACGCGCTTTATGAAGATCACATAAAAAACTTTAAACCCAGCTCCGATTTACTTGCACGACAGGCCATTGATCCACGGCACGCCATCAACCCATGGCTAACGCAAACATTAACCATTGATTTGCTGAACATGCTTTATCACAAATACCCTGATGTCTCCGATGAAGAATTTTTAGATTTAACAATTGATAAAGTTGTTATCGACGATATTCGAAAAACCATGCTGGCTTTAGAATATCCTTATGAACTGTATCAAGCATTGTTAAATGAAGACCTAATAAAAACATTATTTAAACGCCTTCAAAAATCTACTCGCACACTACAAGAAAGCTTAGAAGCTCATCGTGCAGATTATGAAAGCGGGAAATCTGTTGCGCTAAATCTAGCAGCGAGCGAATATTTAACGCCAAAATATCAAGATGAAGAAGCTATCCATGCCTTTCATAAAGACATTGAAATAAAAACTTATGGGAATTGGTTTAACGAAATGCTACGCATGGTAGCTCGACTACCGGAACATATGTCTGATGCGAGGATGGTATTTCATTCTGAAGTGGTAGATCGACTACCGGAACATATGTCTGATGCGAGGATAGTATTTTTTAGTCCTGAAGAAAAACTAGGGGAATGGGTGTTCGCCAAGCAGCCTTCTCCAATGACAATTACCATAAATCATCTAGAAACAGTAAAACAAACCTTTATTAACGAACAAAAAACACAGATTAAAAACTTTAAAATTAACTTTTTCAGAAATTATACGGACCCCGTCTATAACTTTAGATTTGACAGTCCGCTGAACCTATATGACCAACGCGCATATTTTACAAAACAAGTTCCATTGTTCATACTACCCGAGCAAGAAGGAAACCCTGTTTTGCCCAGTCTACTTTTTCTTAATAACAGACCTCAAATAGACCTATTAGTAGCGCAAGGTTTTAACTTAGGAAATATAGAACTTAGTTATCGTATTGATGACGCCAATAATCTGTTTATTATTAATATACACTTTTTAAGAAATAATAGAGATTTAGATTCTTGTGTTGCTTCATATTCTATTCAATATATCCATGCTGACGAAAGCCTCAGCTTTTATCAAGGACAAGAAGCCATTTGGTGGTTTTGGGTAGGAGGAAAAATTGCAGAGAATAATAATCTAGCCCCAAGCACAACTAATAAGATCTTGCCAGGCGTTGCTTGTTATCCAGATGCTGTTCATCCAAATAGAATAACTTATATACACTATGGTGATTACGGGCGCCCATCGTACCATAGAGGTTATTTATCTGTTGGCAAAGTTGATAGACCTGGCGCAGGATATCTACCTTTATCACGCTATACAAAACTCACAAACCACACCGAAGAATTGCCTCATCCACTCATCTTGGAGCTTCAAAAACAAATTTTAAAGAAATATGCTGAAATGCAAACCGAACATAATGAGAGATTATCTACACAGTTCACTAACGATGGAAGTACTGCCGGCGAAGCTTTAGTAACATCTGAAGCAACCGGCAAAGCGCTTCAATTGCTGTTAAGCTTTATTTTTCCAGGCTCGATGAGTCATCCCGAAAGTCGTCTTTACTCTATGTTATATAACGAACGCTATATTTATAATGAAAATCAATTACTGGCTACACTTAAAAGACCAATGGATCACTATGTGGCCGATGATTTAATTCCAAACAAAGTCTTAGAAGAAGCATTAGCACTGTGCTTATCGATGCTCTCTATACAAGCGCACAATCCAATGATGGATATTGATATATTCCAAGCTGTCTTATTAGATGCCTATGACGATTTCATACCCTATCAATTTGACAACCAAACTATTGGCGCTGGACTTAGGAAATGGAATCGATGGTTAGCTCAACTTTCAACGGCTAAAGGCGAATTTTCCTATGAAGAATTGATGTACTTCATGACTTTAAGCCCAGAAGAACAACAACAAGAAAAGACCAAAATACTACGGCTAAAAAGTTATATCACTCGAGCTCAGGAATATGATCAGGAGGTTCAGTCTGGCAAATTAAGCCCTGAAGATGCATTGGATAAAGCTAACAAGCTAGATATTCCTGAATTTCTTTCTGATTCGCCATCAACTACTAAAACACCACAAACCATTATCCCCCCTCAACGAGATCCCGTGATTGAAATGATAGAAGAACCAGAACCAACCAAAACCCATAAAGAACACGTTGGCACCACTCCAACGCCACCAGAGCCTTATGTTGAAGATACTGAAGAAACGTTTGGCGATGAGGAGGACATGGGCATTATTTATTTAGATGATGAAAGCGAACATACTGGCAACTATGGCCCCGCCAAAAGCTTTTCTACCGGCAGAAAGTTAATGGCTTTTGACATGGAAGAAGAACCTGAAGTTGATGTTGAGCCTTTAGCGCAAGCACAAACTTCAGGATCAATGCACCCGATTGATGCGTCGGTACTTTTTGCTTTGTATTCGATGAGCTTAAACATTCTTCCTAATCTTCGGCTAATAAGTTATTTATTTCCCGAGCAAGATCAAACTGATACAGATCAAAGCGATTCTCGCTGTTTAACATTATTTCATTCTAAGCGTGAGCATCAAACCGTTCATGCCTTTTTAGATTCAGAACCTAAACCTCATCCTGAAACTGGCCGACCTGTTTTTACTTTACGTTCCTATGACGAACATAACAGAGAAAGTGGACATATCAGCCTTTATGACATTGAAATACCCTGCCGCTCTCCTAATGGCAAGACAAATAATGTTTTGGAGTCAAGCGGTGAACTCATAAGAGAGCATCAAGAAATTGATCTAATAACCGCAGAACTGAAGATTTGCCAAACTCTTCCACCACCAACACTCTCGGAAAAAATAACTGATCAAGCCAAACAGAGTGGCTGGCTGGGTGCAATGCGAGGTGCGAGTCATCTTGTTCAAGAAGGATTAGAAAAGAAAGGCGTTTCACGCAACAAATCATGGTTAGCCAGTAAAGCGGTATTTTATGGTGGATTTTTCGCAACGAGCTTTACGCAACAACAAATGGCCGCACAAGAAGTTGACCCGCAAAATGGATCAGATTGGGAATCGACGCTTCATTCATTCTATCATGCGTGCGCTGAAACCGGATCTTTTGCGGCATTTGACATCGGCTTAACGATCGGACAACGGTTATTACATTATGCCAGCAGCAAATTAAAACAAAATGATTGGCAAAAAACTGGTGCCGTGGTTGAAAAAGCAAGTGCTTGCGTATCACCTTTACTTTATTTAAAAAATGCATCTGAAAACAGCTTTACAATGGCAACTACAAGCTTGGTATCTGGTATTGCAGCAGAAAAAACTGTTGAAACGGTTGGCTTTAGAATCATGAGGTAGAAAACCAAAACTTGACGCCGCATGATAATTTGCTACGCTTTGCGGCACAAAAGTAATAACAAACTTGATATTCTAATTGCACCTCATCACAGAAGCTTGAACAGACGATCTCTAATCATATTATTATAATTATTATGTCTGCAGGCTTAAGAACTATAACTGATTGGACAGGTCACGACCTGTCCTTACATGCGCCTAACTCCCGCGTCTCATGAAACTCTACGTCAGGCCAGCGTTCGATCATGAGATTGAGATTGACACGAGTGGGTGCAAGATACGTAAGGTAATCGCCGTTATCAAGCGCCAAATTATCAAAGGCTTTTTCTTTAAATTGCGAAAGCTTCTTGGCATCGTCGCATTTAATCCAGCGCGCGGTATAAACATTCACATTTTCATAAACACAATCGACATTGTATTCATTTTTTAATCGGTGTGCGACAACATCAAATTGCAACAAACCCACCGCGCCTAAAATCAAATAATTACTATTTAAAGGCCGAAAAACTTGCGTCGCGCCCTCTTCTGATAATTGAATCAATCCTTTTTGTAACGCTTTTAATTTTAAGGGATCTTTTAATCGCACTAAGCGAAATAATTCTGGCGCAAAATATGGAATGCCTATAAATTTTAATTTTTCGCTTTGCGTAAATGTATCACCAATTTGAATGGTGCCATGATTATGTAATCCGATGATATCACCCGGCCACGCTTCTTCTGCATGTTCGCGCTCACCCGCCATAAAGGTTAACGCATTATTGATATTTGAATTTCGATCGGTTCGCACTTGGTGTATTTTCATGCCTTTTTCATAGTGTCCAGAGCATATTCTCATAAACGCAATTCGATCGCGATGTGCAGGATCCATGTTTGCTTGAATTTTAAAAACAAATCCTGTAAATTTCTCTTCATTGGGTTCGACGATTCGACTATCGGCTTTACATGATTGCGGTGGCGGCGCACATTCAACAAAAGTATCTAAAAGCTCGCGCACACCAAAATTATTTAAAGCAGAACCAAAAAATACTGGCGTTAATTCGCCACGCAAATAAGCGTCGCGATCAAACGCATAACTCGCACCCTTCACGAGCTCAACCTCATCACGAAGTTCGGCAGCTTGAGACCCCAGAATATCGTCTAAAACACTATTATTTAAGCCTTTTATGACCTTGTATTCTTGTATTTTATCGCCCTTACCAGTTTCGTAAAAAACAATTTCATCTTTTAATAAATGATAAACGCCTTTAAATTCTTTTCCTTGACCAATCGGCCATGTGACTGGCGCACACTGAACATTCAAAATGCTTTCGATTTCATCCATCAATTCAATCGGCTCACGCGTGTTTCGATCCATTTTATTTATAAAAGTTAAGATCGGCATATTTCGCATGCGACAAATTTCTAACAATTTTTGCGTGCGTGACTCCACACCTTTAGCGGCATCAATCACCATTAAAGCAGAGTCAACGGCTGTTAATGTGCGATACGTATCTTCAGAAAAATCAGCATGACCTGGCGTATCTAACAAATTAATCATGCGATTTTTATACGGAAATTGCATGACGGATGTCGTGATGGAAATGCCACGTTGCTTTTCTAACTCCATCCAGTCAGATGTCGCATGACGAGCAGCTTTTCGGCCTTTTACAGTTCCTGCCAACTGAATCGCACCGCCAAATAATAACAATTTTTCAGTTAAAGTCGTTTTACCGGCATCCGGATGCGAAATGATGGCGAAAGTGCGCCGTTTTTGTAGTTCTTCTGTGAGTTTATTCATAGGGTGTGATTGTAACTTAAATTTGGAATTGTGTCAGGCATAATACCGCCGAACAAAAGCAATCGATATTAGGATGCTTTTGGATGAAAATAAAGCGCAGCGAGGCGGAACCGAACGAGCCATTTCAGGAAAAAGCATCCTAATATCGATTGCTTTTGTTCGGACAGCATCTAAAGCTACAATTCCAACCCAAAAACCAGCGCATCTTCACGGCCGGATTTGGATCGATAGTAATCTTTGCGAATGTTTTCTAGCTTGAAACCATTTCGTTTATACAGCTTACTTGCACGATGATTTGATTTGCGCACTTCAAGAAAAAGCTTTTTAACTTTTTCTTCACGAGAAATCGTCATAATATGTTGCAATAATTGATAACCGAACCCTTTGCCCTGCTGATCTTTTGCAACGCCAAAATTTAATATTTCAGCTTCGTCCACCACGATAGATATCATGATGTAACCGACGACTCTTCCCTTAATTAAAATAACAGCTGACTGACCAATTTCTAAGAATTTCTCAAATGCAGAATAGTCCCAAGGCATCTCTTGAACCGCCTGCTCGATTTCCATAACCACTGGTAAATCACTTAATTGCATTTTTCGTATGACGTAGTCCATATGGGCACCTGTTAAATATTTGCCCTACGATAGCGTTAAATCTGTGTAATGTCCAGCGCCGCAGAGACAGGTCGCATCCTATCCCTACAAATCACAAATCTAGCGAACAAGCCACTCGGATGCTATCATCACAGTATGAAAAAGAGCAATTCCACAATCAGCACAAAAACCGGTGATGATGGCACGACAGGCCTCGGTGATGACACGCGTGTTAACAAAGACCATATCCGCATTGAAGCTCTAGGTGCGATCGATGAATTAGATGCAAATTTAGGGTTGTTGCGCGCACAAGATGACATACCCAACGAAATTTCTAAGACGCTCTTTCGTATCCAAGAAGAACTAATCGATGTCGGTGCTGAATTAAGCAAATCTGTCTCAGAAAAAATAACTGATAAAATGGTTAGCTCGCTTGAAGATAATGTCAATCAAATTGAAAAAAAACTTCAGCCCTTAAAAAACTTTATCATCCCCGGGGGCTCTAAAGCGGCAGCTCAATGTCATGTCGCACGAACGGTTTGTCGCAGAGCAGAACGTTGTATTGTAAAACTCTCTCGCCAAGAAAAAATAAATCCTATCACGATTCAATATTTAAATCGTTTATCAGATTTACTTTTTCTTATAGCTAGAACCTTCAGCGCTTAAACTTATAAACCAAAAGCTTTCTTATAGTTAAAGCCGCCTGATGTGTTTTTTGTATTTTCTTTCTGTTCTTTTTGTGCATTCTCATTGCTTTTTATTTTGCCCTGTGCGTAGGTGTTTATAAAATCGTCTTTAAACCCAGGTAATTGAGCAAGAAGTTCTTGCAATAGTTCGACAGAACCTGTTGTCAGCTTGATTAACTGAAACAAAGAATCAACAAGCCCGCTCAAACCAGCTGTAAAACTTTTTGGAACATCTAAAACATTAATTTTTGGATTGTTTAGAAAGCTCTTTATTGCGCACAATGCAATAAATGAAAACACAGAATAAGCTTCCATAAACTGACTGCAATCAAGTATGTTATCGTCTAAAAGATCTCTAAAATCATTACATTCCTTCGCCTCCTGCCTCACTCTCATTTCGCGTGCAGCCTGTACTGCTTGTTGTGACCCTCCAAACATTTTTCTTTGAACAACCCACATAATACTCTTATTGCCAAATTCTACAATTTTAGAAAGCTGGGCTTTATCCTCTGATGATGAAAAATATTCAGCACCAAAAAAATCATATAGTGCAAAACACACTTGCTTATGTAACTCTTTAGCGCCTTTGAACCCTCTTTGTGAAACTTGAGCTTGAGAACCATAAGCAGATTGTGGATTGCAGGCAACGTCTTCAACCCAATCTGGGTATTGCTTCTGTTGAGAGATGGATGATGTGTTTTTGGGTGCTGTCTTTTTCTTCTGCTTTGTAAGCACTAATGCTGATTTTTTGCCTTGTTCTTCTTGTTTAGTTTTTTTAATTCTTAACCTGACTTCGGCTGCTTCTTTCCTTTGTCGCGCTAGCTGACTCGCTACCTCTCTTTTATCTGTATCCTTTTTTTGAATTTCATCCTGCCTTTCTTGATATTGTAATGTTTTTAAGATTTTACAATAATCCCCTTCAGGCAATAATCTTCTCAAAGGTCCGTTCAGATCAACATCTAATAACGCTTCAGATTTTGGGCAAGAAGCATCAAATAGCCTTTTTATAGGATTTACATATTCTATCGCATCAGGGACAACATCAGGATAAGAATCAATATCACTAGAATTTTTGGCCTGCCCTTCAGCCCACTGAGTCACAATTTTAATTAAGGCATTAAGCGTTAACTTCTTTGATTTTTTTGGCATTTTATTTTTCCTTTTTTGTTATTATTTTATATAATCCTAAAAACCATAGTTGGGTCACAATGATAAACACAACTGTGGTTTTTAATATTATGAAAGTTATTTCTTTGAAATACTTTTTAGCACCGATTCAACCATAATACTCATTTGACCCCAACGTTGATCCTTATAGAGTTTATCCATTAAATCGCCGACTGTTTTTTGTAGAGATACAATTTTTCGAGGAACTTTAATATCTTGCTCTTCATCTTCATGACAATGCGAACAAATCTCAGGTGGCGTTGTGACAACATGTAAACGGCAAGGCGTCGGCCGATGCAAATATGCAACACATTTATTTTTCACTAGAAACGGACATGGCTTATTGACTTCGTCTGCATAATCAGCAAATAAATCATCCGGCACGTCTTCATGCTCATCAGATGGCGCAACAAAATTCTTCCCATGTTTATGGCTTTTAAAAAATTTTCTGGCACGCGCCGCATGTTGCTTGATCCTTTGAATCCATTCTTCTCTTTTCGCTTTTGGTTGTTTATGAATCCAATGTGCAAGCTCAGATGCTTCTTCCCAAGAAATTTCAACTAAGAGATAGCAACAATATCCACAACCACTTCGACAAGTCACTTTAGATTTACCAGCATTTAACTCATCGATCGTACCAGCCATCAGTTGATCGATCATCGGATAGAAATGTTTGTTAGTTTTAGAATAAGGCATAATGAAAAACACCAACTGTTAGAAAACAGGCACAATAGCACTTATTTTCTTTGTGTCAATGAATGATGCAAGGGATCGAGAAATTTAAATTGCCTCTTTATAACAAATCATAGGACTGTTGGCTCATCCTAATCGCTTCTTTTTTAGTGATCACTCCAACAATATCAACCGCTTTATTTAAACGGAAATGTGGTGTCACAAGTGCATATTGCGCATCGTGATCTTTCAAAGCATGGAAAATATCTGGCAATGTGGCATTGGCATGCACAATAGTAAAGTGCTTATCAATACATTCATCATCCAACATGAAAGGCATTTTACCTCTCGTCACTGCGCGATTTAAAATCCCGACTACTTGATTTTCTGAGGCAATAATTGTTGTAGGAATTTCTTTATCGTCTTGTATGACAATGCATTCAGGATTATTTTTAATGTGTCGCACAGTTAATACTCTAAAGTTTTTATTCATCAAGTATTTTGCACGCTGCGCAAGCACAACCGCCGATTGCAATCCCTCTGGAACCACTTCACCTCGACGCAATAATTTCAACGTATAAATACTTGCATGAGAAATCATTTTACGAACGATATATGCCGAACCCACAGTGATTAAAATCGGCAACACCACATTATTATCATGGGTCATCTCTGTTACCATGGTAATCGCGGTAAGTACGGCACCCGTTGTGCCACCAATCATGCCAGCCATTCCTGCAATCGCAAATACGATGGGCTGAATACCCAAACCAGGAAATAAATGCTGTAGAAACACACCAACAGCGCCACCAAATGTCGCGCCTAAAAACAATGCGGGCGAAAAAATGCCACCCGAAGCGCCTGAGCCCAACGTCAAAAATGTTGAAAGCATCTTTGCAAATACGAGCAACAACAAGAACCAAGGATGGGTTATTAAACCTCTAAGAATATCCACAATCGTTGCATAACCAACGCCTTCAATATAATAATGTCCGGCAAACCGAAGCATTAGATACATCATCACGCCAACACAAAACATACCGATGATATGACGAAGATACCAATTTGAAGTCAAGTTATCGAAGCGATCTTCGAACCAATACAAACCTTGAATAAATAGGACTGAGCATAAACCGATGAGAATGCCAAAAGGTACAAAAATTGCAAGTGCACTAGCTGGCATCAAATTAAAATTTGGAATGCTTAAAGCCTGAATATAAAAAGATGGTGTTACACCCAAAAAGGCACGGCCGATATACGTTGCAGTGACAGTTGACGTCACAACAACAAACAAGCTCGATGCACTAACGCTTGTTAACATAAGCTCAACGGCAAACGCGAGCGCACCAACCGGCGTGTTAAAGGTTGCTGCGATGCCGCCTGCCGCACCTGCTGCGATTAGAATATTCCGCTGTCGCACGGGCATTCTAATAATTGAACCTAAAACGGAACCAAACGTTGAGCCAATTTGAACAATTGGACCTTCACGACCAACCGATCCACCCGTACCAATCGAAATTGCTGAAGCTAGCGACTTAATAACTGCCACAATTGGGCGAATTTTGCCTTCTTGCATATAAATGGCGTACATTACTTCAGGCACACCATGGCCTTTTGCCTCAGGCGCGAAACTTTTAATAAGCCAAACCACTACCAGCGCGCCAATCACTGGCACAAAAATAATCCAAAAACCCCAAGGACTTAATGCGGTATGCACGTTTGCATCGTACATAAAGGAAAATTTGCCTAAAAAAACGAGGTTATGTATAAAGCCGATCATGTCACGAAAAAAGATAGCACCAAATCCGGCGATAATACCAACAAGAACGGCCAATCCTCCCATAACAATTTGGGGCAGATCTCCGTTTTCTTTTTTTGATGTGAAATGATGTCTCATGAAAATTTCTGTATAATTTAATTTGCCATTATATGGCGAAAATATGCTACGAGCAAATTAGGATTGGGACGTTAGAAACTTCTAGCTCCTAGAACTCTGCATGTTTCGGCACCCTCGGAAATGGAATTAAATCTCGAAGATTTCCCATGCCGGTAATATAGCCTAGCATACGTTCAAAACCCATACCGTAACCTGCATGCGGCATCGAACCATATCGACGCAAATCTAAATACCATTTATAAGTGTTTTTATCGACATTCATTTCATCCATGCGACGCTCCAAACAGTCTAAGCGCTCTTCACGCTGGCTGCCGCCAATAATTTCACCCATGCCTGGCGCTAACACATCCATCGCTGCAACAGTTTTATTATCATCATTCATGCGCATGTAAAATGCTTTAATGTTTTTAGGATAATCAACAATGACCACAGGATTTTTTGCATATTCCTCAGCTAAATATCGCTCATGTTCAGATTGCAAATCCGCGCCCCATGTCACAGGAAATTCAAACTTTTTATTTGATTTTAATAAGACATCAATCGCATCGGTGTAACTCATTTGGACAAATGGTGATTTGATCATCGTTTCAATTCGTTTAATCGCATCAGGAAAAATACGTTCTGCAAAAAATGCCATGTCATCTTCGCGTTCATCGAGCACAGATTTTAAAACAAATTTAATCATATCTTCAGCGAGCTTAATCACATCTTGTAAATCAGCAAAAGCAATTTCAGGTTCAACCATCCAAAACTCTGCTAAGTGTCGACTGGTATTTGAATTTTCAGCACGAAATGTTGGACCAAAAGTATAAACCTTTGAAAGTGCTGCAGCATAGCTTTCCGCATTTAATTGCCCGGACACCGTTAGAAAAGTTTCTTTTCCAAAGAAATCGTTGGCAAAATCGATATGACCTGATTCAAGTCGCGGCAAATTCATTAAATCTAATGTAGTGACACGAAACATTTCACCAGCACCTTCGCAATCACTGCCTGTCACAACCGGCGTGGGAAGCCAACAAAAACCTCGCTCATTAAAAAATTTGTGAATAGCAAACGACAAAGTTTGGCGTACTCTTGATACTGCACCAATCGTATTTGTACGAACGCGCAGGTGCGCATGTTCTCGCAAATATTCAAGTGTGTGTCGTTTAGGGGAAATGGGATAAGTATCAGGATCCTCGACAAACCCGAGAACTTTTAATTCAGTTGCATGGACTTCAAATGCCTGGCCTTTCGCTGGCGATTCCACCAGTTCACCGACCACGCTGATCGAGCAACCGGCTGATAATTTTAAAACATCAAGATCATAATTACTTAGCGTATTTTGAACCACAATTTGCAATGTTGCAAAACAACTACCATCATGCAACGTAATAAATGATATGCCCGCCTTTGAATCTCGTCGAGTCCTCACCAATCCATTAATAGCAACCCGAGCTCCAACTGGTACTTCTTTTGCCAAAATATCTGACGCAGTGTAAATTTTAGTTATTTCTTTGTTCATTTTATGGCCTGTCTGTTCATTTTGAGCCATGATAACATAAGAGCCCAATAGTCGCATTAACTTGTTTCTGCTTACTTTGGGTGTTATCTTTAAAATATAATGACAGCAAAGGAGTGAAAATGGCACGCAAAAATGACAATAAAACGATTATTGAAAAACCTAATATTAATATTCATTTTGTTCCAATTATTTGTGCAACCCCGCTTATTTATGCTCACAATTATGGCTTGTTTAAACAGCACGGTTTAAATGTCAACTTAGTGCCTTCACCTGGATTTTCGGGTATTAAAGAGTTAATGGCCTATGACAAAATTGATGTAGCCCATATGTTGGCAACTATGCCATTAGCCAGCAGTCTAGGAATTGACGGCAAAAAGGCAGATATTCGATTAACCGCCATACAGCACGTCAATGGCCAAGCACTAACGTTATCAAAAAAACACATCGGTATTAATCACGTCAAAGATATGAAAGGTTTTGTATTTGGCGTACCTTATCGGTTTTCAATTCATTACTACCTACTTTGTTATTTTTTAGCTTCACATGGCCTTAACCCATTAACCGATGTCACCATTAAGGAAGTCTCACCCGTCAACATGCCATACTTAATTAAGCATGGACATTTAGATGGTATTTTTGCACCCGAGCCATACAATCAACTACCCGTTTATGAAGGCACTGGGTTTATTTATATCCTTTCAAAAGACATCTGGAATATGCATCCATGTTGTTGTTTCGCAATGAGAAAAAGCTTCATTGATAAAAACCCAAATACTTATCGAGCGCTGTTGTTGGCTATTTTAGAATCTGAAAGAAAACTTCATTTTGCTCAACTGGATGAAAAAAAAATAATTGCACGTGACATCTCAAAACCAGAATATTTAAATCAAAAAGATCCCATACTGGTTGAACAAATTCTAACGGGAATTTTTCCAGATGGCACGGGTAAAATATTAAACGTACCTGATCGGCTTGACTTCATTCCATACGCTATCCCTGATTATGGCACTTGGATGTTAAACCAAATGTATAAAGTAGGAGATTTACCAAAGAAATTAAACTACCAAGAAATTATCGAAGAAGTTTTTTATACGAAAGATTCTCATGAAATGGCCGATGCTTTAGGTTTTTCAAAAAAAATACTACTTAAAAAAACTATTCCTATCGATAAAAACACGCAAAAAGTTTATAAAAAGTTAAAAAAGAACAGCGCCATGAAAAAAGTAAAAAAAATACAAAGCTATCAACAACTCTCTTCGGTTAAACATCGTTTACAAATCATTAATGCTAAATTAGCAGAAGTAACTGCTGGTAATCTTAACATCAAAATTACTGAAACTAGCAAAGACGAAATTGGCGATATTGAAAGACTAATTAATGAAATTCTAGCTACTTTTAACACTTTCGCAATTTCACAACAAGAATATGAAGAAAACCTTCAAACACTCGCATCCACAGACCCTCTCACTCAAATTGCTAACCGAGGCGAATTGCTAAGAGTTGCCAATTTAGAATTTGAACGAACTGTTCGATACAAACAACCTTATGGTGTTTTAATGATTGATCTTGATCATTTTAAATTAATCAATGATCAATACGGCCATCAAGAAGGCGATAAAGTTTTGATTGCTACTGTAAAAGCTTGTTTAAAATCAATTCGAAAAAACGACCTCATGGGACGATATGGCGGTGAAGAATTTGTCGTTCTTTTCCCTCAAACGAGGCTGGATAAATCTAAGCAGTTGGCTGAAAGATTAAGACAAGCAGTCGAAGCAATGAAAATCCAAATAAATCAAATTTCAATAAAAATGACTATCAGTATAGGTGTAACCATTTGGAATGAAAAGGATAAATCAATTGCAGATACAATAAAACGGGCTGATAAAAATTTATATAAAGCAAAAAGCCAAGGCAGAAATCAAGTCATCATAAAATAATTTGGCATTTTCGATCAAAATCACATCAAAATAGTATCAAGCAATACTTAATTTTCCTGGACCACAATGACTTTTCTCTATAGGATGAAAATAAGTTATTTTGAATAATGGATATTTTGCTATGGATTTAGCAGTTTTTCTCATCTTTTTTCCGCTCGTGCCGGCGCTGATCCTTCTATGCTCTAAATCATACTTTATGCAAAAATGGACTGTAGTGCTCTCATCAATCATTATTGCTATTGCATCAATTTGGATTTCAGCAGGCGATAGAACTATAGATAGTCACCTTTTGCCAATACTTTTAAGCTGGATGAATCATTTTGTTATCATTGGCGATATTATTTTGGCGCTCGTGTTTTTATATATTTGCCGACGATTACCATTCAAGCGATATTGGATTCCATTGATGGTGATTCTGCAATATGGCGCTGTACTTCTTTATGACTTTACAGGGAAAATTCCGGAAACTACGCATTTCTTATACGTCGACACACTTTCATCCATTATGGCACTTATCATTGGTTTAGTGGGTGGATTAATTGCAATTTATACTGTTGGCTACATGCGTCATTATCATTATGAACATCACGAAATACCGGATCGCACGCGATATTTTTTAGCTGCAATATTTCTTTTCTTCTTTGCCATGTTCGGTATTGTTTTTTCCAACAGCTTAACTTGGATATATTTCTTCTGGGAAGTCACAACACTCTGTTCGTTTATCATGATTAGTTATTCTCAAACAGAAGAAGCCAAACAAAATGCAATGCGCGCTTTGTGGATGTTACTGTTAGGCGGCTTATCTTTTGCAATAGCTATTATCTTTTTGTCTGCACGAGTGCACACGATCAATCTACAACATCTTTTGACGCTAAAACAATCCGTTGTGTTATTACCAGTTATGTTGCTCTGTTTTGCTGGTATTAACAAAGCAGCGCTCTTTCCTTTTGGCAATTGGTTATTAGGTGCGATGGTTGCACCAACACCCTCCTCAGCACTTTTACATTCCAGCACAATGGTCAAAGCCGGCGTTTACCTTGTGTTACGTTGTGCGCCTATTTTAAAGGGCTCAATATCGGGAGAAATTCTGGCTCTCTTAGGCGGATTAAGCTTTCTGGGCGCTTCTGCAATGGCAATTGCAGAAGCTGATGGAAAGCGAATTTTAGCATTATCAACGATTGCGAATCTCGGCTTAATTGTACTTTGTGCCGGCATTGGCACGCCATTTGCACTTTGGGCAGCGTTACTCATCATTATTTTCCATGCGGTCGCGAAAGCATTAATGTTTTTATGCGTTGGCACAGTCGCTCAACAATTAGGGGATCGAAACGTTGAAAGCATGGAAGGATTAATTTCAAAAATGCCACTCATGACCATAGCGATGTTAATTGGCATCAGCGGCATGTTCTTAGCGCCGTTTGGTATGTTAATTAGTAAATGGATGGTGATCGAAGCACTGACAAAGAGCAATCCTTTATTTACATCGATCGTTATTTTTGGCGGCTCGATGATGTTATTTTTCTGGACCAAATGGATGGGCAAAATAGTGATTGTCAGTGATCGAAAACCAGGTTACGAAAAAGGAATTGGCATAGAATGGATTGCTTTAGTCGGGCTGTCAATTCTTGTGATTGCAACGTGTGTTTTCTACCCGTTCATTGGACGATGGTGGATTCAACCTTTATATGGCGCATCATCTATCATCACTCATCGTGTTGAGTTGACACTTGCTATTATGCTTGCATTAATGTTGCTTCCACCAATAATTTTTCTGGTGCGATTTAAACATTTAGTTTTCACACAACCTTATCTCGCAGGATTAAATATCAAAGGAACTCATGAATTTGTAAATTCGCTTGGTGATCAACAACGCTGGGGCGTTCGCAATTATTATCTTAGTAAATTTTTTGGTGAAAAGTTATTAATGAAGTGGATGATTGTATTTTCAATCGTGACAATTATTTTAATGTTTGCAATGGTGGCAATATGAATTGGTTAACCTGGTGTATATTAGGCATTTTATTGTCGCCTATCGTTGGTGGCTTAATTTCCGGCACCGATCGAATTATTACAGCAAGAATGCAAAGTCGCGTTGGACCACCGCTTTTACAATCTTTTTATGATGTGATAAAACTATTTGAAAAAGAAAATTTAGTTATCAATAAATTTCACCTTGATTTCGTTATCTGCGGTTTAATTTTCACAGTCGCAAGTGTCGGCATGTTTTTTGCCGGCGACAATCTTTTGATTTCGATGTTTGCGTTAATCGTCGGTAATGTTTTTGTTGTCCTTGCCGCATATTCGTCAAACTCTCCTTATAGCATTCTGGGTGCAGAACGCGAGCTACTGCAAATCTTAGCCTCTGAACCCATGATTTTATTGTCAGCTGTCGGCATATTTATGTTAACCAAATCATTTAATATTGCGACCATTTTACAAACCAACCTTAATCTGATTGTATACTTACCCGGCGTGTTTTTTGCGCTGCTTTATGTGTTAACGATCAAGCTTCGCAAATCACCTTTTGATCTTTCAACTTCACATCATGCTCATCAGGAACTTGTAAAAGGACTGACAACTGAATTTGCAGGCCCATCATTAGGATTATTTGAAATTATACATTGGTATGAAACAATATTTATTTTAGCGTTAATTTATTTATTCTTTGCAAACACACCCATCATTGGGATCTTTGCACTTATATTTGTTTATTTTCTTGAAATCATCATTGACAACATTAATGCACGTGTCAAATGGGAGTGGATGTTGGGATCAGCCTGGTTGGTAACGTTAGTTTTTGGCATTGGAAATTTAATGGTTATTTATTATATTCAACGTTATTGAGGTTTGCATGACAATAAAGAAGTCGCCTTGGATAATACATTATGATGGATCGAGTTGTAACGGCTGCGACATTGAAGTCTTGGCTTGTCTAACACCACGATTTGATGTTGAGCGCTTCGGCATTATAAATGTCGGCAATCCAAAACATGCCGATGTATTTCTGATTACAGGTGCAGTAAATACACAAAATGTCGACGTTATTAAAAATATTTATGAGCAAATAGGCGAACCTAAAGTGGTAATTGCTGTTGGCGCATGTGGTGGCACCGGACATTTTTTTGCAGAATGTTATAATACTTTAGGCGGTATTGATAAAGTCATCCCTGTTGACGTGTACTGCCCTGGCTGTGCAGCACGACCTGAAGCAATCATTAATGCGGTTGTTGAAGGCTTAGGAATACTGGAAGAAAAACGCAAAAAAATGAAGGAGCGATCATTATGTATGAAAAACAAGAAACAATTGAAATAACGCAAGGTGACTTACTAAAAAAAGTTAAAGTTTTGTTTGATGAAAATTACCGACTCATACAAATGTGTTGTGCACAATCAGGGAATCTTTACATCGACTATTCTTTTGATAAAGCCGGAAAATTTTTAAATTATCGCGTACAGCTAGATGAAAATAATCC
>SDBS01001439.1_pt1 | contig 24117 bp, 21 predicted proteins | sample 2277091 | NCBI WGS metagenome assembly SDBS01 (sample SAMN10404972, study PRJNA504765) | marine sediment metagenome | isolation source: marine sediment core GS10_PC15, 163 cmbsf | place: Arctic Ocean: Southern Knipovich Ridge | collected 2010
AAATATCAAACAATATTAAGAAAATAGATTTATCTAAGCTTTCAAAAAAAAATTATCTATATTTTTTCCCTTACAAAAAATTTCGAGAAACTCAGGAAAATATAGTTAAGCAGATAGAAGAGAGTGCTAAAAATAAAAAAAATATATTATTGGCATCTCCAAACGGTACGGGAAAAACAATAATTGCACTAAGTTCCCTTCTACCATTAGCAATTGAAAAGGATCTAAAAATTATTTATCTATGTAGAACACATTCTCAAAATACTCGAGTTATAAAAGAGCTTAACAAGATCTCTCATTTTTTGACTAAAAATAATTCCGATGTTAAGATTAAAGGACTCTCTATTAGGGGACGTAATGAAATGTGTTTAAATAAAACATTATTATCTATGAAACCTGATCCAAGGCAATCCATGTCTATTTGTAAAGATCTTAGAAATAATAGAAATTGTGTACATTTTTTAAATCTGCTAAAAAAAAAAAATGAAGTCGATTCTACAATTTCAATTGCTCCTGAAGTATTTGATAAACCAATTGATGCTGAAGAACTCATAACCTTTTGTAAAGATAAGAAACTGTGTCCTTATTTCTTAAGTAAATTTTTGTTAGAAGATATGAGCATAATAATTGGCAATTATCAATGGATTTTTAATCCTCATATCAGAGAAACCTTCTTAAAATTTATTGGTTTAGAATTGGATAAATGTATACTAGTAATAGATGAATGTCATAATATTATTGATGTGGCCACTGACGTTAACTCAGACAGAATTTCACCTTATTCACTAAAATTAGGTTTAAGTGACTTAGAAATGTATCAAGCACCGATATTGATGCAAAGTTTTGTTAAAATTTTAATTGACCATCTTAATAAAAAAAAAGAGGCTATAAGAGAAACGGAGAAATCTGTTGCTGCTGATGTACTTTTAGATTTACTATATAAAAAACTTGGATTTTCAGACTTAAATGAATTCAAAAATTTTATCAATGATATAATCGATTATGGTTTATCAATTCACGAAGAAAAATTAGCAGATGGTAAAGTTTCAAGAGATTTTATAGGAAATCTGGGTGAATTCTGGCTTAAATGGATGAAAACTTATTCATTAGACAATTACTTTTTTTGTTACAATATCCGAAAAAATAATGGGAAAAGATCAATTGCACTTGAAATTGTAGCGTTAGATCCGAGAGAAATTGCCATTCCAATTATAAAAGACTGCTATACATGTTTAAATCTCTCTGGTACCGTAAATCCCTATGTATTTAATAATTTAATGGGATTAAATAATAGTGGCAAGAGTTATAAGGGGATTATCGCAGATTCACCTTTTAATAAAAAAAATATTAAGGCAATTATTGTAGAAGGTGTCAATACTAAAAGAGAAAGCAGAAATCCCTCAATGTTCAAAAAAATGAATAAAAAGATTGGTGAAGTTTTATATAGTACTCCCGCGAATGTTGGCATTTTTTGTGCTTCATATAAAATTTTAAAGGGCTTATATGAAAATGGTCTTGAAAGCATTGTTGAAAAAAATGAAAAAAAGTTATTTATTGAAAAACCAGGATTGTCAGCGTCAGAAAATGCTTTATTAGTAGATGATTTTAAATCTATGGCTACGGGAAAAAATAAGGGAGGTGTATTACTTGGTGTTTGTGGAGGTCGAAACTCTGAGGGTGAGGATTATCCCGGTGATTACATGAATTCTGTAATAATTGCCGGATTTCCCTATCATTTACCAACTCCACGGGTTGAGGCGAAAATTAAGTATTATGATAAAGTATTTAATAGGCAGGGCTGGAATTTTGGCTATTTATATCCCGCTATACAACGAGCTAACCAAGCGAGTGGACGACCAATAAGGAAGTTAAAAGATAAGGGTGCGATTATTTTTATGGATCATAGGTTTAAGGATAAACATAAGTGGATTTCAAATTGGATTCAAAAAGAGCTAGAAATTGTTCCAGATAAGGAAAATGCCATCACTCAACAATTATATCCCTTTTGGAAATCAGGATAAAATATATTGAAAATATTTTTATTAAAATTCATTTTGAGCATATTTTATGTCTTTTTTCTGTCAAACTTAATGAAAATAATCAAAGCCGCAATAGCGGGGAACACAATCATAAAGCGCATGGCAGGATAATAGTCAGAATATACAAAAAGTAATAATGTAAAAAACACTCCCCCCGTAAAATTTCCTAATTGAGAGCTGGTATTCAAATATCCCATGTATTTTCCTTTATTTTTTGGTGTAGTGTTTTTAGAAACATATATTTGAGTAGCTGTAAAAAACATCGCAAAAGATAGTGAAATTAAAATTTGGAAAAATAAAAAACTCCAAAAATCTGTAGCCACTATCCATCCAAGAATCGCAATTGCGCTCAAAATATACCCTATAAATATAAACCATTTTAAATTACGGTCGGTTATTATACGACCTATTAATAAATTTAGGAAAACTTGTATTAAATAATTGATACCAATTAAAAATCCGATCTCAGTATCGCTGGAGATATGATAAAACATGATAATGGTGAGAATCGCAAAAATTGGTCTAACACCAAAATTTCGAAAAAATAAACTAGAATAGATTGAACGTGATATAGGATTTATTTCCTTTTGTTCAATAATATTTAAATTATTATTACTTTCATTATCCCTTATTTCTTGTTGCTCTAAAATCAAAGACCTATTTTCTTTCAATAATATAACAATAATAGTATTAATCAAAGACATAATTAGGAGAAATCGAAAAAATCCTTCAAAACCAAAAATATCAATCACAATTCCCGCTCCAAAGGTTCCTAAAAACCATCCAAATGCCAAAATCGCGTTATAATAGGTGATGTACCGATGATCACTTTCCACTAGTTCAGTATATAATACAAATTTCATCCCATCAGATACCCAAAAGAAGCCATAAAAAAATATTAAAATAATAATCATGGTTAAATTAAGTGCAAATAAAAATAAAAAAAGAGTAAAATTCATTCCAATGGATGCCATTTTAATGAATGGAGATCGCCGTTGTATTTTATCAGACAATTTACCTAAGAATGGGGGAAAAATGACAGTTGTGAACACTAAACAAGTAATGAGGAGTTGGATTGTTGTTATATCTACTTTTAAATGGAGTAAATATCTAGGTAAAAATGTAAGAAGCGACATTCCATAAATGCCAGTCATCAAAGCAGAATTTAAAGTTAGTGTTACAGATTTTTTCGATTTAATCAAGAAAGCACGATCTCAAGAATAGTTTATTTGTAGTTCACTAAGCTTTAGGTATAACAATTCAAGTTTTTTAGATACCGTGTTCCACCTAAAATTTTGTTTTACCCTTTTATAACAATTATCTTTGATTTTGTCATAATACATAGCATCCATTAAAACTTGGGATTTTATTTTTTCATTAGAAATAAGGTCTATATCATCAATGTTGATATTGCCATTTAAATTAAAATTTAGAGCAATTTCTGATAATTTAAAAATACTAATTAAAGCATCTGCAAATTGTGAAGGATTATCTTTTTCTATAAGTATACCTGTACCATTGTCAATATCATCTCTTATATCGATTATGGTTTCTTGAAGACCACCAATTTTAGTAGCAATTATAGGTAATTTTGCTGACATTGCTTCTAAAGCAATAATACCAAACGGTTCCCACCTTGATAAAGCACAATATGCATCTGCAGCTATATGAGCTAAATAAAATATATCAGCAGTTAAACCAAAAATTATTCGAAGGTTATCAGGATATTTTTTTACAACTTGGGCATAATTTCTTATTTCATTCAAACTATACTCCGTTGGTAGTAAAAGGAGTAAGAATTTAGCATTGGGAATAACTTCTATAACTTTCGGTATAGCCTCAAAAATCGTCTCAAAACCCTTCTGTCGTGATATTCGCCCTGTGGAAATTACCAACGGTCCAGATTCTTTGAAATTTATAACATTTCCATCCTTCATAAAGGAATTACCGTTTGAGATTTCATTTATGACATCAAGAATTTTACTGGAACGAATTAATGGACTCTGACTTAAATGACTTATCTTGTAAGTCAGTAAATATTTTTTCATCTCTTCGCGACTTATTGTAGATTCTTCCGAAATTTTGCATAATTTTCGTATATCGTCTCCAAAATTATAGAGTATCATTTGATAAATTTCATCATAATCCCAATCGCAACCATCCCATACAAAATTAGATTTGAATTCAATAAGATTTTGACCTAAATTAGGAATAATATCTGAGTGTAAATAAGAATTACTAACAGTAGTAATTAAATCACTAATTAAGGCCCCCACTTGTTCTACCGTTGGTGGATTATCATTACGATTTTTTTTTCTTTTATTTTGACATAGAGCAAAAATATCTCTGATATTCATCAATTTAAATCCATTTTTCAGATGAATGTCTATTGGAGTATTGTCAATACCACATTTATAATAAAAGTCAAGATTATATCTCGGCCATGTTAATAAATGGAATGTTATTATTGATCGAACATTTAAATTATTAGCTTTTAGCTCCTGCTTAACTCCTATAAATGGAATTACTACATGATAATCATGCATATGGATTATATCGGGTAAACTTACTTTCTGATTAGCGATTAAATTTTTAATATAGTTTCTCATTCCCAAACTAAAGATCAGAAGTTTTTCGTTGAAAGTTTCTGGATTATAAACATTATCGTCATCTAAGTATTTTCTTGTAAAAGAATTATCTCCTGATAATAAAACAATATCCACATTATTTAATTTACATTTATAATAAGAAATCTCATAAAATTTATCTTTATCAGAACTCCCGAAGGATTCAGAATTTGCTAGTATTTTACTTTTAAATGTTAATTTTTCTAATTCAGTTAGGTTTTTCAATCTTTCAATTTGCCCATGGGAAGGAATAAAAACGGTAACTTCAAATTTGTCTACTAAATATTTTGCTTGATTGGCTGGCACTTCACCAAGGCCACCAACTTTAGCTATACCAGCATATTCAAATGTGAATATCCAAACTTTTTCTTTCTCTTTGGTCAATAATATTCAATTTATCTACAAAACTAATTAAATTTACTAAAGTTAGTTAAATAATAATAATATTTTTTTTCAATTTTAACTAATAGTAATTAAAAATTTTCATAAAATAAAATAATAAAATAAAAGTGGATAAGATTCATGTGTGATACGTTTGTTAGCTTAAAATCAGCTTCTAAAGATAATACAGTAATTTTTGGCAAGAATAGTGATAGACCAAGTAGTGAACCCCAATTAATTACTTATAACTCACAAGAAAAACATTCAAAGGGAGATATGGTCCAATGCACCTATATATCAGTCCCCCAAGTTTTAGAAACGGCGGCTGTAATCTTAAGTCAGCCATTCTGGATGTGGGGTGCAGAAATGGGCTGTAATGAATATGGTGTTGCTATTGGGAACGAGGCAGTATATACAAAAGAACCTTTCCAAGAAACGGGGTTATTAGGAATGGATTTGCTAAGATTGGGCCTTGAAAGAGGTAAAACTGCTAAAGGGGCTTTAGACGTTATAACAAGTTTATTAGAAGAGTTTGGTCAAGGAGGCAGTAACGGTTATGGCGATAATCAGTGGAATTACCATAATTCATTCATAATTGCAGATCATAATGAAGCCTTTGTATTAGATACTGCTGATAAATGGTGGATTGTTGAAAAAGTTCAAAATTTTAGATCAATTTCAAACAATATTTCTATTAGAGGTAAAGGCGATATTAGGAGAGATGGAATTATTGATTATGCAATTGAAAAAGGTTATTGTAATGATGATAATGATTTTGATTTCGCAATTAACTTTTCTGAACCTCAAATACCAAACATTTTTCCCCCAAACTCAAGAGAAGGGTGTTCTATGCGATTGCTTAAAGAAAATCTTGGAAATATTACTATAGAATCAATGATGGAATTTTTAAGAGAACATGATGTAGGACTTTGTATGCATGGTATTTTTCAATCGACGGGATCTCAAATCTCCCATTTAAAACAAGGGAAAAATTCAATTCACTGGCTTACAGGATCAACTATTCCATGCTTAAGTATATTCAAACCCTATGTATTTCCCGCTGACGGTTTTTTATATTCCACCAATAAACTAGCTCCTTATTTAGAGATCAATCCTGAATGGTTCTGGAGTAAGCATTCAAAATTTGTTAAACCTTATAAGAAACTTCCAATAAAACCAAAGATAAAGGAATATAAGAATAGTTTGAATACAAAAGAGCTTGACTTAATTGGTAAAGTCAATGATGTTGTAGAACAAGAAAATAAAATTAGCGACGATGAGTTTGTTAATAAAATAAAAGCAATTAATCAAGAATCATGGAAAATATCCAATGACATGATTCTGAAATGATTTCTTATTTAGAGTTATTCAAGAATCTTCCAAGACACTATCATTATTTTGTAGAACTTCATCCGATTCGTTTTCTTCGAGTTGTTTTTTATCAATTTCTATTGTTTCTTGTTCTAAAGGCTCTAAATTTGCATCCTTTCTTTCTCCAGTTTTTTTTGAATATACCATTTCTTCTTTCCCCTTTTTCATTAATTCTATCTCATCCCCATATCTTCGAATACCCTTTACTCCAAAAACTATGGTTAAGACAATAAAAATGATCAAGACTACAACACTTACAACTACTCTTAAAAGAATTCCTAAAATCTGAACCTCCTGAATGCCGATTCCCTGTACAATCCCTAAAGTTCCATAAGGAAAATTTGCAGCATATTCCCAGGAAATTTTAGAGAAGATTAGCCATAATAATAATGTCTCTTGCTTAAAATGTGGTAATTTCTCTGCTAAAATTTCACCTTGAGACCCTAAAATACAACTGATAGAATAGATAAGAATGAAGAGATCCAAAAGTAATAATGCAACGAATATTCCAGATGCAGCTAAATCATCTGATGTACTGGTTGTTGGACCTGCACCAGCTATACCCATAAAAATCCTTAATACTAAATAAACAGTATAAAAAGTTATAAGTAAGAAATATGTTCCTAACCATGCATTGAATTTCCTTTTTACACCTGAAACTACCATATACACAGTCAAACTTGCTATTACACCTATAACAACTATATAAGCAACGCTAATTATCTCAGTTACCCCTACAATTCTAGTTGCCTCCCATGTTGCAAATAGAAACACAAGAAGAAGGAATACTGATAAAATTAGTCCTCCAAAAAATTCCAAGCCTCTCCAAAGCCATGATAACTTTCTATAATATAATCGCTCATCGAGTTCTTTTCCCATTTGATAACAACCATATAGAGAAAAAAAGCTAGTAAAAAAGATGTAAGTAAAAATTGATACTATCATGAAGATCACCGTGAGAATTACAAAGACAATTACCAATAAAAACTCAAGAAGGATTAATAGAAATAACTTTGGAATTGAATATTCCCTTATCTTTACATTAGAAAATGAAATAAACCAAAGAAAGAGTGTGAATCCTAATAGAGGAAAGTAAAAAAAAATTCCAATAATAGCATAATTTAAGTAAATTGTAATTTGCATAACTGTAAATGCAATAAGAAACCATATTAATAGGAATAAAAATATCCTATTTTCTTTTTCTCCTAATTTTTTAAGATTATCAATAAAACCCATTACAAATCTAATCAAAAAGGAATTATTTAAAATTATTTAAATCGAAAAAATAAAAATTACGAAGTCTTTTTAGATTAAGTTCTTTAATTATGATTAAAAAACAACATTAATATTATTAAAATAAGAATATGGTTAAGTTTATGACCGAACAGAGGAGTAAAAGTACATTAGGTAATGATTTTTGGTACAAAACGATTCCAGTATTAGCATTAGGTATGGGTTTTTGGTTTGCAACCTCTTTAACATTTAGCGGGCTTTTAGGATTTACTTTAATTGAATTTACACTGGGAATTACTATCCTATTAATTGTAATGTACCTTTTCTTTTGGATTATAACAATAATATTAGCATTTTACAAGAAAAATATCCTATCCATGATATTCTTCTTTGGAGCTAGTTTAATAACTGGAATTTTAGGATCATCCATCTTGATCTGGGCTACAAGCATCGTAGGAGAGGAGATTGTCTTACCCTTATTTTTTATGGCCTCCTTCATAGGGCTACTAGTGACCTTCGCCATTTTGGTATTAGGATTAATTTTCCGTGATAAAATACATGAAAATTGGATTTACCCTCTATTAATCTTTGGGTTTATCCTCGTCGTATTGGAATTTACCCTTATACTCATATTTGGATTCAATACGGTGATCTTAGTTACCAGTGTATTAGTATTAATATGGTTATTTGCAATTATTCTGTGGGATGGAAGCCGTTTACCAGAAATAATAGATGAAGGTTTTTGGATGTTAGCCGTAATCAATCTCTTCCTTGATTTAATAAATGTGATTATTAGAATTTTTATTATAATAGTAAAAATTATAGGAGACGCCGTTGATTAAAATTGATCTAAAATTTTTCCTCAGCATATTGAAAAAACCCAAATTTTTTATTTTTTTAAAAATTCATTTCATTACTATTTATACAAAGCTATAATTAACAAGTTGGAGTCTTATATGCCATTAAACAAATTAGAATTATTAGGTACGGAAGGAGTAATTTCAAACTATAGACAAGGACGTCATACTATTCATCCAAAACAGGTAATATTGGTGTTTTCTAATATAACAACAAGAAAACAAGCTAATAAGATTGTTGGTAGAACTGTTGTCTGGAAAAGCCCCACTGGTAAAGAATTAAAAGGAGTTATTAATCGTGCGCATGGAAATAATGGCGCTGTAAGAGCACATTTTAAAAAAGCTGGTGTTCCAGGCCAAGCATTAGGACACAAAGTTAAAATTATCAAATGATACGTTTATCATATTGTGTAATTTAGCAGTCCAACAATTATCATTTACTGATGAATTTTAAGATAGTTAAAATTATTTAAAAGCCCTCTTTTTACACATTTCAGAGATAATACTCAAATAATATAGTCATTTTTGTATTGATTTTCACTTTTTATTTATGTTAACTCTATTGATATATATTTCTTATTATACAGAAATTAGGATAAAAAGTAAAAATGTCAGATAAGAATCTTCAACTATGTCGTTTTTGTCAGAGGGAAATTAAATTTTTATATTATTGCGAGGATTGTGGCATAGCATGTTGTTCTGACTGTCTTCGCGATGATTTTCATCATCATTATGTTTGTCAAGATTGCAATTCCAAGGATATAGAGCATAATGAAGCAGAAGATAAAAGAGTATGTAAAGAATGTGGGAGTGAAAATGTCATTAAAATTACCCAACATTTAAAAGCATGCCCAAAGTGCCATTCCTTAAAAATTCTTAATATCTATGAAAAAAAGGAAGAATTAGAACAAGAATTCTTGGAATTAATTAAGTTATCAAGAACATTCATACAACCTCTCAGGGATGTAATAAACGAGTTGTATTTGATACGACATAATATTAAAAAAGCAAGAGATCCTCCAATTAGATGTTATCACTATCCAAAAATGGAATCTGAATTATTAACGCTATTCATGGCAGTTATTCATCTTATAGATGCTCTACAAAATAAGATTAATTCTCATTTTCGCCACTTAGCCATTAATAAAGAATATTTTTTCGATATTTACAATCAACCAAATTCAAATATTCGAATTATTGAGAGTATTTTAGATAATCTTTCTAGTAGTCATAATGAAATTGAAACATATATAAAAACTACTACAGGAGAGATTTACGAAAAATTTGAACCATTCAAGAAAAATTTACAATTCATAGAAAAAGTTACGAAACTGTTTTTCCCTTACACAAGATTCTTAAGGTTAGCAGAGGATGAGAAACCTGTTTATGCCATAAAAACAACATTAACAAACGGATTAGATCCTCAGAAAAAATCTAAAAAAAGCAAAGGTTTTTTATTTATTACAAGTTTTGATTTAAGTTTTGTTCATGAGTACGGAATGTTTAAAAAAAAGAGAGAATTGATCTTCAAGGCTCCTATTGATGACTTAATCGATATTCAGGATAAGGGAAAATTTTTCAAAAAATTATTTATTAAATTTGATTATGGAAAATATGAATTTTCTCTTCCCTCAAATTTTATTCAGAAGATAATCGAATATATTCTATTAGCCAGATCATTCCAAGACAATGCAGCACATGATCAAGAAGCAACTAAAAAATTACAAGAGACAGATTTAGATTTAACCAACTTGATAAAATTCATTGAAGAGGGTATAAATTCCTTTTTCAATTTAAAATGTCAATACAATAAAAATGGTAATATCGCCCAGAAAAAAATGGATCAAAGGGAAACTCCTTATGATAAGTCTTACGTTCCAAATCAAGCGTTTCAATCTATTCAGCAAGGTTATATCGGTGCTCAAAATAATTATGCACATTATAACAATCAATACCAACCACATGTATGGCCTCAAAAAGATATGGGAAATTTTTATCATGAATCTCAGAATCCTAATAAATCTGTATTTTACGGAGATATAAATCGTGGCCCACATATGAGAAACTCACAATTTAATCGCCCCGAAGAATATTATTCTTACGATCGAAATTTACGTCAACAATTTCCACCTAATTTCAATAGAAATAATTTTTATTCCCAAAATATTTATCACCCCTATCGATATCAAAATTATGAACCACAAGCATTCTACAAACCTTATCATAATCGGCCATTTGATAATCCCGAATATTTTCCTAATGGCGCCGATCTTGATGAAAAGAATATTCTTATGAAAAAATTAGAGAAGGAACAAAGAATTAATTCACACTTTCGACCAAATTCGAGTATTATGAGAGAAAATTTATTTGATGGACCAGATTTTTTTGAACGTTATGACCCAATGTTTAACAAAAGCCTTGTTGGGAAACAACTAAATCGAGATCAATTATCAAAATCATTTCAATCTAACTATCACTCTCAAGATAGCATATACAATCAAAGAAATGAATCATTTCAATTTGATGAAGATATTAATAACAAAATGGAAAATCTGAAACGGGAACAGTACAGTCTGAAAAAAACTCTGAAAGAACTTGAGGCAAAATTTGAAAGAGGTAGTATTTCAGAAGTTGAATATTTCAAGGCATACAAAAATTTCCAGAAAGAGATTTTTTCAATTGATCAAAAGATTAAACAATTGACAGAAAAAGTTAATGATGAGCTCTTCTTAAAACGAAATTTTGACCAGAAGAAATACTTCTCTTAATTATTCTATTTTTCTCTTTCTTTTTTTTAGTACTTCTCCTTTCCCTTCCTACGAGAGAAAAATTCAAAATAGTTTTAAATCTTACTAATCATTGCTTTATTTATGGAAAAAGAAGGTCTTTTTACGACTGTGGTTGGAAGTTTTCCGTTAGACGATACCGAGGAAAACATGAAGAGAGCGTTCGATGACCAAATTAATATAGGTATTGATTTCCCATGCTACCCCCAGCTTCAGAAAATGAATCCTCAGTTTTTATCTCCATTATCAAAAGTTATTGAGCCATTGGAAGAGGAAGGGGAAGCTTACTATTTAAGCGGTGATTTTAAGATTCCAGATAAACCGGTAGCGTTAAAATATGGGGAATTTATTGTTGATTTTTTAAATGAACGTCCTTATCTTAAAGAATTAATTAAAGGAACAAAAGCATGTTTAACAGGACCTTTTACGTTAGCGAGCGAAATTATGCTTCGCGGAGAATCTGCCAAAGGAGTCACTCCTATGATCTTTAAAGAACCTCGAGGCATCATGGTTGATTGGATTGTGGATAAATTTGCTGAGATTATGAAACAGATTGGCAAGGCATATAACGATATGGGGATAAATATAATATCTATGGATGAGCCAATGTTGGGTCTTTTAGTTGGAAGAAAGGTATGGTTTCATTCAGAAGAATTCATTATCGAAACATTAAACAAGGCCTTATCTGGAATAAAAGATCTTCCCTCTATTCACGTCTGTGGAAAAATTAGTCCTTTAATGCGAGATTTACTTCTTCAAACTGATGTTAAAATAATGGATCATGAATTCAGTACAAATGAAAGTAATTTTAGAATCTTTGAGAGACGCCATTTTGAGAATACAGATAAATTTTTAGGAATGGGTTCGGTTCAAACTAACTTTTCCCCGATTAAGGATGGAGAATTGAAAGATTATGTGGAAAGCATCGATGTTCTTAAAAAATTTATAAGAAAGGGAATTGACCAATATGGGCAAGAGAATTTGGTAATTAAACCTGATTGTGGTTTCGGTGCATTGAAAGGTGCTTTTGAAGAGAGCTTTATCTATGACATAGTAATAAAAAAATTAAATAATATGGTGTTATCTGTTAAAGAACTAAAGTAAATTGAATAGACTTTAGGGATTTTTAAAGATCCTCTTATTATTTAATTAATAACTATTACCAAAACGCTTTTTCAAACTTTTTAATAGTGTCTTCTAAAGAATCTTCAATTTCAGGTTCAAAATCAGAAAAAATAGTTATTTCATAGTCCCAATTCTCTAAAATATTTGAATATTTAAGGAAAAACTTATCTGAAATCTTTTGTAATTCTTCTTTTATACTTTTTTCTTTAATTTTTTTGTCAGAATTGGCAATAAACAAGAAAGTGTGTGATTTAAAAATAGTATATCTCACTGAACTCAACTCAAAACTCATAGGGCCTCCTTGTATAAGCTCTTCTGCAAATGAATTTAAAGCAGTCATTAACGCTCCAAATAGCTGTTCATTAATTTTTGGATTAAAAACACGATTAAAGACTACTATACCCCCCTCTGAAAGGATCCATAAGTCTTGTACAATCTTACTAGTCAATGCTTTCTCTGCCGTTTATTATATTTTCCTTTAACTATGTCTATTTAATATAAGTTATAAAAACAAAAAGATATATAAATTTACTTTTAATAAAAAATTGGATTCAATCAGATGTAACTCTGATAACTATTATGTAAAGAATAAAATTTTTTTTAATTAAATTATTCACTTAATTCCTTCCGCAATTTTTCGATTTCTTCTTGAAGTTTGGCCTTTGAATGTACTTCTTCTTCTTCAGAATCTAAATCGACATCGCTAATGTAGGTCGGCATATCTCCTGTGGGAACATTAGGCATTGATCCACTGGCATCTAATAACATCTCAGTTTCCAGTTGGTCTAATTCTGAAGAAACGTCAATTCCAAAGTCAATTTCTGGATCACCCGCAAGAATGTCTCCAGCTTCTTCAATTTCTGAAACATATAGCTCGCTATCTTCTGCAATCTCTGCAATTTTGACTGGAGATGCTTTAGTTGCAATAGTTTTTAATTCGTCTCTCATCTGAGCCATGAAATTTCCAGATTGTGCAATAGCTGTTCCTTCTTCAATAGCTTCTATTTGTCTGTCAAATTTAGCCCGGATATTATTTGATCTATCAACTTTAGCTTGATATGATTTGTATTGGATAAGATAATTTTTCGCACGTTCTTTTTCTCCTCTTTGTAAAGCTATTTTTGCATTTTGGCGTGATACTTCAGATCTTTTTTGATGCTGCTTAGCTCGTAATCCAAGTTGTCGAGTATATCTTTTTACGGTTGTTACCAGCTTCTCAGATTCTTTAGCTTTCCTTGGGAATAGTTTTGATTTAAATTTTTTCCCCATTCATTATCAACTCTATTTTAATATGCTTTAAATAAATATTCATTAAATAAATCAACAAATAATACTAAACTGTTTTGATTTTATTTTTATTATTAATATAACCTTTCTAATTTAAAAATTTAATTTGATTAATAAAGAATTTAACTTAAGAAATAAATTAAATTTTAAGATAAAAAACTTTCATAGTCCAAAGTTTGATGTGGTAAGATAAATTGAAAAAGATAATCTTGAATTTCGAGTTTAAGAGCGAAAATTTTAAGGAATTAGTGCAAGAAGCATTTAATAAGGATATACTCAATTTTTTAGTTTCTAAGGATACCTATTCTGAAGTCCAAAATATTGAGCGTTTAAATCTCTACTCAAAAAATCTAGAAATTTTACCTAACTTTTCTATTTATGATAATAAGGAAGAACTTGATCAAATATTAAGCGAATCTGAACAAACTGAAAATGTGGGCTATTATAAAGAACTAAGGACGAAGGATGATGAACTTGAAATAATTGATTTATCAAACACAGGAAAAGTAGATTTTATAATTGTATCTGCTAAAGATTGGAAAATTATCCCCTTTGAAAATCTTATAGCTAAAATGCATCTTAATGAAACGGATTTATATGCTGAAGTAAATTCCGTTAAAGAGGCAGAATTAATGCTAAAAACAATGGAACTTGGTGTCGACGGAATTCTTATGTCACCAAAAGATGCGAATGATATTGTTGATCTAAAGAAATTAATTAGTAGTGGACTACATATTGAATTATCTAAAGCTAAAATTGTAAATATTCAAAATATTCCAGAGGCAGAGCGAGTATGTGTAGATACCACATCCATACTACATCCCGGCGAGGGCATGTTAATTGGTAGTACTGCAAAGGGTTTTACACTTGTACATGCTGAGATATTTGAGACAAAATTTGTGTCTTCTAGACCTTTTCGAGTTAATTCAGGCGATGTGTCTGCCTATATATTGGTTCCCAATAATGATCCTCAAAAAGTATACCGAACAAATTATTTGAGTGAACTGAAGGGCGGGGAAAAAGTCTTAGTAGTTAACTACAAAGGAGAAGCTCGAACAGTTTCTGTAGGACGAGTAAAAATTGAAACACGACCTATGTTGAGATTTGAGTTGGAAGTTTCCGCTGGAGATACAAAAATTCCAATAAGCCTCATTTGTCAAAATGCAGAGACAATTCGACTTGTTGATTCTGATGGCATGGCTAAATCTGTAGTTGATATAAAAATTGGAGATGAAGTATTAGTTCATGTTGGTCCTGGTGCAACTCACTTTGGAACTGCTATCAAAGAAACAATCATTGAAAAATGAATTATAATGATAAATTATTCTCGTAAAAAATAGAATAGTAAGTAAATAAAAGATAATTTTATTATGACTATATATTGGGCTCCCTTGCTTCATGTTTATCAACCACCAACTCAAGAACTAGAGATTTTGAAGAAAATCAATAAAGAATGTTATAGGCCTCTATTTTCAGTAATAGAAAATTACGATAATGCAAAATTCAGCTTAAATATTAATGGTTGCCTTATTGATCTCCTTTATGAGTATGGAATGGCTGACACTATGGATCTACTAAAGAATTTAGTATCGGAGAACAAAATTGAAATATTAGGGACAGCAAAATATCATCCTATTCTTCCTTTAATCCCCGAAAAAGAGATTTTGCATCAAATCGGAATGAATGAAGAAATAAATAGAAAAGAGTTTGGAAATATCTGGGAAAAGAAAGGATTCTTTCCCCCTGAATTAGCGGTTTCAAGTAAAGTAACAGAAATTATATACAATTTAGGGTATAAATGGATTATCATGAGTGGTATTGCGTGTCCAGAAGAGTGGCCCTATGATAAAATATATAGTACTCCTAATGGTCTTAAACTTTATTTTAGAGATGATATTTTAAGCAATCAGATTTCTTTCAAAAAAACCACAGCAAAAGATTTCATAAAATCCCTAAGAAAAATGTTTAAACCTAAAGAAGATTATCATGGAATCAGCGATAAGGTTAGAGATAGATATATTTTAACAGCTATGGACGGCGAAACATTTGGATGGCATATTAAAAATTACGAAAAGGCTTTCTTAGGTAAGGTACTAGAATTAATTTTAAGTAATGAAGAGAATAATGATAATATTCTAAAACTTGAAGAAAATATAAAAGTTGTATTCATTTCTGAATTAGAAAAATATTTTCCTATAAGTAATAAAAAAGTTAAAATAAGGGAGTCCAGTTGGAGCACGAATTATGATGATATTCTTAATAAAATACCTTATCCACTATGGAAACACCCTGATAATAATGTTCATAAATATTATTGGAAAATTATCAAAAGTTTAAATAAATTAATGGATCTAGCTGATAGGTTGGATTTAACCGGAAAATGGGAAGTAGAGAACTATTATAATACCGCAAGATGGTTTTATGACAGAGGGTTACATAGTTGTCCGCTGTGGTGGTCGAATTCATTACATGGATTGTGGAGTCCTAATTTAATCTATAAAGGAATGGAATTGTTAGTAAAAGCGGGCCTTAATGCTCAAATGGCTTTAATTCATGCTGGTCATGATGACGGAGATGCAAATTTTGATTCTATATCGTATTATCATGGATTATTATTAATGGAACTTTATACCATTACAAAATCAAACTTGAAACATAAAAAAAATTGAGAATTTTTTAATAGCGGTTTAAGCTAGCCAATCTATTACATTATCCTCGTTATAAGTTCCCCATTTTAACACCGCTTTTCTTTGTGCTCTCACATTTCTCTTGGGTGCTTTAATTGCATCATAATCGGTATATTCATATATTGCTAATCCTCCTTCATTGTTGCCAATTTCCTTAATATAATATTTGATTTCTTCCTCGACTTCCAAGGGAGATCCCTGTATAAAAGTAGATTGGATGTTAGAACTAAGCCAAAATGCAATTTTCTTTTCTTTGGCAAATGGTGCAAAATTATTAACTCCGGTCATATGGGGGCTATCGAACTCCATAACATCAATTCCTATGTCAATAAATTCGGGGAGTAGACCCAATACATCACCACAAGAATGAAGAATAAAATCCATCCCAAAATCATGCGTTTTATCAACCAGTTTTTTGTAATGTTCTTTGAAAAACTTTTTAAATATTCTTGGACTAATAAATGCAGATTTTTGAGTTCCAAAATCGTCATTAATGAAAATCGAATCCAACGGGGGACAGAATTCTTTCAATTTCTCTATAATAACAAGGTTAAATAATGTTACAGATTCGATAAGCTTTCTTAAGTTGCTTGCATTTCTACTTCTCACTAAATCAATTAAAAGTTCAGAAAAGCCTCTTAATTGAGAGCATTTATTAAATATACCATTCATATTAGTACTACCTAAAAGATATCTATCTTCAGCTATTTCTTTCCATCTTCCAGATTTAACAAGTTTATAGCGCTGCGGATCAGAAGCATTAGGAAATTCGTAATCTTCTACTTTATCCAAGCCTTCCCCTGTGCCTTCATCATAAAATGGGCCTCTGTGTGGGTGTCCTTTCGTCCAGTCACCGCCTTTGGTACCGGATGATTTCCAAATAACCCCAAACTCATCTATAGAATCATGAGGAAATTCCCACCAATTTTCAGAATATCCAAGATTTTTTCTAATTTCATTATTCCAATCATATACGTCTCTTCTATAAGCAGGATTTGCTATTGCTGAAATTCCATCGGGAGGATGAGGGGGGTAGTTTTTAGGTTGCCAAGAATTTGGAACATTTGGGCTAATCGGATAAAAATCCGATTGAACCGTTAAACCGATAAATGGGATTTTATCCGGTTTTTTGAAATGAAACGCTCTTTTTACTCTTTCTTTTCTCTTCATAAAAATCTAAATAAACCTCAATTAGAATAAACATAAATTATATAATTTTTAAAGAATATTACAAAATAAATTGTGAACTATAGCTTAAATAATTTCAAGAGATTATAAAAATATGTCCAAAGAAGAACAATTAATTAAGTATTGCGTACATTGCGGAGCTAAAGCGGATAAAAATAAAACTTATTGCCCAGAATGTGGTAAACTTATAATTAATTTAAGATCGACGAAGGAAACTTCTGAGGAAAAAGAGATTTCTAAAGGACCAAAATCATCGGAATATAACAAAATCTCAAGGAAATGTGCTGGTTGTGGATCAATAATTACCTCTACTGTTCTTGATCAATGTCCTATATGTAGTTCACTCTTAGAACCTCTTCCTGAAATTCAGAGACCTGTTCAAGTCAGCACAGGATTTGTATTTACAAACAAAAAGCTTGAGGCAGAACAAAAATTTACGTTACAAAAGGATTCTTGGAAGTTCAGAGAAGGAATTCATATATTTTTCAATGGTATAATGTTCTACATTATTGCTCAATTTCTAATACTAATGTTATATTTAACTACTCTAAGTCAAGATAATCAAGGCCAATCAGATTTAACCATTTACCTAATTCTTTTGAGTCAAATTCCAAGTTTACTATTTGGTGTTGTTCCTTTATGGTATATATATACCAGAAAGCATAAGTATGAGAAATTGGGTTTTTCTTCAGATAAGAAAAAAAATCAATTAGCCATTATTATAGGGATATTAGGAGGTTTAGGAATAATCGCTATTAGTTATCTTTCTGGTTATTTCTATCAATTTTTGTATGACATTGGATTAGATTTTTACGATATTCAAGCTTACATTGATCTAGAATATAAAATTATTAGAGGGGCGGGATTTTTGCTAATTATATTATTAATCGAATTGATATTTTCTGCCATTTCAATTGAAATAGCGTTTAGAGGAGTATTACATAACACCTTAAAAGAAAAATTTAATGATAATACATTTAGCGGGAAAATTTTAATAAGTTCTATAGTAGCGTTAGTTTATTCTGTCTTTTTTCTATTACTTTCATTTCCAATAGGTATATATTTCCTCATTCCAAATTTTTTAATTTTCCTATTACTAGGTATGCTTTACGAGATTAATGATAATATTTATAATACTATTATAGCTCTGATATTATACAACATAGTAATGATAACCCTTATTATCTATATCTAATCTTTATCATTTTCAATTCATTGCCCCATAAATATATAAATTTAATAGCATGAAAAATCAAATATTTGATTGAGTATTATTATTTATATCTTACATTCAATTTGATATAACATTATTTTATTATATGATAATTTAATTTGGAGTAAACTAGATTGCGTAAAAAGATTTATAGAAATAAGGGAAGCAAAGACAATATTGTTATTTCAATAGCTGGGGCTCATGGTGTAGGTAAATCAACTATTTTTAATCAGTTTAAAAAGAGGGTAGGAGATAGCAGTAAATTTAAGTTTTTTCCTGAAAGGTATGTGAAAAAGCCCCCCTTCCCCTTCGGATCTCCAGATAAACAAATTGCATTTCGGAGTGAAATTCACTTCTTACAGCAATTTATTAAAAGAAATAGAAGTGTAGTAAATTATGATTTTAAATATAATGGTCGAATTCTAATTTTAGATAGAACCCCTCTTTGTGTTTTAATCTATTCTAAAAGTTTAAATTTAAAAGAAAAAGATTATAAACTCATTTTAGACACTTATAATTCAGTTAAGTGGAAAGAAGATTACATAATTTATTTAACTGCAAAGCCAAACACTATTTTGAGGAGAATTGTTCAGAGAGGTTCATTGGAAAAAATAAGAAGAGAATGGAATGAGAGAGAAAAAGATTATCTATTAAAAATTCTTTCATTTTATAATCAAATGTTATTATCAAAGAGTGACAAAAAAGTATTCATTATAGATACTGACGAATTATCACTTGAAGAAGTTTTAAAAGAAGTAGAAGAAAAGATTACAGAGATCTCAGGATATCTTTTTACAAAATTAATAAATCAACCTTCTACTCAAATGAATTTACTTAGATTTCTAAAATAAGGATCTTAAGAAAGATAAATAAATATATTAAGCTAAATTTATAGTTTATACTTAGCAGTATTAAAATATCTTTAGTTAACATTAAAATAAAAATAAACAAGGAGAAGAAAATGTCGGCTTTAACTGATGAACTTCGGGAAAAAATGATGTATATTCTAAAGGATGAAGAAGAAAAAACTGACTTAGACAATCTTTCCGTTCTATCGAGAGTAGGTATGAAAGTTGCCTCATCAACTTCTTCAGAATTAGATGCCGATTCTACTTCTGCTTCGAGTACTGCATTAATTGATTTAGGTGTGCGACTGGTAGGGGTAACAGCGCATGGGGTTTTAAAAGAAATTATTTTACACAATGAGTCTGGATATAGTATTCTAATGGTGATAAATGATGAATATATTGTATTTGGAGGATTAAAAAGAGTTTATCGTATAGGATACTATCTAGGTTATCTTCAAGAACTAGTAAAAAAATTAGCAATTTTAATCTCTGGTGGGGAAATTTCTGAGATGTCTCTTACTTTACAAGAAGATGAGCTTCAAAAAACACAAAAACAGCAAGAAGAAGAGGCCGCAAAAGCAGAAAAAATTGTATTACCTAGTGCTGAACAAGATAAAGAAGCCTTGAGTAATTTATTAGGTGTTTTAGACGAATGGGATCAAGAAGAAAAGGAAGCTATGGGAATTGAAGATTTTGAAGATCTTGAATCAAATAATATTGTATCCATTCCCGATTCAATGGTAGTAAGTATTCCTAAAGATGGTGAAACTTTTCCAATTCCAAGTCAGGTGATACAAGAAGAATATCAAGTATCATCTCATGATATGAAGAATATCGAAGCTAAACCTGATTTTAAAATATATAAAGATGAAGTCCCCCCTATTCCGCTTGAAGACTATACTCCTATGGATGTGGAAGAAACAGATGCCCAGGAAACAGAATTCATTGAACCCCCTTCGCAAGTTGAAACTGAAGTTAGTAAACTTGAAGAATTACCCCCTATTGATGAAATGCCCTCATTTAATGAGTTAGCACCCCCTAATTTCGAATCTGAATATGATGGCTCCGAATATGATACCCGATTTGTTTTAGATGAAGAATCTGAAGCGTTAGATTCCGTTTTAAAAGATCTCGGATGGGAAGAGGAAGAATAAGATAAAGATTTAAAAAAATAAATTCTTCTTTTAAAACCTTATTAATAAGCATTTTCTACATCAAATAAAATCAATAATAAGAAAAGTAATCTATTCTTAAATTTAATAAAGATGACTATTTTTGAAAAAGTCTTAGAAATTTATCAAAAGATTGAAGATTCTGAATTTACTATTTGTTTACATTGTCTAGGACGGATGTTTTCTCTTTTAGGAACAAACACTTCAAATATAGAGCGAGGTTATTCCTTACTGCTTTCATTTACTATGGAAAATCATAGGAAGTATTTATCAACAGATAAAGAACTGAAAGATGAATCTATTAGAAATCTAAAAATTTTAGCCGATAATGCCAATTTTTCTCCCGCTCAAAAAGTATTGGGAGATGAGGGCTTTGACTCAGCTAAAACTCTTGACAATAAATTGTGTCTATTATGTGAAAACATTTTTCTTAATTTGGACCCATATATTGAAAAAGCAAAACAAATTACAAAAGATTTTGAATTCAACAACTTTCTAGTTGGTACCAGTCCGGTTTCCAAAATTATCAATGGTGAGGACAAATTTAAATCTGAATTAAGTCTTTTAAACTCAGAATCCTTTAAAAGTCATTTTAATCGTGAAGTAGGCAAAAAACTTTCACTAGTCTTAAATAAGCCCGTAGAATTTAATAACCCTGAAATAGTTTTCGTTTACATTATATCTTTTGATGAATTTGATATAGATTTAATTATTAAATCACTATTTATTTCGGGGAGATATAATAAATTAATAAGAGGAATCCCTCAAACTCATTGGGACTGCAGAAATTGTTCTGGAAGAGGTTGTAAAATTTGTAATTTTACGGGAAGACAATATCAAACTAGTGTAGAACAATTAGTAAATCCAGAGTTCCTCAGGAGTATCCAATCATCAGATTCAAAATTTCATGGTGCTGGAAGAGAGGATATTGATGTGAGAATGTTAGGAACAGGCAGACCTTTTATAATAGAATTAATAAATCCTAAAAAAAGGGCTGTAGATCTGAAAAAAATAGAAAAATCTGTTAATAAAACCAATAAGGGTAAAATAAGGATTTCAGATTTAAAATTTAGTAATAAAAATGAAGTTATTAAACTCAAATCTGAAGCTGAAAATTCAAAAAAAGTCTATAAAGCCTTGGTGGAGACAAAGCATAAAATAAATAAAAAAAAATTTGGTGAAATGTTAGAAAAATTAAAAATTCACTTAGAACATAAAAAAATCTCTCAAAGGACTCCTAATAGAGTTTCACATCGACGTGCTGATTTAGTGAGAAAAAAAACGATTCATAATATAGAAGGAAACTATCTTAAACCATATTTATTTACGTGTCTTATTGAAACTCAAGGAGGGACTTATATAAAAGAATTAATTTCTGGAGATAGCGGGCGAACCACACCCTCATTTTCATCGATACTTGGATTTGAAAATATCTGCAACGAACTTGATGTCTTAGAAATCAAGGATAGAATAATGTGAGACAGCTAATATAAACGGATTAAAACCAAAAAATAAATAAATTATAGTAGTATAAATAAATTATACTACATTTGCGATTTAATTTTATTATAATTAAGCTAAAGGTTGATAAATTTGACCCTGCATAAAGGTTACAGGAATAAAACAAGAAATAGGCACCGCAGGAAGGTACGAGAACGAGGATTAGGTTCAATTGAAAAATATTTAGTAGACTATGAAATCAATGATAAGGTAGATATTATAACTAATTCAAGTGTTCATAAGCGCGGAATGCCTCATCGCCGGTACCACGGTAGGACTGGAGTTATTGTAGGAATAAGAGGTCGCTGCTACGAAGTTCAAGTAAAATTAGGAAATGCTAAAAAAATGCTAATTATCGGTAAAGAGCATTTAAGATTAAATTCAGTTTCTATAAAGGAATAATTTAATAATGAATAATAAATAAACAAGTGATTAATGAATGTCTGGACGGAAAGTTTCAGAAAAAACTGTTTCAATACCTGAAGTTAAAAAAATTATGGAAACAGTTAAAGAAAAAATGATTGAAATTGATGCAGAAGAAGGCATGACACACTTTCAAGAAATAACTTATAATTATGTGAATAAGTTTTCTAAAATGTCAGAAAAGGTTGCCAAAAAGATTCAAAAATTCTTAACAGATAAATATGATTTAGAGGAAGTGTCTGCAATTAATATCGTTAATATAAACCCTGAAACCATTCCAGAATTAAGAATTATTTTACAACATAGCTATGTTGGTAAAACTTTTAACGATGATAAATTACAAGAGATTCTATATCAATTAGAAGATTTAAAGACATCTTAATAAAAATTTATTAATTATCAATCCTGTATATAGCAAACTTTAAGTTCTATCTAACGAAGTATTTATAAGTTAAATTGTTTTTAATTCTAATGAGAAACTCTATTTTATGCCCAAATAATGGGATATTTTTAAAGTAAAACAAAATAATTATGGATATTGGAAAAGGAAAAAATAAGGAAATTGGTGTTTATGGAAAGAAGAGATCGATACAGAAGGACAAGACCCCCAAGAGATCGGTATCGAGACCGAGGGCCCAAAACGAAAAAGCAATTTATAAAGAAATCTCGGGAGTTGGTCATCTTAGATGTACTTTTGCACGGTCATCCTGAAGAAGATAAACCTAGTTGGACAAAAACACCTTTAGCTCAAGTTCTCACTTTTCCGGATTTTGTTCTATATGAAGTAAAAATTAATAAAAATCATGATCTTGACCTTCAACCTGAAGAAAAAAATACCTATGAGGAATTTTTAAATCAGAGAAAATTACGTGAAGTAATAAAAAAAATTGATTATGTCCATTTAACCAATACAGCGAAAGCTCTTCTTCAACCAATTCTGGAAAATGAAATTTTAAACTACGAGGAGGAATTCATAAATTTCTTTAATAACTCGACATCAATTACCCCAAGGATGCATTCTCTGAAATTGATACCGGGTATTGGAAAAAAACACATGTGGGAAATAATCGAGGCAAGGCAAAGACAGAAATTTGTAACTTTCCAAGATATAGCAGACAGAACTTCAGTCAGTCATCCAGCAAAACAAGTTACACTAAGAATTATCAAAGAACTTGAAAGAGAAGGAATAAAATACTATCTTTTTAGTAAGACTCACAAGTATGAGTAATTCACAGGGAATGAATAAAAAAGAAGTTCAGCTAATTTTGAATCAGTTAAATATAATCCCTAATAAGAAATTAGGGCAAAATTTTATAGTTGATTCACTTTTAACTAAAAAAATTATATCAATTTCTGAGCTCAATGATAATGATATAATTC
>SDBS01001440.1_pt1 | contig 24087 bp, 7 predicted proteins | sample 2277091 | NCBI WGS metagenome assembly SDBS01 (sample SAMN10404972, study PRJNA504765) | marine sediment metagenome | isolation source: marine sediment core GS10_PC15, 163 cmbsf | place: Arctic Ocean: Southern Knipovich Ridge | collected 2010
CTCTCTGCCGTCCGTGTCTTCGCCCAGAGTGCGTGCCAGCTCGCCCGTTTCTGTCTGCGGGGCATAGCAGCGTCCCGCGAACGGCGGCGGAGCCTTTCGTCCGCTGGGTGCGGAAAGCCAGGCCCGGACCTCATACACAATCTCCTTCTTGAGAATCTCCCGTCCGTATGCGTCGTGATCGCCGGTTGCAGCAGCGACAGCCTTGACGGACCATTTGCTCTCGTCCGTCTCATGGCGAGGAAGGCTCGGGTCTTGTTCACACGCTCTTTGATACTCCGGAAGGTCCACGTTCTTCCCGTGAAAGAAACATGGCCTCCGACTTGATCTTGCCGTCCAGCGTCAAATGTCGAGCGATTCCGTGCTTCACGCCGTTCACCCATGGCTTTTCAGCGACAAAAGCACGGGGACCATGAATTAACACCCGCTCTATGCCAGTTCCGTCCACAATTTGATAACGACAGACCTCGTGTCCGTTTTCGTCCCAGGATACACCTACCCCATCGGGGATGCCGTTTTTGTAATATCCATCAAAACCAAGCTGCCCATTTTCGTGCCATCGGCGACACCGGCCATGCATAACGCCATCAACATACTCATACGCAGAAAGAGGTTGGCCTATCATATCGCTGAATGGAAAGTCGTGCTCCTTCCAGAATGTTCGCCTTATCTCCATCTTGCGCTCTGTCATATCGCAAACCCTCCGATTGTCGCCAAGAGGGTGGCTATCGCATTAAATCCGGGTACGCTGACCAGATTTTCTGCCTTTCTTGTTTTTCTATTTGCCAAAATACGGTTAGCGTCGCTATTTCTCTAAGCTCCCGCAATCCGGCTACTCGCACCCTCAAATGCTGCCAAAATCACCCTATAGAATTCCTCATCGTCACGTGAGATCTCGAAGACTACCACCTCATCCGGGTTGCTCATATATCCTCCCCCGCGGTGCTTGTGCATGGGGCTTATCCGAAGGTGCTCCTCATCCAACATTTCGACTATAACTAGCCCATGCTCCCTTCGAAATCTCTGGTGCCTGCTCTTCGGCATCTTCTCGAAAGCCGAAGGATTTTCGCGCCGTCGTTGCTGGAAGCCTGCCAAATTGTCCAGCACGATTCCAAGGCCGCGAGATTTCATGACGTCGGCGCTTGTCGGTATTAGATCCCCCCAACTTGCTGGCAGCCCTAAGTCCGGATCGATTGCGTGGTTGGTTATGACGAAGTGTTCGGATTCTCTATGCATCCAAATATCTAGACAAGGATTTGCTTTAACGTTCATGTGATGATTACCTTTTCCTCCAGAGACGCACGCAGTGGACCCTAATGTGTACATAATACATCTGTCGTAACGTAAATCCGGGGACGCTAACCAGATTGTCTGCCTTTCTTGCTTTTCTATTTGCCAAAATACGGTTAGCGTCGCTATTTCTCTAAGCTCCCACAATCCGGCTACTCGCACCCTCACGACCTAACATTTCAAAGAGTCGGGTTACCGTCCCTCTGGGTCAATTAGTTCCCAACAGTAAACCGTACAGGATCTGATTCGATCACAATCCTTTTCTCCGCTCCTTAGTCACGGCTGCCAACCTTGAGCAATTGTTTCACAACTATTTTCCTGACGAATCTGCCGCTAGCAGAGTCGAAACATAGCATTTCTCCCTGGTAGTCATCAAGAGAATCTCCTAGCGCCACCAGATCTTTGTATCGCGCGATGACCCGATAGGGAGTCGAGCGTTCACTCACGCGTTCCTCTACCTGCCAAGCTACCGCCCCTCCTCTCGTTAACCCAAGCACGTTTTGATTGTACTCGGCGGTCTCTGGAATATTGAGCATAACCACCAGTGTATCCCCAAATGGAAAGACCCTACCGATAGGATATTCAAATTTCACAATCGCACCGTTCGCGAACCGAACAGTTGCGCCATCCACGACGCGCCCGGTTTCAGACATTTGACATTCATCCGCGCTAAGCCCACGCAACCATTCGTGAGCCGCACCGACAAAAAGCAAACACAGCTTGCAAACCACTTCAGTCACGTCAAGGCAATCTAGATCCTTTAGGTCCGTCCACATCGGCACCACTGGCATACCGAGACATGACAGGAGGCAAAAGTTGGGGGCTAAGACAACTTCCTGGCCCGCGCAAATACTGTGCCTGTAACTCAAATCTGTCCGACCACCTACGCTGACAAATGTTATCACTCGCCATCCGCTAACATTGTTACAATATCGCCAGAGCCCATTTCCCCAGTCCTCAGCTTCACAACCCAAGACACGTTCAAGTTCCTTCCTGATTAGGCGCTCGAATAGTTTTTTGTTAAATCTGCGATTGATCTCGTGGAGTATGCGCTTTTCAAGGGGTACTAACTCGCCAGGCAGGGGAACTAACAGCTGATCAAAACAACGCCGGCATTTCCGTTCCTCAGTCGGCGTTAAGATGTTCATATCCCCCTTTATCGCCCCAACATACCGCTTGATCAGTGTATGCGTCAGGCTAATTCTCTCTTCGATTGGCAACTTGCTCATGAAATGCAAGTATCTGACGGCACGGGGCTTCTTCATCGATCTCACCAAAGGAAAGCCTCTACGGATCTCCTCCTCGCTGGCATCCAATGCCCATCGATGCAACCTGTCGGCGAATTGTTCCCTTACGGTGCTCATAGGTGGAGACCTACGCAAACGCGGGTATCAGAGCCCCCCGTGTCGTCAGAAGATCCGCGATCATGAAGTGAAGTTTGAATCTGATAGTCGTGTAAGCTGTGACCATAGCTACGACCTCCTTCATGTCTATCACATAATAGATTATAAGTCCAGCAACAGGAGGGGTGACAACGGCAATGGTACTGGCATCGAGAGATATCACGCTAGGTGGCACATACGTTGTTCCTGGTTTCCAGGGGTTGGCCTTAGCCGTAGGATCAGTGCTATTCAGAGTCGAAAGGTAAAGCTCCAGCTTTAGAAGGCCCTTGGCTTCGCTCAGAATTGGCTTAATCTCATAAACTTCCCGCACCTTCGGGTTTGTATCTACCAGGTCCGGCTGAAGTCGGCTTATCCCAGCCAGTCCGACTATCTCGGTTATTGACAAACTGTACACGCCATAGGGTCTTCTAAGCCTCACAAAGTTCGCTCCTATCGCCTTATGCACCGCGTTGCCGTAAATGACATTGGATATAAAGACAAGTCCAGACGGGTCGATGCGATTGATCGGATCCGCTCCGATATACAGGTACTTGTGGAGGGAAATTGGATCGGAATTGATCCCCGCGAAGGGATCCATGCGGCTGAAGCGGCCGGTGGCGGGGTCGTAGTAGCGGGCGCGGAGGTAATAGGCGCCGGTGGCCTTATCCATCTGCTCACCGGCGTAGAGGTGGGTCGTCAGCGGATCGACGGTACCATCCAGCATATTGCCGTAGGCGTCGTAGTCGAAGACCTGCCCGGCCACGAGGGCGCCGTTTTCGTCGGTAAGCAGTCTTGTCGAGCCGTGGCCGTCAGGCAGCAGATAGAGCAGCCCGTTGGTCGAATCCCACTGCGCCTCGACGTCCAGGCCGATCACGTAAGACTTCTTGAGCGTCTGGCCGGAAGAGTTAGCCTCGTATTCCTCCAGAACCTGCGCGTAGCCGGTCGGATTGTTCGTGTCGATGATGAAGTAAGTGTTGGTCGGCATGCCGTCGGGATCCTCGATCTTGGCGACGCGGACACCGTCATCGTTGTAGAGGTATTCTTCGACCTCGGCCGGGTCCGGCCCGTCACCGTCGCTGTCGACCTCCACGCGTGACTGCCGGCCTTGCAGATTGTACTGGTAGGTGGTTTCCGAAAGTTTCGCCCCGCCGGTTCCCTCGCCGGAATGGACAACCTTCGTTGTCAGTGTCGTGCTATCTCCACCGACGCCGTTGCCGGGATCTGCGTTCGGCCCGTACTTGTAAGCCGTGGTCTCGTCGAAGCTGCCGTCGCCGTCGGCGTCGAGTTTTTCGGTCAGCAGGCGGTCGTTGGCATCGTAGGAGTATTCGATCGACTCACCCGGCGTCTGCCTGCTCAGACGGTTACCGACCAGGTCGAAGGCGTAGATGGCGGCGTAATCCAATGCGTCGTCGGATGAATTGTAGGCCTCGATTATCAGCCGGCCGAGATTGTCGTAGGCCCAGTCGATCTGCGTGGTGACGTCATCGATGCCGTCCACGTAGCGGAACTCATTGGCGCTGACGCGCCGGCCGTCGTCGCGGAGCGTGTAATCGTAGCTGGCCAGGGCGGAGCCGGTCGCATCTTTCTGCGTCAGGCTCGTCAGACGGCTCAGGCCGTCGTAGACGTACTCGCTTGTGCCCTTGAGCACACTGTCGATCTTGCGCTCGAGCTTCTTGAGGTTACCAAGCGCGTCGTAGGTGTATACCACGTCATGGCTTACCTCCTGGCCGTTTTGCTTTGCCATGTGGAGCGTCTCCAGCCGGCCGAGATCATCGTAGTAATACTCGATCTGCGTGGTGACGATTGTTAAGTTCTTGCCGGCCCGGGTGTGGGTGAGCAGCGCTCCGGTGGCCTCGTCGTAGGTGTAGTGAGCGAGTCCTTTGAAAAGTTCCCCGTCCGTGTCAGCCGTGTCGATGTATTCGATTTGAGTCACCTGGCCCCGAGCGTTGTAGGCGTAGGTGGTCTTGTACTGGTCGTCCGTCGTGGTCGTCAAGTCGCCGTCGGCGTCCTGGATGACCTCAAGCCGCCGCCCGAAGGGATCGTATTTGTATCTCACCGCTTCGTGATCGATCGTCTGGTCCGCGACCCAGGCCGTGTAACTATCGGCACCGCCGTCATAGCTCGGGAAGAAGTGCTTGTATTCGACGCGTGCGAAGTCGTCGTATTCGTAAGCCGTGACGCGGCCCTCGAAGTCGATGGAGTACTCCAACTGGCCGAGTTCGTGATCCTCATCGACGGCCGGATCGTCGTAGTAGTCGAAGGTCTCTGTTTGACCCAGGGGCAACGTGCGTGTCAGCATGCGGTTTAGGTGGTCGTAGGTGAAGGTCGTCTGGCGGGCGCCGCTGCTGTCGATAGTTGCGTCGTAGCTCTGGAAGATATTATCGCGGATGGCCATCTGGTTGCCGTAATCGTCGTAATCGTACTCGTAGCGCGGGTGGACGGAAATGTACTGATCCGGGTTCACGGGATTTTCAATCGTCACGGTCGGCAGTATCACGGCCGTCAGGCGCCCGGCGTCGTCGTACTTGTAGTAGGTTGTCTGGCCCATCTGGTCGGTCTCGGCCACGCGGCGGCCGAGTGAGTCGTAGGTAACCGCCGTTTCGGTTTGGCCCAGACCGCCAAGGCCGTCCGGATCGTCGTAGATGGTGCGGATCACACGCCCGAGCCCGTCATAGACGTGCGTAGTCGTGTAACGGTCGTTCGTCGTGCCGCCAGTTTCAAGATGCAGATCGCCGTCGAAATCGTGCGTGACGTACTGCTGCCGGCCGGCTGCGTCGTACTGGTATTGCGCGGCCGTGGTTCGGTCCCCGGTGGTGTTGATGTCACCGTCGGCGTCCCAGGCTGTATGCTTTGACTGACCGGCTGCATCATATTCGTAGACCTTCAGCCAAACACCAGGGGCGTCGACAGATTCGACGCGGCCGGCGATGTCGTAAGTGGTTATGGTCTCCGAGCTGGTGATGGGAAAGCCTATAAAAAGGTCGTCAAGGGTGCTGATCTTCTGGCCGCTATAGACAGGATCGTCGGCGAGCACAATCTCCAACAACTGAAGTCGCTCCGTCCTCTTAACCCGGCCAAGAGCGTCGTATTCGGTGCGTGTTCCTTGGGAGTATATCGATACGGGCTTGCCGTCGGCGCCCACGTCCTCCTTGTGGGGGTCGCTCTGATCGATCGGTCGGCCGTAATCGTCGTAGACCGTCCGCGTGACGATGAACACGTCGGCCCCGTCTTCCTTGGCCTTGGTATAGGTCTCTATCAGGTTGCCCCGAACGTCGTAGGTGTTGGTGGTGACGATTCCGTAGGGATTTGTTGAGGTTTCGACGCGGCCGGCGTCGTCATAGGTAATGAAGGTTTCCCACAGTTTCACCTCGGCGTCTACCGGACCGGCCCACTGGATCTTTCCTTTAACGCGGCCTTCGTCGTCGTACTTCGTCTCCGTGATGACTTTCGTCGAACCATTCCATAGGTACCAGGACTTGGTCTGGTTGCCGTTCAAATCGTACTCGAAGTTTCGAGTGAACCCTGAAGCATCCGTAATTGTCTTCAGCAGCCCGTTCTGATAGGTGAACGTTGACGCGCCGGCCTTGTTGCCGCCCTCATCGATGCGGGCCAGCTCCTTCAAGGTCCCGTCTGCATTGTATTCGTATTTGGTCACCTCGTATTTCGGATTATCGTCGGCGTCCAGTCCAACGTACGCAGTTGTTTGCTTGAGATTGCCCTTTTCGTCGTAGCTGTTGATGATTGTGTTTTCTAGCGGGTCGCTGATGGTCCTGGGATTGCCGAATTCATCGTAGGTATAGGAAGTGACCGCGTAGACCGGACTGCCGCCATCGTCGCCGATATACTTCTGGTGGTCCTTAAGCCGCCCATTAGTGTGGTACGTGTACAACACGTCCCACTGCGCCGGACCGACCGTGTATTTGGCATCATCGTCATTTGGATCACTGTCAACGTCCTCGACTTCGTAGGGCAGGCTCTCCTGCTCCAGAAGGTCGTCGGCACTGTACTGGTAGGCGGTTACCAGGTACACGTCCCGGTCGCTCGGCGTTGTGCGGTGTTCCAGGAACTGGATGCGGCGAATCACGTTTCCACGCCCGTCGCGAACCAGCTCCGTCTGGCCGTAGGGATCATCAACCTTCTCGACGAATCGGGTGTCGGTTTGATAGTCGAAAACGATCTGCTTGTTGGCAGCATCCTTGACGAATTGAATGCGGCCGGTCGCCGGATCGAACCCTATTTTCATCACACTGACGCCGTTGGGCGCGACGATTTCTGTCAGGTAGTGGGGGTAATCGACGGGGTAGCCGTGCGCCGTGTCGGCTTCGTATTTGAACTCCGTGGTCTTGCCGGTGCGGTCGGTAACGGATATCAGGTCGCCGGTGGCTGCGTCGTAATGATAAGTAATCTTGTGGTCGTTCGGATCGTCTGTACTGGCGACCCCTATCGGGTCGGTGATACTGATGATGCGCCCCAGTTCGTCGCGCTCGATGATGATCTCCGCGAGCTTGTTGCCGTCGGGGTCACGGACCACGATGCCCGTGTCAGTAATCTCAATGCTATTATCGTTTCGGTCGCGAATTGGCAGAAGCTTGCCGGATGCGCAATCAATGCGATACTCGAGCCCGTCCTGAGACGTAATGACGTAATCGAGGTCGGACCATGGCGCAGCCGGGTTGAACGGAGCCCGATCGGCGGTAAGAAACGTGCCGTCATTCATCTTGAAGACCTGCTCGGCACCATAGCCTTCCAGTGTCAGTTCCGTTGTGTTCCCAGCATCCGGCAAGAAAACCGGCTTGCCCAGGCTGAGGAGGCCAAACAAAATGTCACTTCCCAGCTGGCCGTACGGGTTGCCATACTGCGGATCCAATGATGTATAACTGAAGGTGAAGCCTTCGCGTATCCCGCCGGGCAGTTCAACATAAACGCGCGTCCCCAGCATAAATGGCCTGACGTCGTCCCAGGCAACTGCCCAATTGCTATCTCCGGAACCCAGAGTGGTGGGATCCACGCTGATATCTGCGTGGAACAGGTTGGCGCTCCACCCGTAGCCGAAATCATCGTAGCTGGCAGTCGTCAGCGTGTCGTAGGTGCGCTGAATGGTAATTGGGATCCCGGCCAGCGGAATCATCAGGTCGACAAATGAAAGGTCGAAGTTCCCGAGCTTGAGATTACCTTCAATATTGATGACGCGATAAAAGGTGGTGATGTTACCGCTGTCATCGGTGGCTTCCAGCCGAAGCGCATATATCCCATTCCTTAGCTTGGAGGGATCCAGCTCGCCGAGCTTTCCGTTGATCACCTCGCCAGGACTTGCGGGAGTAAGGTCGATGTACTCATCCGTGTTGGCCGGGGCAATCCCCAACGTGTATGTGACGTTCGCCTGATCGTCTTTCACCGTGCCGACGACGTCGATCTTTTGCGTTACGCTTTCCCCCCTGTCCGGGCTGGTTATCGCCGCCTCCGGCCAGACTGTATTGCTCGGATCGTAAATGCGCAACGTGAAAGAATCCTCGCTGATCTGACCGGCGGTGTCGACGGCAGTGGCTACCACAAGGAGCTTCGCGGGATGATCAGGAGCCGTGTAGCTGGCGAACCCGACCTCATTCATCGGAATTTCGACACCGTCAACGGTCAGCGTCAGTGTTGCTATATCCACGTCGTCCCACGCCTGGGCGAGCATGAAAACTTTCTCGTTCATGGGCGCGCGGTCGAGGGATTTCTGAAGCCAAACATAAGGAGGCTCATCCTCGACGACCTTGATTTCAAAGTTATGCTGATCGCTACCGCCGAACTGATCGCTGACCTCTGCCGTAACCGTCACCAGCGTGCCCGGAGGAGTTACCGCCTCGTCGGGCGTCCAGGTGATTACGCCGGTATCCGCATCTATCATCATGCCGGTCGTAGGAACGGTGGCAAGAGGCTCGTAGGTCACCCAGTCGCCTTCGTCTTCCTCATTTGCGAAGACTTGGAGCTTGATCGGAGCTCCCACGACGGCTTTGATCATCGAGTTTTCGGCCGGGAAAACGATGGATGGATCAGTATTGTCAAAGACAGTCAGCGGCAGGCCCTGAGTGCAGCTATTGTAGTTCCCGCCGTCTTCCTGCACGGTGACATATACCCAATACAAACCGTCAGGATCGTCAGCTTCCGGCGTCCAGGTCAGGACATGCAATCCGGGATACTCAGGATCGCTGTCATTGAAGAACATGTCGTCCGCATCATCTCCGCTTACGCTATAGATCAGTTGAATGCCGCTGCCACTGTTCGGGTTGGTCGCTTCGACAGGATACTTGTACGTTCGACCGCGAGTCGCATATAAGCTATCCGGTACGGAGGTAATTGTGGGGTAGGCCTCCGCAATATCGACCACCTGGATTGTGAATGGTCCCTGTCGGCTGGTGCCACCGTGCTCATCCGTTGCGAATATGGTGACCTGTTGTGAGGCCAGTGCCGAAGGCGAAGGATTGTCCCAGACGAGCTTGTTCGGATACTGGTCGTCGAATCGCAGCCCAGCAGTCTTGGCGCCGGCGTCCAAGTCGTAGGTGACCTTACTGCTATCGCCGTCGGGATCCCAGGCATGGACGAAATACACGTACGGGACCACACCGTCCACTACAGCCTTCGTCGGAGGTGTGGTGTCGAACATCGGAGCGATATTCCCACCACCGACAGTGATGGTGAATTCTTGAGTTTCGGAGGCCCACACAGGATCCATCGCCCGGATTACGACCTCGTGATCGCGAAGTTGATCTGGCGCCGGGATCCACACTAATCGGCAGGTGTTGTCTATACCTGCAATAAGCGACATCCCAATCGGGGCCTTCTCAAGAATCCAACTTAGAGGATCGCCGTCCGGGTCTTCGGCTCGTGCTTCATAGAGGTACAAATTGCCAACAGTCGCATACCTCAGCGGGTCCGAATCGAATTCGGGCTTGCCGTTGGCCGCGTTCCACACAACCTCAAGGTCGAATACCTGATGGGTAGAGCTGCCGCCACGGCCGTCTTCTACCCACACCTCGATGTTAGAATGCGTGCCGAGATCGTCATCCGTCGGCGTCCAGGTCAGGAGCGAGGGAATATCTGTGTCGAAGACCAAGCCAGATGTCCCCCCGTCCAAGTGGTACGTCAACGGATCGTCATCTTCGTCAGCGGCGATGACCTGGTAGAAGTACGTCTGACCAACCCCGACCACGGTGCGCTGGGAGGAGATGATGCTGGGATCGTGATTTGTCGCAGACGCAACGACCTCTAGCTCATAGTCCCATACACCACTGGCGAGGTCATCGTCCTGCACAATGATACGGATCGCATAGGTTCCTTCGTCACCGGATACCGGCGTCCAATCGATCACGCCTGTGTCCGGATGTATGTCTATTTCATCAAGCCCCGAAACAGGATCCATGGAGAACGTGAGTGTGTCTTGCGGATTTGGATCGTATGCAATTACTTTGTAGTAGTACCGCGTGCCGACGACAGCCTCACCATCGTGCGGCTGGGGAATGATGACAGGAGCAAAGTTTTCCACCACGATGACGTCGAATTTTTGCGCGGCCACTCCACCTCTACCGTCCCGGACGCGCAGCACTACCTCGTGGGTTCCAATCTGTTCCCGTGGTGGCTCCCACTCAACCAGACCCGTCTTGGGGTTGATCAGCATACCGTCCGGTTTGATCGGCAGGTCGTATTCCAGCGGATCGTCGTCATCGTCTTCAGCATCCGCGTCGTAGGTGAAGGGAGCCCCACCAACTACCGCCAAGCCCGGGTCCGGATTCGACGAAGTAAAGTTTGGTCTCGTGTTCGCCCACGGATCGCGGCTGGAAACCGTAATATTAAAACCACCCTCAGTGAAGCCTCCGATATTGTTAAGGACTTTTACCAAAACTGGATATGTGTTGCCGGCTTGCGCCAAGACGGGTGTCCAGCTTATGCCCCCGGAATCGACGTCTATGGACATGCCTGATGGCGCATCGGTCAGATAATACTGGAGGTAATTCTGACCAGCATCGTCATCCGTCGCCTGCACCTGGAAGGAAAACGGACGATAGACGTATGCGGTCTGATCCCCAAGGGTGGTTGTGAAATAAGGCGGGTTACTGTCGGTTGTGGGAGGGTCTACCTGTACCGTCCACGATCTAGTGGCCTTGCCACCCCGGCCGTCCGTAACAACGAGCTCGAAATTGTGCGGGCCGAGAGCTGACGGCATCCACGTGATCTCGCCGGTCTCGGGGTCCATCTCGGCCCCGGTGGGTTTGATGGACAGATCGTAATTGAGGTCATCGCCGTCTTGGTCATACGCATCGGGGTAGTAGCGATAGTGGCTGTTGAGACTAACGGGAATACTTCCCAGGATTATGCCCGTGCTGGTTACGAAATTCAGCTCGAAGCTGTGAGCCTCGCCGTCGCCCGTAAACTCGGGATAGAACATGTGCGTCTGGCCTGGCTGTACTTCGATGACGTCGCCACCACCTGTCAGCAGACCCGCCTCCGTAGCTTCCAAACCGATATGAGAGAATTGTTGCTGAATGCTCCAGCTCGTTGCCTCTACGAAAGCATCCGTGAACCCAGAAGTCGGCCACTTGCCGGTCTCAACTACATTTATGTTCCACGCGCTACTGTATCTGTCCCAAGCCAGTTGGACGTAATCGCCATAAGTAGTTCCGGTTCCTTCAGAGTACGTTCCGTTAGGACCCGTTTCATAGCCGGTTTCCATGAAATGAGTAATCCCGATCGTTGCAAGCTTCCCATTCTCCCCGCCACCTTCAAGCGGGTGATCAAGATCTTTATAATTAATGCGAATCTCGCCGTTCTCATACAAGATTGCTTGGAACGTGAGGTCTCCCTGACCGCTGGCAATCTGCCACTCCCCATCTACCTCAACCGTATGGTCAATTTTGTCCCATTGGATGATCAATCGCTGCTCATCTCCGGTACCTCTAAGCGCCCATAGTACAGCCGCGTCGGGAGACGTGGCGATCAGGTCATCCCAGAAGACCGCGATGGCACCGTCCGCAACATCTGGATACATGTAGGATGCAGCTTCGAATAGGTCGAGGTTTGTATTGTCGGGCGTTTTGGTGCGACGACCAAACGTAATCAGCCCGTTTGTGCTGACACGGAAGTCGTTATACGTTTGACCATAGAAGGGGAAAGCGAAACCCGGGAGGTCCGTGCCCCATATCCGGCGCGAGTCATTGCACGCCAGTGAAAGTTCTGTTGCGTCCGGACTGGTACTGATGTCCTCAAAAAGCTCCTCTCCTTGGTCACTTACCGCCGCCCTATAACCGTAGGTATCCTCCAGTTCGCCCGTTATGCCTTCCCCTATCAAAATACTCTTGTCTGAACCAACCCAGTGGTTGCCGACCCACGTCTCATCGTAGCTGAGCAGAAGTGAATGTTGACCGAGGTACGCTTTCCCTGCGGAATCAGCTGCCGCCGCCGGCCCACCGCTCTCATAGTCAAACGTGGCTGACACAACAACATTAAGTACAGCCTGCTCGGCCTCCAGATCACTCAGAATACCTTCGTAATCAGTTAACCCCAGTTCTGTGTAATCGACTCTGCTGTCCCGATCTTCCCTATAATCGTCCGTGATGAGAATGAGGCATATAGTGGCGTCATCTCTGAAATCATACTCCCCGCTTCTAAGAGCATGCCATAGGGCACTATAGCCGTCCTCATTGTTGCCATCGCCTCGCAGGCCTGAAAGCGCCGTTACCAAATCCGTGGTCGTTCCGAACGCACCGCCGCCAACGTCATGCTTGTGTCCCGGGTTCTCGTCTCCTGTTGGAGGCCCGCCAAACCCAACAAGGCCGTATCGATTGTCATCGATCCCAAGTGCCACAAGTCCCGCTTCAAGAGCAGGAACCATATCGGCTATCCAGTCATGCTGTCCACCCATGCTACCAGACTCATCAACCAGGAAGATTATGTCCGCTTTAGTGGTCTGCAAGGCGTCAAGGTCGATGGAAACGATCTGCGTATCTGTCTCGCCCACGGAAAGGTTTAGGTACAGATAGTCGGGGGAGACGTTCCCGCTTGGTGTCAGTCCTGTGGCTGTGTCGTGCGTTATCAGCTCGGCCGGGTCGTTCCTGATGATCGGATCGTTGTTGGTTGGGTAGACATGAATGCCGTAGGCCTGTGTGGCCTCGGCCTGTCCGTCGGTTGCCGTGAGCTCAAACCAAAACGTCTTGCCCACATCATCAGCATGCGGCGTGAACGTAACCAGCCCATCCAATGCAACGCTGCGTATACCAGTGGGTTGCTCGTAGCCGCTAAAATCGCCGAAAAACGTGACAGTGTCGCCATCGTCATCTTTTGCAGTAGCCTGGTACTCGTATGTTTGCTGGAAATACACGTAAGTAATCGGATCGGAGGTGAACTCCGGCGGGTGATTCGGGGCACCCTCGCTTACCTTAAGAGTGATCCTCTGGTAGTCTGATCCGCCGTGGCCGTCGTCAACAGCCACCGGCAGGATGTAGATTCCCACGTCGGTGCTTGTGGCCGGATTCAGGGAAAACTTGTCGTCAGTGAATGTTATGTTGCCCGGCAAGGCAGATGGGGCGGTGTACGTCAACTCATCCTCGTCGGCATCGGTAGCGCTAGGTTCATATTCCCACGTCCCGCCGACAAACGCCTCCTCTTCGGTATCCGGCGGCAATTGCGGGGGGTGGTTGAGCTGACCGAGTACCACGAGCTCGTAATCAAACTGAATGCGGTTCGGGTTGTGGAAATGGAGAACTATTCCTTCAATCATCTCACCAATATCAAGCTTGCTGTCTGAATCGCTGAAGGCTAGGTCCGAAAGGTCGTAATACCACGTCCCGTCCGGAGCGACGCCGTCGGGGGCGACCAATTGTACGGTGAGATCGCTGATGTCCCTGACGCCCACAAGCAGTGTATCGCGAACGCCGAGCCCAGAAGCGTCGGTCAGTGTCAGGTCGGCGAAGAGTATGTTCATCAGGCCGTTGAAGGAGGTCCGGCCGTAGGCGGCGCTGAATCCGCCTGTCACCTCGGAGAGCAGCGAGAAATTGATGTCCTTTGCAGGCTGATCGCTCCCATACAGCGTTAGCGTCTTGGTCGTGCTGGACGGACCGGCGTCCGTGGCTACAATTTCAAAATCATTCTGGCCAGTGCCTATCTGAACGCCGGTTGAGAACGTCCCGTCACCGTTGAGCGTTACGGAAGTCCCGTCGACGGTTACGTCCGTTATCGCAAAATCGTTCGGTGGTTCGTCCGGCGTTGCCTGGCCGGTTATCAGAAAGGTGCTCCCGGCCGGGAAGATTGGGTCGGCCGGAGAGTCCAGATTCAGCACCGGCGGGTCGGCAATGCCTTCGGGCTGGCTATTTTCCGCTCGCAGATCAAAGCTGTAGAGGTTACCGATGTACTGTCCGCCAGACAGATTGGGGCTGTTAAGATTGCGAACATCTTGGTACCAATAAACCTCCTTCGTGGTGCGATCAACGACCCAAATATCTCCGTCTTGATTGTCCTCCAGCACATTAATCGTGATGCCGGAAGGATTGGCATTCAAGGATGACAGTGACCAGTACCCTTGCAAGTTGCCGCCTGCATCGTAAACAAAAACCGAATCGGCTACATTGTCAACGACCCAGAAATAGGTACCATCGGTAACGATGTCGCTTGGGTTGCTGTTCTCCGAATAAAGCGCAAAGGCCTTCGATCCAGCCGCTGCCCCGTCATTCTGTGTGGCGGCGTCTACGAAAAGGAAAACTGCGTCCGTATTGTCATCCACGACCCAGATGTCGTCGCCAAAAACGGTGATCCCCGTTGGTGAGGTCAGATCTCTAGCCCTCAATTCCCAAGATCCTGCATGTTCCAGACCCATATCGGGATCAATCGTAGTCTCCCGATCAACATTCCAAACAACAACCATGTTCTCTAGAGCATCGACAATCCACACCCTTTCACCTGCGGTGGTGCTACCATGGGCAATCCCAATGGGATACGTTTGATCGCCGGTCAAGAGAACGTTGTAGGGATAATCACTCGTATCGACGGGAGGGTCGGGTGCGTCGAATATGCCGTAGCCGTGGATAACGTGATACCAATCCGTACCTTGATTAGGCGACCACAAGCCGCTGTCGGCGACGTAGAATTTGGTATCGGCCGGGGCCAACTCCCCACCGCCCTGATAGGCACCTGAGGGGACCCGATAGATGCCCATCGCTATGAGCTCTCCGCCGCCGTTGACTTCCGGCACAAAATTCCCTCGAATAAAAGCTGCCGCATCTACATTAGGCGGGATTGGCTGGAGACCCGTCCCTTTGGCTTTGAAGGCAACCTTATCTTGCCCAATCCAGCCTGGGTCCGGAGAAACACCAGCGGGGCCAAACTCAAGCGTAGTGATGTCGATATCGTCTTTTGCAGTGCCGTTGTAATTGAACCGAGCATTAACAGTGGGCTCCTCGCCGCCCAAGTTGATTGACGCCGGATTAAGAGTTATTCCTATAAGGGTATAGGTCACGTCGAATCCGTCTTGGCCGTAGGCCACACCCCCATCGTCGTCAGAGGCCTTGATCGTTGCAGTTAAGTCCTGTTGATCAAGCCCCTCGATGACATGGAAATAGGTTGCGGAGAACCGCCCTTCGGTAAGCGTGCCGGGACCACCCTGTGTAACGGTAACGCTTGAGACCGGATCGAAAACTGCATCACCGTCCCAGTCAATCTCAACAGCGAACGTCTCTTGGGTGTTCACAGCGTCGAAACCTGGATCACTGAACTCGCCTGTGATTGTGATCTCGACGCCCCAGTCCTCGGTGACAGGGTCTCGTTGGGGGCGATATCCAATATTGTCGCTCAGACTTAAATACAACGTCGGCGCAACGTTGTTGACCTGAACGGTGTAGGAATCCGTAACCTGAATCGTGCGGTCGTTCGCGCCGATCGTGTAATAGGCCGTAACATCGTAGTAACCGATGCCTGATAAATTATTGTATCCGTCATCGGCGAAATAGTGCGTCGATTGAGTCGCCCCTGTCTCCTCCATGGTGATTATAGCGTCATCCCAGTCGATTTGCCATCCGCTGAAACCGTCCGTCCAATTCCCGCCGGGCGTGAGGTCTAGCGTGTACAAGCTGCCCTCGTCTACTGAACCGTCGCCCCAAATGCTTGCCTCGATACACGGTATTTCCACATACGAACCACTGTCATCATCGTTGTTAATCAGCCGAAGTGTGAGAAGACCCTGCGTTCCGGGGGTCAGGCCGCTCACCGTAACAACCTTGGCAATATCATCATGTATGATGCCGGGGTCGTCGGCCAACAAGACGTTTGTCAAACCTTCCGTCGCATTGAAGAACGCATCGCGGCCTTCGCCGATCGTGGGAACCAGCGAGTTTCCATCGGTATCGAGCAGAGCGATCTCAAAAGCGTCGTTAATCCATTCCGAAGCTTGCGTTTGGTCCAGATGATAGTCATCGTACTTCAGTGTGAACGATCCGGAGGGACCGACGATGATCTCCCGCGACAGTGCCGAGAGGAACGAATCTCCTTCGGTCAGCCGTAAATTACCGGTTCCGGTAGCACTGGAATAGTAGTACTCGGCGCCACCGGGACTAGCGCTGCCACCACTCTCATACAGTCGCCACCCAAGGGCGGTAACGGCCACATCTAGCGGGGCCGCGGAGAAATCCCCGTCCTCGTTGTGCAGTGTAACTGTAACGGTATAGTTACTGGGGCCCGTAGCGGCCCCGTAATAATGTGTCAAAGACCCAGATGCGTTCCCCGGATAGGGATCCGATGTTCCGTCTCCCCAACTGATGGTCCAGCCATCGACCGTTTCGTTACCTGGATCGGTGGCGGAGAAATTCAGTTCGAAACTTTCGCCCCAATCAACGACGGTCGATGTCGGGCTAAGTGTCAACGTCGGGGCCACGTCGTGGACGGCCAAGAAACCGACGCGCGTGATTGCAAAGTCCCAAATGCTCTGCCCGACCGCTACGATTCGACCGTCCGGTTGAATGGCCATGTCATAGCAGAAGTCCTCATTCTCGTAGAAATCAACTGTAAGCTTTCCGTCCTGACCAAAAGTCGGGTCCGGCGTGCCGTCGGATCCGAAGCGGGCCAGGGCAAACTCACGGGTACTGGAACCAGTCGTATGTCCCCCAACAACGATCTTGTCATCCTCCTGGATAGAAACGCTCCAGAAGGAATCCGTCCCGCCAAAGTCTACGGTCACCTTGCCGTCGCCGCCGCCGAAACCTCCATCCAAAGCCCCGCTGGAAGTGTAGCGAGCCAAGGCTAAATCGCCGCCCGCGCTGCCAGCTACCACGATCTTGCCGTCATCTTGCAAAGCAACGCTGGTTGCTCTGCCAAACTCCGTGAGAACTTTGCCGTCCGTACCAAAATTGTCATCCAGGCTCCCATCGCTCTGATAACGGACCAGACCAAAGGCTTCCCAATGAGTTGTTGTCGCCTCCCCCACCACCAGAATATTGTCGTTGGGCTGAACCACCAGATCGTGGGCGATGTCATCACCGCCGAGATCCGTAGAGACATACCCCTCGGAAGGATTGAAATAGTCTGTGTCCAGTTCGCCTTGGGAATCGAAGTGCAGCAAACAGAAATCCCATCCTTGGGCGCCAGATATATCGCCAGCGACCCAGATTCCATCATCTGGATCAACCTTCATGCCCACTGGAAGATCCCCCTGGCCCCTGAAGCCAAAGTCGACATGAGACGTACCATCAGTACCAAACGAGTCCCCTGGTGTGGAGTCGTCTGGCCCGCCGTCGTCCAAGGTCCCGTCAGTGTTGTAACGGGCTACTACAAACTGGTTCCCGGCATTGCCCGCGACCACAATTCGGCCGTCAGACTGCAGTGCCATGCCGAGAATCTCGGCATATCCTGTGTCTGAATCGACCACCATGCCTCCGGATCCAAAGGTCGGATCCAGGTTGCCTACCATGTCGTATCTTGCTAGGGCGAACTCTCGAGGAAAGTCAACAGTAGTGAAACCGGCGACCAAAATCTTCTCGTCAGGTTGAATTACAACGGCATGGGCTTCTTCGAGGCCCCCGAGATCCGTGATGACCTTCCCGTCGTAGCCGAAGCTTAGATCCAAGGACAAGAATTCGGTCGTTTGCCCACCGTCGTCATCGCTTGCGGTTACGGATATCTGGTAGGCCGCAGGGCCGTCGGCGTAGACGTGCTGTTGTGGCGGCGGTTCGATCCCTGTGATTCCCGTTGTCTCCGCGCCGTCGCCCCAATTGATCGTCCATGTAATGATATCGTTGGCGCCGGGATCGCTACCCCTGAGGGAAAGCCTGTACGAGGAACCTTCTTCGACCTCGCTTATGCCGCTGACATCTGTTATCGCCGGAGCTAAGTTGTCAATGGTGGCCTGGAAGGTTTTACTATCCCACTGAGTCGGGTCGTCTTCGACGACGGTAACCGTTACGGTATAAACATCATCATCCTGATATTGGTGAGTTCCGGAAACTGCCAATTCAGGGCTGGTCAGAATATCGGCTGGCAGATCTCCGGTGCCATCGCCCCAATTAATCGTCCCGGTGTAGTGCGCCGCACCATCCTGATCAGTAAAGGGGAGGGTAACGGTGATCAGCTCACCCTCGTCGCGCTGAATATCGCTTGGATCGCTCAGCACTGGTGGGTAGCTGCTCAACATCAGCCGGGACTCAAGTTGCTCCACGTTAGCAGGTCGTTGTCGACCGTACCTGCCCGTCAAGAGAATGGAATTGGCGAGAGTTTCGAAACAGCGGGCCGCTGGCCTAAAGAGGTCCGAGAGTCTCATGGCTCGCTCCGTTGTGCAAGATGAGATCAGCTAACGGATTCCCCGGGTTCGACATAACCCCGCCGCCCCGAGAAGACTAGCGAGCCTGCTATTACATTTGCCATTAGTCCTTTGTCAAGCGCAAAGTAGGAATCCTCTTCAGATCGCAGATTCTGCTAGCACCTGTGATGATTTGATGGCTGAGCGTTTGTTGTGTTCGACCGATCGAGCATTCACGAAACCGCAAGATTGTGGTGGCCACAAGCTTGCGCGCTCACCTTGGCTTCAGTTCTACCTGCCCAACTACTTGTCTTTGACTATCTTGGACATGCCTTCTCTTGCGAATCCGCAGCCTCGCCCTTGCGACAGCTCTGCTGTCATGGGTTAGCAAGCTACAGCAGCGCATGAGCTTATGGCAATACCGACACTCGCGCCGGCGCATTATTCACCTCCCCCGGCAAGGACGCGTGTAAATTACCCGGAAATACTTGCAGGCGCAATAACGCCATTCCAGGCCGCGCTTTACCTCGTTCGAGTTTTTTCGCCATACGCAGGCGGATTTCTTGCCGCGATTCCCTCGGCGCGAAGGCTCGTCATGCCGCCGGATAGCGCCAGGGTCTTTATGCCAGAGGCCTTTAATAGTCTCTGCGGAAGAAGGCCTCTTCTCCGGTGTGATCGGCGTCGATCCGCTCCATCTGGCCGCCACCCTCCACGGGAAAGCGGGCACCGTCCTGCTGGGCGACGACATATTGCTCAAACCATCGGCACAGCCTCCTGCGCAGCTCGTCCGCGACTGGCTGGCTTGCCTTGTCGTCGATCAAGTTTGCTCGTTCGTCGGGGTCCTTTTTCAGGTCGTACAGTTCGTGTGGACCGGTCGGAAAGCGGTGGACGTATTTCCGCTCCATCGTGCGGATCATGCGGACCGGTCCATACTCGTCGAAGATCACCAGGTCTTCGCGGATCTGGTCCGTCTGGCTGTGCAGTACAGGCAGAAAACTTCTGCCTGGCAGTGTCGGATCATCAATGGCCTGTAAGTTCAGGTAATCCAGCAACGTTGGCAGGACGTCATACTGGCTGACCATGGCTTCCGTGACCTTGCCGGTCGGGAGCGTGCCAGGATGGCTGAAGATGGCCGGGACCTTCACGGAATTCTCGTACATGTTCAGCGGCAGCGTGCCGTTGCCCTTGCCCCAAAAGCCGTGATGCCCACAGGAGAAACCATTGTCGCTCATGAAGATCACCAGTGTGTTTTCGAGTTGGCCCATCTGCTGGAGCCTATCGAGGATGCGGCCCACGTTTACGTCCATTGCCGTGACGGCTGCGAAATAGCCCTTCAGTTTCTCGCGGTCGCCCATGTCCTGGCGAGAGAAACTGTCTGCCCAAGGATGTAGGGCTTCTTGCGGGCAAGTCTTGAAGGGGCAATCATCGTAGCTGTCCACGATCTCCTGTGGGTGCTCGTCGACCCAAGGCGCATGCGGGGCGGTATAGTGGATGCTGAGGTAGAACGGCTCTGGATGCCCAGCCTGCTCATCGAGAAACGCCAGCGCATCGTCGGTGATGAGGTCGGTCAGATAGCCGGACGTCTGGACAATCTCGCCGCCGGAGATTATTTCCATGTCGTTATACTTCCCGCCTCCTGATGGGTGGCAGAACCAGTGCGCAAAACCGTGCTGGGGGTTTAAGCTGTCGCCAAGATGCCACTTGCCGGCCAGCGCGGACGTGTAGCCGTTCTCGGCCAGGATGTCGGTGTAGCACCTCTGCCCTTCAAGGTAAGCGACTGGGCAAAGTGAGCGATCTTCGCCGGGCAGGTACCAGTTCGACTTCTCGCGAATCCAGTCGTGAACGCCGTGCTGAGACGGAATTCGGCCGGTCATGATGCTGGCCCTGGCCGGTGAGCAGACCGGCGACGTGCAAAAGAAGTTTTCGAATCGCACGCCCATCGACGCCAGGCGGTCCAGATTCGGCGTGCGGATTTCCGGATTGCCCGCACAGCCCAATGCCCACGGGCCCTGGTCGTCGGTCAGGATGAATACAACGTTTGTCCGAACTGGCTGGCTCATGTTGACCTCCTCAGACGCATCTGGGCTCACTGCCCGAACGTGCAGTGCTTTCTATGACCTACAACTGTCCAATAATTTCATAACCTTCATTACCGCCCTTGGCACGTGATAGGCAGCCTTCCACAACGTTCCCTTGTCGGCGCTCTTGACCCGGCCGTCACGATGAAGCTGCCAGTACCACTCTCCGTATTCCGGATCGTGGTAGTGCCGCCGGCACCAATCATGCATGTCCAGAAAACGGTCGAAGAATTCCCGGCTGTCCGTCACCACGGCACAGAGGGCCAGGGCATAAAGGCACTCCGAATGCACCCACCATATCTTGTCGTGCCAGGGCACGTCGTTTTCTTTGTACCAACCGGTCTGTTTCGGCTGGCGGCCGCTGGAGTCCAAATAAGATACGATTCCACCGTATTGGCTATCGTATCCTCTGCAATAAGCCCAGTCCGCAATCTTCACGGCGCGGTCAACGATCTTCTGGTCCTGACGCTTCAGCCCCTCCTCGATGCAAAACCACATCGACTCCAGGACGTGTCCGGGGTTCAGCTTCCGCCCCTCGTCGTCATCCATGAAGCCTCCGTCCCGACCAACCGATTCGAAAACGCACTCGTGTTCATCCTTGGCGAAGACGTGGAGAATCTGGTGGAGGCAGTGATCGGTTAGGGGGCGAACGCGCTGGGACCCGAGAACGGGTTCGACGATTCCGGCGACGTTGAGCGGAATCATGTAGACGCTGTGTCGCTTGTAGCGGGGGTCGGGGGCTTGAGGGTAGACGTCCTTGAATTCCGGATCGTAGATCGCTTTTTCGACAGCGTCGAAGGTGTCACGAATGAGTTCGAGATCCTCATCGCTCCCGGTCGCCACAGCGTACTCACACAGTCCCGACAGGATAAACAGGTCCGTGAATATGGACACCGCGCCCTCTTTCACTTCTCCGTTTCGCCCAAGGTGATAGTTCCAGCGCCCTTCGCCGGCGTATGCTTTGGCGACGATGAAGTCCCGGCCGTGCTTTGCCAATTCCAGCCACTGCTGGCGCTTCTCTACCTCGTTGAACAGCGCCGAAAACATCCACAATTGCCGGCCCTGGAACCAGATGTATTTGTCCGTATCCGTGACGTTTCCGCTGTGATCAAAGCACGTTAGATAACCTCCGCACCGTTGGTCCTTCGTGCGCAATTCCCAGAAAGGCATCACCTCGTCGAGAAGGTGCTTGCGATAGTACCGCGCCAAGGCAGCGATTTTGCCTTTGTCCAGGTTCTTCAGTTCTCTGGCTTGGCCCATCATGAGCATTTCTTGTAATAGGGACTCATGGACAATTGGAGAATCTCTCGATCGTCTCTCTGCGGGTTCCAGAGAGTCTCGGCGAATAGAGCCACGCTCGGCTGAATCGCCTTCTCAAACACACCGTCCTCGACGAGAGCCGAAACGGCAACCTTCGGAGGCGAACAATCGAGGATTTCGCGATAGAACCTGGCGGCAAGCGGGTAATGCTGCATCCACAATTTGTTGACGTAATCCCATCGTTTCTGCCTTTCGGCCAGTCGCTGTTGCAGGAAATTCGCGCTCCTTTGACCGATAATAAACGGTCCATGATGCTCGAACTCATCTTCCCATCTCAGTGTGATCCAACCCTTTGCCACCATGGCGAATTCGCTTCCCTTTCGGAACGTGGCGAGTTTCTTAGAGTATTCGACAGTCTTCTCAAACGTCCCAAGCATTTTCGGTGTGGACCAGCCTGAATCAGCGTGGGCCGGAATCGGATTGTACGAGTAAGGGAGGACCCCTGCGTCTTCCCACACGATGGTCATCCTTGGGTCCAGCGCCTGTAGGTCCTTGTAGTCGTCCAAAACGGACATCGCGTGCAGGCCGAACTGGATGTACAGCTCCGGCTGGTCTTCAAGAAGATCGACTGCGATGTCATTGACCAACTCACAGGCGGCCGCGGCAATTGATACGTCACCCGCTTTTTCCTTGTGGAATTCCGTGAGCGTCTGGAAATAGATCCCGTCGGCGCCCAGGCCGCGGTAGTTCGCCCTGTAGTTGTGGAGAACTCGCTGTTTGATCTGCTTTCGTAAACGCGATACCGTCAACGCGTCACTTTGCAGACTTACTGAGTCGTCCCCGCCGTCCCAACCCCACTCAAAGCCGAGAATCACCTTGATGCCTCGCGAATGGGCATAGGCGATGATGTCCCGACAGTTTACGGGAGGACAATCCGTCCAGAAAGTCAACGTGTTCAGCTTCAGCCGGGCCATGTTGTCGATGAACTTCCGGTAGTCGTAGATCACGTAGCCCCAGGTCCAAATTCCCCTGTTTTGAATGCGGGGGTATTCCGATATGCGGACGTCCGGCATTGAATCAAACGCTTCGCGCCGCTTGGCAGGATGGTGTTCGGTGAGTCCCGCTGCGATCACTCTCGCATTAAAGTCCTGGACACCGTACAAGACGCCGAACTCGTCGGAGCCGGCAATGATGGCCAGGCGCTTGTCTGTCCCCCAAGGCGAATCGCCGACGGAGATAACGAACCCCTGGGGCTCCGAGGGAAGCTCGATCTTCTTTTCCTCTGCAAGCTTGCGGATCAGGCGATTGCTATCTGCCGTACCGACTAGAATCAAGTGCCTGTCGTCGTGCGAGATCGGCTCGGAATCCGCAATGACTTCCAGAACATACGGCAGGAAGTCCTGCACTTCGCGCTGAAGCTCATTGACGGCGAAGTCCTCAAGTCCTCCGTAGGGGCCGTGAATCAGCCGCCAGCGGGCTCCCTTGTATCGTAGCGATTTCGGGTTATCGGGCCTGTCCCAACTTTGATTCGGCAAGATATTGGACATGATTTCCATCACATGAGTCCCTGAGTTGACGAAAACTCCAAGGTTTCTTACGGATCTGACCTCCCAGCTTCATCAGCAAGCCTCGCCGGGTGGATTTTGCCTGCGGCCGTCACAAGGCATTTCCAGCGAGATGGTATCCCTGGAACACGGCCTCTTCAAGGTTCGAACTGCCAACGGCCAGGACGAGGTGGCGATCGTGACGCCGGATATGCTTGCCATCGACGGCCCGGATGCCAACCGCGCCGCCAGATGGGCCATCTTGGGCCAACTGCTCCGTCTGCTCCTGGCCTACCCGTCCGGCAGGAAGTATGCGCTTGATATTTGCTTCTGTCCGAGGGCTGGACCGGCTCGCCCACGGACTGTATGATGCCCGAGCACAAGGAGGACCGTCGATCGGGCGTTGCGAGGCCGACGGTGCCCTTGCTTTGGAGCGTTTTGATATGGAACTTCCCCGTCGTGATCGTGGCGATGAGTTGCTGAAGCCGGGCGAGCTGACCGATATTCGCCTGCGCTTGCGGAATGTTGCAGGAAAGCACGACTTGACCACCGTGATCGCCTGCGCATTCGATCACCGCACGCGAATGTTGCCGTTCATCTACGCCGACACGCGGATGTCGCCTGCCGGCGTGCGGGCCATCGGGTCAGCGATGGCCGACGCCGGGTTCGCCAAGACCCGCATCGTCTTCCAGCAGTGGAACAAGAGTTTTCGCCCGTCGCAGATGCGCCTGGACGGAAGAATCCCGGACATCTTTATGGTCTCCAGCATGCAGATTCACTCCGGG
>SDBS01001441.1_pt1 | contig 24086 bp, 7 predicted proteins | sample 2277091 | NCBI WGS metagenome assembly SDBS01 (sample SAMN10404972, study PRJNA504765) | marine sediment metagenome | isolation source: marine sediment core GS10_PC15, 163 cmbsf | place: Arctic Ocean: Southern Knipovich Ridge | collected 2010
TTCCTTTTGATTTTATAAAATTGTTGGAATTTAAATAGACGATTTCTGAAAAAACTAACGTAGGTTTTTTTACCTATTATCTGGGTTTCTTTGAACCATTGGAATTGTGGTTTAACCATCTAATACACATAAGGTTAAATATTATGGATTTAACAAGCGTTAAATATCAGGATAGTTGCATTTATATCAGTTTAGACTGCTCTCAGGAGCGAGGACAAGACGAGAAGTCCCTTGAGAGGATTAAAAACGTGTACGCAGTCTACAAAATAAAAGCACACGGTAATTATGTCAGGGATACGATTCTCATTAGAAAAAAAGACATTATGGTCATACGAGGAGAAATTGTCTTAAAATTCGAGTTAAACCAACTCCACAGACCTGAAGAATGCGAAATAGAGATCGTGTCCCTTAAGTTTATCTATTTCGGGGGAAAAAGGGAAGAATTGGAGGTAAACGAATCTTATCCTTTTCTCGAAATCCGATCGTGTCCCCCAATCGTCGCGAATAAGAATAACTCGCTCAAAAAAAATAAAAGAGTTCCTAGCGGAATTAACGAATCAAACAAGTCCATTAAGAAAAATTTGTCCGTAACTCAAGAAGTTATAGTACTTCCTCTTGAAGCAAAAATAAAAGAGGAGCTAAAAATTGTTGAATTGCCATTAAAAAAGGAAAGTAGGATCAATCAAGGCGCAATTACGGTAATAAAAACACACACTCCCCCCTCAACCGCAGTATTGGAAGTTGATTCTAAGATCCAACGCAAACTGGACGCGCAGACTAAAAAACTTGAGATGGACATGAAACAATTGTGCTACGAAACCATAGACGCATTGCTTACGGCGTTACCTCACTCCGAATTTGCAGAGGATTACAGTTCTTCGAAGGCTATGGTAGAATCGATCCACAGATATATTACCGTTGATTTATTACAAAAGGAACAAGAAGAGGGTGAATTAATGTGAATTTCTACGAAGATAGCTTGCAATATATAATGAACAATATGCTCGTACACGCCTACGATTTTCAAATTATTAAAGAATCGATCAAAAAAATAATGAAAAATCTTACAAACGTGCCATACGAATTAGCCCTCGTTCTTATAGCCAACCCTCCTACGATCGATAGCCCGTTAATCCAAAGATTCTCCGAAGAGGGAAAGATTAAATCGTTTCAAAAAAAAGAAGTGTGCGTGAAGATAAAAGACGCGATCAAAGGAGCGCTTAACCATTACTTGGATGATTCTCTAAACCGATTTTCTAAAGTAAAAAATTGTTCTACAATTAAAATTAAAAGCGGCGCGAACGAATTTCGGATTTTAATAACCATTCGAAACTTGCATAAGTTCTCTCCTGGACTACTTTACGCAATAGTAAACCATTTTAACGTGAGCCCGCTTGGATACTGCGACCAAGTAGAAGTAATCATATCAGTAGCCCAAACCAACGGTTCCGCTTTAGAAGTATTGTTAAAAAAAAAGCTTCCTAAAGCCTTAGTTTCTGATCTATCGAAGATCGTGACATTAAACGACAAAGAAAAAGTGTTAGATTTTTTTCGGTGTCCTGAAGTAAAAGAGATTTTATTTGGTCATTTTTTTCCTCAAGGATTAGAGAACGACCGGGTGCGTACCGAAATTACTTACGATACCCTTCGAGAAGAAACAATCGCCCAAAAGCGAAGAAAAATATTACTCCCGTCTGGTGAATACGAAAATTTACACGATGCAATTACTCCTTACACCACACAAGAAGAGTTTTTACAATTTATAGAAATTAACGACATTCTCGGGTTTTATCCTTCAGTAAGAACTACCAAAAACCGCGAATTAGTGACCGCAATGATAGATATCGATGTGTCGAGCTTTTTAAGAACTTCTTTTCCAGCATCGATAGTGTGGGAGTTGGTTATTGTTCTAACTGAAGAGATTATTAAAAACTTAACCGAGTTTTTGCACCTTCCCAAACCTTTAGTTGCTTTCTCTGGGAGTAGAGGAGTCCACATCACTTACAGGCTCGCCCCCGATTGTGTGAACTCCGATTTAAACTATGTGGATTTTTCAGAGCTTTATTTACTACCCTCTCAAAAATCGCTCGTAAAAAATAACAAATCCCTTTTGCACAACAAATTCAGTTTTATTCGTCGTCTAATGCAGGCTGTCTTGCTCTACACCGCACAAAACATAACTCGCGAGGTAATTCCTAAAACTATAAGGGAGGGATTGGGGTTAGTAAGAGTCATGGATTTATTCACCTTATCGGTTTTTTCTCGAAACAAGATCGGTGTGTTGTTGGACACCAGTAGCAACAATAGTTCGGTATATCGCGTGTTTTCTATTCACCCCGGAACCGGCTTAGTATCAATTCCTCTGTTAGATCCTAAAACGAAAGACATTCGAGCTGATCTAAAAACTTTTTCGAACCTCAAAAAAGAATGCAAACCAGAGACTGTCGTAGCTAACTTGAGAGCTGGTAAGAAGATACTTTATCAACAGTTTCCACCCGAAATTACCAAACAACAGATAAAATATATGCTACGCCCAGACAAACTATTGCCTTATCTATCGGTAATAGTGCGATTTTCGGACCGGTACGCTACCGAGAGGAGTCTGTGGTCAATGAAATTCTGGCTGGAGATGTATCAGCTCAACAACTTTTATAGTTACCTCGTAGCAAATATGCTTTCGATCGAGCGCTCTGATAAAGAAATAGGAATTGCCTATCAAGAATTAATAGAGTTGGTGAAAAATTCAGATATTTCTACAAAACACTTCGTAAGGGAAGTAGTAGACGATTATTTCTTTAGGAATCTGAGCTTTAAAGCGTTGAAATCTCGGTTAGACGCTTTCCACGACCTAAACTTTTACAGCAGCTTTAAGTTTACCGAAATTACCGTTTTAACAGCCAAAAGAATTGACAACCTCTACTCGAACATCAAATTAAGAACTAATTTCTTTCGCAAGTTCGCTTCCTTTTTCAACATGACGACCGTTCTATTAAATCACTATTCCAAAGACACTTTTAAAATTGGGCTTTCAGTTAAAAAATCTTTAACCACGCTGCGGAATAGAATTAAAATATTGTCCCAAGAATTGCGAGTAATCGAAATTTCAGACAAGAACGACAAGTCGCTACTGGTAAAAAAACAATTCGTTAAAATATGTTGCGTGTTTAACGCGCTATCAAAATTTATAAAGGAGTTGATCGAGCTTTAGAGACTCCAGTAATAAAATAAATAAAAAAGAAAAAAAGGTGAGTACCACGAATAATATAAGTAGTATTGTAAAAACAAAAGAAGAGATAAAAACTAAAAATTTTCGCAACTTCGGAGCTCTCGGAATGTATTTTGGTCTCCGATCCGACCCAAAAGAGATTAAATATTTAATAAACGCCATCGAGGAAGTCGTTTCGAGGGCAAAAGAGGGCGATACGGTCAAAACGAGTCAATTCGAGTTAAAAGGGAAGTTCCCCCCTTACAAATATGCCATTATCGATTTAGAAGGGGACCCTCCTAAATTCTTCGGGCTCGTCGTATCGAATCAGGTCTACCAAATTTTCGTAACGAAAATAAAATACTTAATAGACCTATACGAAACCGTCTGGAAAATATTGAACTTGTTAATCGACTTTTACTTGTTCACATTTTCTAACCACGAAGCCCGTTTTTTTAAGAAAATTTTACCATTTAAGCTAAAGGAAGTGAATGACAATACTTTTTTTCAAGTATTAAAAATCGTAAACGTGCAAAAAAAAAGCTTCGAAGGATTAGTTCCGGCACTATACAGCTTAGACGAGCGCTCCTACCACGATCCATTGTTGCGGAACTCGAAAAACATCGAGCTTCATTTCAAAAACGGGGATTACTACCTTATTATGGAGCATAATAAGTCCTGTTTGCTCTCTACTTTAAAAATAGTTCAAAAAAGGTATTTAAAATTCCATTTAATATGAGGTAAAAAAAAAAAGAAAAAAGAGTAAAAACAACATGATTGACGAAGTGCCTTTAGAACAGCTTAAGATACGCGAAAATAGAATTCGAGTGGATATTGGGGATTTATCCAATTTGATGAGCTCTATGACTGCTGTAGGACAACTAAACCCCCTTACTATCGACGAAGAATTTTATATTATAGAAGGCACGAGAAGATACTACTCTGCCAAAAACCTCGGGTGGAGTAAAATTAAGTGCGAAATACGAATTGGGTTATCGGACTACCAAAAACTAATTATCGAGATAGACGAAAATCTACAGAGAAAAAACTTTAACCCTGCCGAAGAAGCGAAAGCATTAGCGTTGAAAAAAAGGGAGTATTTGAAAGTTCACCCTGAATACAGACGCGGTGGAGATCGAAAGTCCGATAAGTATAAAAAAGCAAAAGAAAATCAAAATGCAAAATTTGCACTTGGGTTCGCAAAAACTCAAGCAAGAGAAATCGGCTCTTCAGAGAGAACAATAAAGACTAAAACGAAAATTGGTGAATATATCCTCGACAAAAAGTTAAAAGATAAAACAGTGGACCAATTTAGTAAGCGTAAACTTTCCCAGCGAAAAGTGCTCGAGGAGATCAAAGCCATTGAACAGGACAAAAAGAGCAAAGAAGAAGCGATTAAACCCGTAAAAGCTCAGACTCAGACCGTGCCTACTATAAAGCCAGAAATTATCGTAAAATTCGACGAAGAAGAGTCAAAAAATTGCAAAGACTGTAAACGAGGGCTCCACTTGAGATGTCCAAGCTGCAAGGACGACTTTATTTCCTGCCAGTATTACAGAAACCCTTACCTAAGAAGGATTGACTCAAAAGCTTGCGAAAACTACGAATAGAGGTTGTAAACAATAAAGAACGAGCGTATTTTATTTATATTTTTTTTTCTAATCCTATTATTTTAACAGTATTAATGACATTTTCCTTAAACATATCAGTAAAATAAATTATTATTTACAATTATATAATTAGTACTTGTTCAAGGAAAGATCGCATGGAGAGTAGAAAAATAGCTAAAGAAGTTGTATTATTTGCTAAAAAACAATGGAGACAAACAAAACCGAGACCATAGAAGCGAGAAGAGTCATAAACGAGAAAGTTATGGAATTCGACTTCCCTACGTTCGTGCTAACCGCTAAAATTTCGGTTAAGTTCGTTGTTTGCGTAGAATATTCGGACACTTTGTGGATATATCAGTTTTCCAACGCAGGACTTGGAGAATTTATCTTGGATGATAAGCTAAAAGATAAGTGGGTAGACCAGTTTAGCAAGCGCAAACTTTCCCAGCGAAAAGTATTAGAAGAAAATAAAACGATCAAGCAGGAAGAAACAAACTAAGAAAAACCTCCTAAGAAAGATTATGTAAAAATACAGATTGGAGAAAAACTTAAAACTATCGAACTGCTAAAGAAAAAAGAGGAGGCATCGAAACCGAAAAAAATCTTAGAACACTAAAAAGAAGAACATGTAAAATATAATATCGATTGTAAATTTGGTCTCCAGTTGAGTTGTCCTAGCTGCAAAGACGCGTTTATTTCTTGCACGCGCTATAAAAACCCCCACTTGCGACGAATCGATTCTGAAGCTTGCGAAGACTTTAAAGAGAGGTTTTAACCAAAGAAACATTCAGCGTAATATTTTATTTTTTTTTTTTTTTTTAATGTTTTAAACAGAGCCGAATTCTATATGTTTAACCAATTGAACAACAACAAAATTCCTCGTCTTCACCTACTATTTTGGTTATTTTTTCGAGTTTAGCTAATGTTTTCAGATCAAATTATTATTTGAGAGGAATCTGCATTATCAAAGTGCAAATTTTCTAATTGGTTAAGTGGATACGACGATCTTTAGCTTAAACCGATCCAAACTTTTTAAAGAAACCTAATGACTCTTTTAATTCATCTTTTAAATATGCATTTTTTTACAAAAAATAGAATATTAATATGATAATTAGTGAGTGAGAGAAAATTATGGCTGTACCAAACAATTTGTCTCAAAATGGGTTTGGTATTAAGTTAGCCCCGTTGTCAATTAAGTTTTTAAATTTCATAAAAATTAACAACGATCAAGGAAAGCCAACTTACATTAAAGACATTATGAATCACTTTAATTACAAAAAACACCAAGCCGTCTCTAAGAGTTTAAGCGAGTTGGAATACAAACAACTGATAGAAAGTCATTGGGGAGAGGGAAAACGAGTTATCGATATTACCACAAAAGGAGTGGATTTTATATACACCTTAGCGTGTTCTTACCTTTCCGAGCTCGAGCAGATGTGGATAAAGAAACTGAGAAGAGAGGGAAAAATTAGAGCATCATTTGGAACAATATCACTAATCATTTCGGAGTTTACCCAGAGCATGGTTCTGAATCAGGACGGTCCTATCAAGGACGCAATTTTACGCGAATTTGGGAGAGAAAAAATTCCAGAATCTAGTTTGGAGAACATTTGCGAGAGAATTCGCCAAATTCAACTTGAATCAAGCAGAGATTTTATTGAAAATTATCGCAACAAGAACGCCTTATTATGAATTACGTTTTAGAACTCTATTTTCTTTTTAACTATCATTTCTATTTATAATATGGATCATTATTATTGTCTGCAATCCGATTTAGGCGATTTTATTACTCTTGCAACCATTTAATTTCATGCAACCCTTTGATTGTAGCAAATCTTATCAATGAAACCATTTGGTTGCGTATTTTGGGCAAAACTTAAATAGTATTTTACCCTATTTAATCAGTATTGTTAGAATTAATTAAAATTAGAATTTTTAAGGATCTCAGCTCTGTAATGCTATTGTTAGCAACCTAATACTTCATAAAATGTGGTTTATAGCGATCTTGCGGGGTTAAGACCTGAAATACTAAAAAGAACAAAAAATGGTGGTCAAGATAAAAAAGAAAATCAAATCGAATCTAGAAATTTTACAAAAAGCTATTATATCACGAGTACTCGTTTAATTCTTTTAGATTTAGATCAGTACGATTTTATTTGAAATCTACTAAAAAACATTTTAAAAAATATAGTAAAAATAAGGTTTATAAATTCAAAATTGATGAAAAAAATTTGGAGTCAAGGTCCTAAAAAATCGCGTTTTAGTGGCGATAGCTCGGGAGTTTTGGCTTTTTTTGGTGAGTAATAAATCATGATAAACTTAAAAAAATTAAAAAATATAGATATAAAAAACTCTATAAGTTATATAAAGAAGAAAAAAATTACTAGAACTCATAAATTGGGCACGGCTTTAGCGCTTGTAATTTTGATGTCCTTTATTATCGGAGCTAGAACGGCTGATTTTACGCCAGAAATTACAGATTTTACCGTATCCCCTTCCCCTGCTGATGTGGGGGAACCAGTCGAAATAAACTGGACGATAATGGGATCGTTCGATCTTGCCGTCATTTCGTTTGGCGACGGCAACCAAACGCAGATGACGATGGTGCAAGAAAACGATTCTTATAGCCTTTTGCACGAGTACAAAGCGGAAGGAAAATACAACGTTTCAATTTACGCGGCGTATACTGGCACTGGTTACGAGGTGTGGGACGCTCGTTTTATAACGATAGAAAACACTCCTCCTGAATTTGACCTTACCGTCGTTAGCGAGGCGGACGAGGACGAGTACGTAAGCATTTCTGTTTCTAATTTACAAGAGTCTGATCACGACAAAGAAGTCGGCGTATTGTCCTATATTTACGACTTCGCCGATGGTAATCAGACTGATTCTGATTATAGTTCGATATTACACAAATGGGAAAACGCGGGGACCTACCCATTAACGGTTACGGTGATAGACGACCAAGGCGCGTTAAACCAAAGAACTCATTACATTGATATTGTGAACGCAAATCCTATACCTGATTTCACGGTTGGTTCTGAAATACCAGCTACCCACGGATTTTATTCCGATCCGTTTGGATCGTTTCCAATCGCGTGGAACAGTGGTGGTGGAGAACATTATCCAGGATCGTTTTCTTTTGAATACGATTTAGGGTTGCAGGGAACGTCTATCGGTTTTATTGACAAAGTCTCGAGCGGATCCTCGGAAGTGATTTATATCAAAGACGGCCACGATACCGCGTTAAAACTATGGTCGAACGCCGATATTACTCACAATTTTAACGAAGCGAGACTTTTTGGTAAAGTGGAATTTTGGTACTACGCGGAGTCAAATACCGTTTCTAAATCCATATTACTCAAAGATGGAGATACGACTCGTATCGAGTTAAACGCGGCCTCAAATGGAAAATGGTCGCACCACGATGGAACTCAGACTGTGTATAACGACGGTTATAATTCTGGCGAATGGTACCACCACCTAATTGAGTGGGAATCAAACAACCGATTTAACTGGTTCGTGAACGGTGATATTATGGTCGATAGAGATACCATGAAATCTAACGTTACAGACGGAGATGGTATTAACAACGTCAATTTTACGTCCTCTACTGAAGCGGTATACATCGATGGGTACGGAGAAGTGTGGGAAGAAGAGTACAATACTGGTAGAAACGAGATCCCGAGCACGCCTTCCCCATTCATGATAGAATCATTCAACGTAGTGGAAAAAGAAGACGACCACCAAAAGATATTACAAGTAACGGCCAGCGAGTTCGCTGCGTTAAGCGTTTACAACTCTTTTAATACTAGATCTTACGGTACGGTAGAATATTATTACATGACGGAGAACGTGAACGAACCCATCGGCTACGTCGCCCTCGGCGAGGGTAGTAGCGAAAAAATCGCCGTGTTTACGAAAAACGGTAAGTGGTATTATAGAGCCGACGGAGGAAGCGATGTGGAGATAACTGAATTGGATATTCCTCCAATTAACGATGAGTGGTATCATGTGCGAATCGATTTTCGCGGCGCGAATGGAGAGTACATGGGATTAGCCGACGATAAGTTTAGAGTGATCATAGATGGAGAAATTTTGTCAACGACATTTGATTATAGCGGGGATTCTATCGATCGCGTTAACATCGAAAGCGTCGTAGGAACGGACGTTGCCTACCTAGACGCGATAGGATATTCGTGGGACTCTAATTACAAAGTTGGCGACAATTACCATCCGTTTGAAGAGTCGTATTACGCCTCTTTCGATTTCAGGACGGATATTATTGGATTACAACCAGAAGATTGGACGGTAAACTCTCCAGAAAACATATTCATCGTAATGGACGAGGGGTATTACTTTAACGAAGTAGTTGAGATATTCGACAACGATACGTCTTCCGCTTCCATGGAACACCAATTTAACGACGTCCAAACGGGAACGATAGAATTTTGGATCAATAGCGAGAACGCAGGAGTAAAAACGTGGACGTTCGGTCTGTTGAACGAAGACACGACTTCGTTGTTTGTAGGGATGGATCAATACTTATGGAAATATTCGGAAAACGGTCAGGATTTCTATATTATTGGAGGGATAAGCGCTGCTCCAGCGAACGACACCTGGTATCATCTTCGGCTCGATTTTAGGGCGGACGGCGCGCCAGCGTATCTCGGTTTGGGAAACAGTCAATTCACGTTAACTGTTGATGGAGATCAGTCTAATATGTACGACATTGGTACTGTAAGCTCGATCAACAAGACGATGGTTACGTCGGGTTTAGCAGACTATGGAGTCGCCTTTATTGACGCCATAGGATATTCGTGGGACCAATACTACTCAATTTCTGACAACGAGTTGCCCACCGTTAATTATCCAGAAAAGAGCGACATATTCTTTTCTGCGTCGCATAGCACCGATACCGAAAGCGATCAGAACTCTCTCGATTATTATTGGGATTTCGGAGACGGATCTTCTGGTTTCGGAAAATACGCAATTCACGAGTACCTTGTATCTGGTATGTACCCAGTAACGCTCACTTGTATGGACGACAACGGAAACGAGTCGTCGATCGTTAAGGTGGTATTAGTAAGCAACAATTATCCGATTATTAATTTTACGTACGAAGGACCAACGCCTATAGTGTTTTACGAAGGAGATAGATTCGACATTAGTACTATCGTTTGGGACGAAGACGCGGACGTTTCCATGATGAGCTATTATTGGCACATTGACGAGCCAGGGTTCGATCCTTACAACGTAGAAGCTTACGACGAGGGTGGATGGGTAAATAACTTACTTTTTACCGATAATAACGACCAATTATTTTTAGAAGAACTTAGCGTTATATTACTTCCGAACGAGACTAGACTTAGCGAGCTGTGGTATTGCGAGCCAACTGGTGGAGAGCTTCACGAAAAAATCGACGATACGGGTACCGAAACGGAATACATCCGTACCGATGTCTCACAGTATTTATCTTCGGGCTTCGAATTTGGTTTTGAAGACTATCAAGTACCGAATGGAGCGATAGTTACGAGCGTCACGTTATTCGTTAAAGCTAAGAAAGACGACGATACCGATTATTTACACCCTGAATTTTCGTTGAGATCTGGCAGTAGCGACTACGGAAATATGAAGCCTTTTATTGACGATGCGGGATACGAGTGGTACGAAATTCCGTGGAACGGACTGAGTTTAACTCAAGATGATGTAAACGATTTACATCTATTCGAAATAACTGATACTCACGAAGGGTTCCCACCAAATGGACAATTGTACATCGACGCGATGTATCTAAACTTAACGATCGAATCTGGGAGAACGCACGAAAGGTTATTTGTACTGGCAAAAGATCCAGAAGGCGCGTTTTCTTTCGACAGTTTAAACGTAACTGTATTGAACGCGGATCCTACCGTTAGCGTTCGGGACCTAGCCGTACCGACCAATATTACGTTCGAAGTAGATCGGAGTACAATCCCTTCTTACGACAATAATTTCACCTTTTATTTGGAAGGAACCGACGAGTTTGGTCTCATTCATCCGTTGTATATGAAAAATCTTAATTTCACCGGTTTGGCTGATGAGGAGACGACAGTAAACCACGAGTACCAAGCCCTACTATCGCTTAACAAAGACTGGAAAGTGCGGGTAAACTCTTCGTCTACGATATTAGGTACGATAGATTACACGATTACTCTCGACTTTTTAGACGAACAACAAGAAATCGTTTTAAGCGGCCAGTTTGGTTCTGGGGTATACGCGGCGTGGAATACAGAATTGAATTCTCTATTTTACGACGCGACTAATTACACCGCGAAGCATCCGCTTTCTACGAAGGTATCCGTGTGGGATCCGTCTCAGGACGACGTGTCTCTTACGGTAAATTACACCACCAATATGCTTTTAGAAATATCGACTTCGGAACCATCTCTTCCAATTACGCAATCGTTTAGCTACAACGGAGCGTGGTACGAGATTAGCGCCTACGAGTTCGGTGGAAGAAAATACGCGCAAATTAACGCCACCACAGAAATTGCCTCGGAGGCGTTTAACGACAACGCGTTTCCAGTAGATATTATCGAGTGGTACGCCCTCGATCCGATAATCGACTTAAACTATTTACTAGGACCAAGCCGACTGAATTTGGATAGTTCGATAACGGAGTGTTTAGAAGCCAACAATTACCTAGAAGCAAAAGTCGTAGACGACGACGGCGGCGCGGACTCGATAGCAGTGGAATTCTCGACTCTAGACGAGATCGTTATAAGGAGCATGTGTCCCGACACCGATCAGGTGATATTTAACGACGGAGTCATGACGACCAACCTAACTTTTTACTTAGAATATTACTACGAAACGACCTCTCGAGAAGGGAGCGGTTTTTACATCGAAGAAGAACCAATATACGTATTTGACGAATCGATCGAAGAATCTAATCCCTTTAATAACTACGGTAGTCAAGCATCGTTCACAGGGCCTGGATACGATTACGGCTACGACGTGATTGGTCAGAATACGGATTCGGGAGCCGACGATGAAGGCGCGTGGAATGTTAATGGTGGATACGATGACTGGGGTAACGGTGGGACTGCAGATTACTCTGTATATTATCAAACTCCTCTTGGTGGAACTGATGACAACAACAACGGATGGGAAACTCCTGTTGGTCAAGTAGTTACTGGTGCCACAAACGGAGTCGGGACCTACCCTATAGACGTTGGAGATTATACACCTACATCGTGGACATATAGTGGCGTAAATCCTGGCGCAAGTGGATATTCTTCGAAAGCAACGAGTGGATCTTATGCAAACCACTATCCAGGCACTAATTTAGCGGGGACTTATTCTTGGTACGGCTACGGCCCTACGGGCGACGTTCCTTATTGGGACGAATGGGGTGAGGGAGGTGGTCAATTCATACAAATTTCCTCCTCTATTTCTGGACACGACGACGTCGCGCAACTACATAGGTCTGGTGCGAATACAGCCATGAGATTTCCTATGAGTTACAGAGACGATGGATATCTTGAATTTTGGGTTCGGTGGAACGGAGCAGATTTTGTATTCCAGTTATTGGACGTCTTGGCAGCGTGGAAGATGTCGCTCCAATTTCAATCAGATGGATTATGGGAGTATCAAGATGGTGGTCTTTTTGTCGGATGGCGGTACATTAAAATTTTCTCCGGCGTTACCGATAATAATTGGTATAGGTTCGCCGTAGATTGGGACGATTCTGCAAACAGCGTTCAATATTGGATTTGGAACGAAGCTGGATCTCTATTGTATGAACGTCCGGCGGTGGGTATGAGAGCCCCTGGCGCGGATCCGGTTTTCCTTTGGATGGAGGCGCGAGACGCTGTTGGCGACGTTTTTATAGACGGGGTGTGTCTCGAGTACGCAAGTACTCCAACGCTTCAAGGGGCTAACAAGGACCCAATGCAAACTAAGACGCATGATACGAATTTTTATTTTTCAGGTATGAACGACGACACATATAGAAGACTTGGCGATTTCAAAGTAAGATTAGACGCCGCTTTCTCGAGTCAAAATGTTAAAGCCGATATATACGCGTATCATAAAACATCAGGTTGGATATACAAAGGAACTAAGTCAGGTACTACTGTAAACGATTTAACTGCGGAATTTTCTCCCACAGAAAAAGATAATTACATTTATCGAGTTGATCACGATTCATATTATATAAAAATTAGAGTCATTGCGTACCACAACAATTACCAGACGATTAATCTCAATCAGTTCACTATAGATGAGTATGACGTTAAACCGTTGTCTTGGTATTATTTTTGGTTATATGGGAACAGTTACCATCACAACGGTGGTATGGCATTCAACGCGGGGTACGTTGTAACAGCCCCCGGTACCCAGCATCAAATAGACCACGCCACCTCCGTTACGTATTCTGCGCAATTTGATATAACTGAGCCAAGGGGAAATGTAAAGATTCAGCTGTGGGATCATGTGGAACATAACACATGGGAAACCATTCATAATTACGGTACGTTTTCAGGAACGAAAGATATAAACAACGAGGTCGTATCAGCGTACTACGTAGACCCAGACGATGGATCGGTGGACATGAGAATAATTTCTGATGCCGGTGAAGCTTCTACTTTACGAGTGGACGATTTCTCGGCGAAAATAACGTGGGCTTACACTTACGACAGCGAGTTCGAAATTCATTTCAACGACATGAGCACCTTTCGCCGCGATTTTTTTACCAGCGCGCAAATAGACTACGACGTGTATACTTCTATGGCGAGAACGGTAGACGTCCAGATCCGCAATTGGGCTGGAGGTTGGGAAGACCCAGCGACTGGAGGAGATTTTAGTACTGTAGAGGATGTTGGTGGAAGCGGTTCCTTGACGTTTACCGATAATAAATACATCAACTCGGGTACTGGAAACGTAAGAGTAAGGTTTTTAGTAACAGATTCCGAATTCTCTATTGATGCGCCTGGCGATTTGGATCACAAATACAGTTACGTCTATGGGGCTGACACCCATTATGAAGTGAAATTGGTCGGTATGAATGAATATCGAAGACTTTTCCTCGACGATCTAGAAGTACATTACAGTATAACAACGTCTGTGGCTCAAACGAATCTTCAGATTTGGGCGCATGATGGTGTAGATTGGGGGGTACCGCTCGATACGTTCAACACGGTAGCGGGCGTTCCAGAAATCGACATATTAGAAATAACCGAAGGAACCCTCGGGGATTATTTGTATTACAGTGGCGGCGAATATTACGTAAAAGTTCGTTTTACGGGAATGTCTGAGACCGAATTTGACGATAACTCTATAGTAGTAGAATACGAATATAGTAGTAGAATCAACAACGAGTTTCAAATAACGTTAGACGGTATGACGGACTACAAAAGAGATTACCTTGACTATCTAAACGTGTCGTACAGCATAACAACATCTTTAAGTAGAAACGTAGATCTTCAAGCTGAAAAAGCGGGTAGTGGATGGCAACTAATTTCCCAGTTTGTCACGAACGCGGGAACGCCAACAACCGATTCAGAGGTTCCCATAACCGTAGGAGACCTCAGGGACTACGTGTGGTTAAACGGAACCCTTGGGGAATACGTCGTGCGCCTTAGGTTTGTGATCAGTGGTGGTGGTGGAACGACCTTTGTAGGTAATTATATGGAGGCGGACTACCACTATAAATACGACTACGACGGCGAGTACGAGTTGGATTTAGCGACTGATATCGGCTTAGGGACGGGAGTTAGTTTCGATGGAGGCGATATAGACTTCGAATTCAACACTCTCGTTGGTCAAAACGCGGCGGTCTATTTGTGGGACTACAACTCGCCGGGATATGTGTATATAAAGGATGTTACTGGCGGACCTGGCGCGACTGGATATGTTACGTTGGCTGCTAATAGCGATTACGTGTCTAATACGTACAACGTGTCGATAAAATTCGTGGTAAGCGATACAGAATTCGATTTAATTAATCTGACGGCAGATTGGACTTACAATTATTCCTATAACGATAAGTACGAAGGGGACGTAGCGTTAATCCCATTCGAACGCGATGGACTTACTTCCGGTACGGTAGAATACCAGATAGATCTTCCTAACGACAACAGTGTGGGAAGCGGTAATTATCCAGCGACCTATAGCTTTGATAAAGAAGTTGGATCTAATCCAGAAGGATGGACAGTTAATGAACCAACGGATACCTCAGTTGAAGTCATCAATTCGCGTTATGAACACAACGAGGTGTTACTGTTGGCTGACGACAGCTACGATAACGCTCTTAGCGCGCATAAATATATCGACGGTGAAGCGAACGGCGTGGTAGATCTTTGGTTTAGAATGGAATCTGAAGGGGCAAACGATAAGTATTGGTACCAACTTGGATCGACGGCTGGACCATTCCTCCGATTTTATTCCAACCAATTATATTACTACAACCGAATTGGGACGGTTATTACTATATGTACCTACGAACAAGATAGGTGGTACCACCTCTCTGTTGATTTCGATTGCGCGAGCGATACCTTCGATATCTATCTAGACGGAGAGCTAAAGGAAGCCGATTTGGAATTTAGATACGAGATTTCAGAAGTGGATAGGATATCTTTTTCTTCCTCAACAACTCAATGTTACATCGACGCTAAATTGTATATAGACGCCATTGGCTATACTGGCGAAGGCTACGTGGTAGGGGACAATTTTGTTTCTGCCGATCACTACCGAGGGACGTATAGTTTTGAAGAAGATTTAGTAGGTTCAAATCCATCAGGTTGGACGACGACTGAAGGAACTGATTGTTCAGTTGACGTGATTTCAGTATTAGATGGGCATGAAAACGTGTTAGAATTTAGAGACGATAGCGTTACTGAAGCTTGTGATAGCTATAACGATTTTAGTTCTCCTCAAACAGACGGAGTAATTGAATTTTGGTGGAGGTTAGATGGTAATCTTGATGCTTGGAACGAATATTTTAGGTGTTATTTATACGATTCTAATGACAATATAGCTGTTCAAATTCTTTTTAATTATCAACATGCAGGAGATATTTCTTATTATAATGGAACTGATTATTTGCATATAGTAACAGGAGTAGAAGAAGATCGATGGTATCGCATAACGATTGATTTTGACTGTACTACTGACACTTTTGATTTTTATTTGGATGGAGAGTTAAAAGGTAACGATATAGCATTTAGAATCGCGAGATCTAATATTGATAGAATATATTTTGGAACGCGAACTACGTCTTTAGAAACTGAATATATTAATTATATAGACGCCGTATCGTACGATTGGGATACGGATTATACCGTAGGGGACAACGAAGTTGCGGTGCCTGTTGTGGACGTGTACCTTTACGACTTTACGGGATCCGAATGGGATTATTTCAAGACGACGATTGGAGGAGACTCAAACATTAACGACGCCATAACCTTTTACAGTAACGATTACGTCGAAAGCGGAACCAATAACGTACGATTGATGTTTTCTGGATTTTTAGGTTCCAGGTTTAACCTCGATTGGGTAGACACCTACATTTATTGGATGACTACCAAAGAAGTGTACCGCATAGATATACCAGACGCGTCTAATCACAGGGTAAACGCTTTAGATAATTTCAACGTTACGTGGTCGTTAAGGACCAGCTTGGCTCAAACGGGCTTGCAATTAAAACTTTGGAACTTTGTCAGTAGTGAGTGGACGTCGGTTGGAGACCCTTTTAGCGCCAACGAAGACGAAGACACGTTCGGATCTTTTGTGTTTAACGACGGTGATTTTATTCAAATCGGTTCTAAACAAGATTATTACTTCAAGTTTATAATTAGTGGATTGAAAACTTACGCGTACGCGAATTACATCGCTTTTAATTACTCGTGGTCAGATTATTTAGTAAACGTCGATTTCGGCGACGGCGAAGGACGGGCAGGGGAACCAAGCCTCTATTACTCTTCGGCGTATAGAAACGTGTACAACGCGACTCACGTCTACGATAGAGCTGGAGAGTATCTCGTCACCTGGACGACGGGGGACGCGTTAACGGCGTCTATTGACGGAGAGCTCGTTAGCATCTCGTATTCCAAGCCTCTGGTGTCGATTGGGAGAGTTCCAAACCGCGTGATAGAAGATCAACACGTGACGTTCGATCCAACGATCGAATTCGAAGACGAAGACGTGTCGGAATCTGAGTACGTATTCTTCTGGGATTTCGGAGACGGTCACCATAGCGTGGATCGATCGCCAACGTACGCGTGGGCAGATAATGGAAGTTATACGGTAACTTTAACGGTTAAAGATTTGTACGGCTTCGAGTACATCGATAGCCTTGATATAGAGATACAAGATAGAGAGTTGGAAATAGTTGGGCCTTATAGTTTCTATGGTACTGAAGGACAGGGCGTATTACTGGATATTGGAGTTATCGATTCAATTAAAGACAAATCGCGTTTGACGTACAGGTGGTACGATGGTCAGGATCAGGAAATAGACGAATTTTACAACAACAGAAAACCTGTCGTGGTGTTAAACGATGGAGTACACGAGTATACGTTGAAAGTAAAAGACGACAAAGACGTAGAAGTAGAAGCTACTATAATAGTGAGAATAGACGATCTTCCCGTTAAGACCTTCGTTTCTCCTAGATACATGTATCAAGGGGACGTTGATTCTGGTACTATAACGCTGTCGGCGTACGGGTTCGACGTTAATCACGACATAAATAACTTGAAATTCGAATGGAAAATAACGCATGATGACACGATTTACGAATACGGTCCGTACACGAGCGTGAATAGATCCACTATTCAGTTTGACGTTGATAAATCGGCGATTTATCAGGGAACTGTAACTGCAACGGATCAAAGTAATGACGTATCAAATACAGCAACGTTCATCATTGTATCGACTATAGATTCAAACGGTAACGGGTTTAGCGACGAATTCGAAGCGAAACTTGCGGAAAACGGAGAAAATATATACGATTATTCCGATTCTGACAACGACGGTCTTTCTGACATTTACGAGTTATCGTATAACATTACTTATTATTTAGATCCAGACTCTGATGGGGATGGATTATACGACGGAATAAACAAGCTAACTGGAATTGGAGAATTTACTGCTGGCACGTTAGCGAATAATTCCGATTGCGATTCAGATGGATTATCCGATGGTGAGGAAATAATGGGATGGACGATTACTACTGATAGGGATGGAGATATATTTGTATTTTCCGATCCATGGGATAACGATACAGATGGAGATAATTTGAGCGATGCCGAAGAAAAAACCATAGGTACAAATCCTCTGAATAAAGATACAGATTATGACGGTCTCTTCGATAACGAAGAGATAGACTTAGGAACAGATCCCTTGAGAGCAGACGGTGATAAAGACGGCCTACTCGATAAAGAAGAGGTAGACTTAGGAACAGATTCAAGAAACTTTGATAGCGATGCTGATGGGTTGTACGACGGAGACGAAGTATTAGGGTTGTCGTTAGGGGTACCTACTAACCCATTAATGATTGATTCTGATAGGGATTTCTTAGACGATTCTGTTGAAATTCAAGACGTTACAGCTTCGTTAGATAAAAAAGTAAACGTTTCAAAAAGTATTTTGCTATCTATTGATGAATATTTCAAAAAAGCTGTAACGGCTCACCTTAGAGTAGTGTTATCTTTCGGAGAAGTTGGTGGTGGTTATGGAGTAGTAGACGTTCCAGACATTAAAGTAAAAATAGTAAAAGATGGCGTTACTTTAATGGATAACGATACTAAGGGGACGCGATACTTCTCGCAAGAACTAGACTTCAAAGAAACGATTGAAAGTAAAGGTAAAAACTATGGTGGCGATTACATGTTATATACTAGCGACCCAGAAGCTGGATGCGTAGTAGACGAGTTTGAAATTGTTATCACCCGTCATTTAGATCCAAACAACGACGATATAGACGGAGATGGTATCATGGATGGGGTCGAAAGAAGGCTTATCGAAAGAGGTAAACAAGTGTACAATTATACTTCGTTCGTAAATAATAACGTTAACACCAACCAGATTTCTACCCCGTTTGAAGGGGAGATAGAAGGACCAGAGGTGTCTTCCACAAAGTCCGGTACCTGGAGAGATACTCTAGGAATGTTCGATTGCGATGCGTATAAGAACACATGGGTTGGCATTCCGTTTAACAACGAAGATTCAGCCGACGATATATATGTCCAGAACGAAAACGATGTGGACGTGGAAGTTGGCGAAGACGGTAAATATTTGGTCTTGTACGGTTTACACATTGCTACTCCTACGGATAGCTCGCGATACGGGTTTGAATCTCGAGTAACCCTTGCTGGAACGGAAGTCAAAGGTTCGTACTCTTCTGGATATATATGTAATACTAATAATGACGACGCGTTTTTGAACGGCGGCGCCATTATCGAAGCAACATCTAGTCAAGACGTGAGAGTTGAGCTCGTCTACCGAACGAACAACGGAAACGACGCGAACGTGCTAGTCGCCGACGACTCTTATTTCCAGATAATTCAGTTAGACGATAGTTGGGACTACTTCAGAGCCTACGAAACTAGTTCAACCTCCATAATCGAAGGCGCATGGTCGGACGTTACGTGGGAAGGAGAGTTAGAAAAAGACGACGGTAGTTTTACCCACGTTGCTAACTCGGCAGAAATCGAACTAGAAGCGGACGGACATTATTTGGCGATTTCAGGTTTAGGAATTTGGCAAAACTCTAAAAGGTCGGCCCAACAGGTGCGATTAACGCTTAACGACGTGGCGATAGAATCGTCGTACGGCTACTCTTTCATCAGAGATACCAAAGGTCACGAAGAAGGCAATCCAACGAGCTTTACCGTGTTCGAAGCGAGCGCCAACAACGTTCTTAAAGTACAGGGACGGCACGATATGGAAGATAACACAAACACTTTATACACTCTTTTAGAGAAAACGGGAGTGATGATCGTTAAATTGCCAGACGGCGGAGACTATTATAGAGGACACGGAGACGACAATATCGATCCTTCTGTGTCGACTTCCTACGGTTTACTGGATATGGTCGATACCGAAGACGAAGAAGATAGCGAATCGTTCGACGGAGACGCCGCGGGAACGGTAAACATTGACGCAGATTCTGATTACTTAATATTCTTTAGCGGCGAAGGAACGCGATCTTCTACAAGTTCTGAAATCCGAGACACTACTCAAGTGCGTCTTTTCGTTACTGGCGCTGAAAGCACTTACGGTGGCGGTTGGTACGATAGAGGCGAAGTGAACGGAGGGACGTTCGAGGGTGGAACGTCGTTTGGGTGCTTACAAAGCCTTACCGATACCGATTACCTAGACTTTCGCGGTAGACGAACTGGCGATAATGGCGCTGGTCAGTTCGAAGGCGATCAATACGGCGTTTCGATCGTTAACTTAAAGAGTCTATTTCCTTCTCCAATAGTTCACGAGAATGTGTCCGAGCCAGAGTACGAGGTAGACACCTTTACGATAAATATACCAGATATTGGAAGGATATACGACGCGAATCTTACTTTATCGATCTCGTCTAACGATACTCCATTGGGATTTGGAGATTTTAACTTTACTCTCGTTAAGAAAGATATAAATTGTTCGATCGACGACGTGGTATTAATCGATCACTCGGAAAGCTACAACGCGAACGACGTAAGTTATCAAACATTTTTATACTTAGCGGACTACATAAACGACGATACCATAGATCGATTTTCTGGAGAATACATTCTCAATATATTAATTACGAACAACGCGACGGACGTATTTAACGTAACAGCATACGTTATAGAAATAGATACCTACGTAGAATCTTCAAAGAGTAGTCTTTCTTGGAACACCAATCCAGCTCTCGCAGATTCTGATTACGACGGTATATCTGATTACGACGAAATTAACGGGTGGACTCGCGGTTCCAACGAGTTTTATACCAGTCCTATAGATTTCGATTCTGATGGGGATGGAATAGAAGACTTCTTCGACAGAGATCCTCTTGGCAACGTGATGTTAAGACTGAGCCCCCAGAGCGCGTCCTTCCGCAACATGTGGTTCGATCAACAAAGTCCGCTCTTAGAGATCGTTATGAAGTGGGACGATAATTATATACCTAGTCAAAAAGTTCGAGCGACAGAAGAGTTGTGGTCGTGGACGGATTGGTTTGGTACGACGTGGTCTCGTAACATGACTACGAATTTTGTAACTGCCAACGAAGGGGCGGGAGTACATTACTCGATTGATATTAGCGATCACAAAGACTATTACTGGATGGGAATGAACTTCTTACTTCAATTGTGGCAGGTATCGCCAGAGGATCCATTCGGCAACCGCTTGTTCGACACGTTCGTGTTCGCGGGATGGGACACGGCTTCAATTGGAGACGTTGGTACTTACGACATAATAGGATCGAGTCAACAAGGCGTTTTTGGATTTACCAACGAGTTGTCAGTGAAAGTAGAAGTCGTTTCCGTTGCAAAAGCGAACACTATTGCGATTTACGATAACGCAACGGCATTTAACGGTCATTACCACGAACAAGAAAAGATGAACATATTTATATTGGATGTGAACGGAGATGTTTCGGGGACGCCGTTTGTCGTGGGAACTAATGCAATCGTTATACCAACGAGAATATTTTACGATACCGAGCTAAATGGATACGTTCAAGACGGACAGATCGACGCGACGGTACTCTACAGCGAAGACGAAAACGAATACAGGTTCATTTCAATGGGAAGAAACGGAACTACTGCTGAAGGGAATAAATACATAGATTTTATAATATATAGAGAAGATTTGACAGCAACGGAGGCAATGAACGTATTAGACATGTTCTTGATGGTGTACGTTAACGATAGCTCTTCAGAGTTGGAAGAAATCAACCGATATGTGTCCTCTAAGTTAGACGAAATCGACCCCGCGTTGTTAAATATAGAAGATTCGGTAATGTCGTTTATACCATGGATCGTTGAAGAAGACTCAGAACGAGGATTTACTCCGAGAACGTGGTGGCAAATAATACTTGACGGTTTCGCGTATTTCATGCGCGTATGGATGGACGGAGAAGGAGCGTTGTATCGAGCGGTGGGACAAGGATTTAAAGAGTGGTGGGATACCATATTTGTTCCAGTAATATTAGCGCAATTATTAGAGGATTTAACTACCTTGGCAGCGTGGATATGGTTGATCGTAAGAGCAATTATAATCGTATTCTTTTACATTTTAATAATAATACCTAACGTTATACTCAATACGATAATGGTTTGTTTGGAATGGGCGCAGGCGTGGCTTTTAAGCGCGATTCAAGGTTTTACTGTACCAGATCTCATGATTAACGTCGTAGTTCTATACGCCGTTCCTACAATGATATCTCAACTAAAAATAGATTATGGCGGGTATACCGTGACTACTGAAAGATGGATTTTGTGGAATTATTGGCCCGCGTTTGACATGTACATCCCAGAACCGTGGGAGAACTTGATTGAAGAGGAGATCGACGACGATATAGACGACCCTCCAGTTATAATAGAAGGAACGGCTGGATTTCAAAACGCGTCAGATGTGTACGAATTTAACGCTGCCTATTCAGACAGCGAGGGAGTCGCTCCTGATTATTTAAACGTTCACTTAATATCACCAAGCGAGGAGGAATCGGTGTACGCGATGGCAATGAGTCCGTTTTATGACAACGTAAATTGGTCAGATCCAGTAGAAAGCCAAACCATGTACAAAAGCGGAGTGTATTACAATAGAACGATCGCATTCTCGTCGTTCGAGAAAGGTCAATGGTTTTATTATTTAAACTTTAGCGACGGAGCGAACGAAGTTATTTACCCAAACGACGTTTTCGCTCTTGGTCCTAACACTCAAGAAGAAAGCGTATACTTGATGGCTAAGCTTGGCCCGTACGAATCGGCTGTGTGGGAAAACGAGATGTGTAATTTTTCAGTTAGAGGGTTGGAGCTACACGATGGGGTTTATGCGTCGAACGTTGATCTGGTGTTAGCGCTTCCAGACGCTTCTATGCTCGCGATAAGCATGGTAAACGTATCGTCGAAGAATACTCTCGATTTTGATCCAGGTATGGATCCATCTTCTGTGATATACGACAAATGGATAACGGAGTTTTTCGTCTCAGTGAACATGTCTGAAGCGTACGATTTTACGAAATCGATAACTAACATAGGGTATTATTTCAACGCGTCGTTAACCAACGGGAAAGCGTCGAGTTTGGTATCGATATCCTCGTACACGACGTATGACGCAGAAGACGACGAGTATTTAGATATTTGGCTAGATTATTTTTATCGAATCGATGTTCGATCGATTGGGAAAGATGGAATGCCAAAGATCGTAGATTACAAGATAGAAGAGCTTCTCACTGAACAATGGTGGGAGTACGGGGACACGATTAATTACAGAACTGGGCAGTATTCCACGATATCGCTGGTTAAAGAGAGTATTCTTAGATTTTCGGTGTGGATTCGAGACGAAGATGGAACTCACGAAGAAACGTACGCGGAGGAGGGTTTCACGTTCGCTCCAATTATAAAGATGCGCGACATGGACACGGTGTTTAACGGAGGAGGAGATTTCGAAATGGAAATGCTTTGGGATCGTTACGACGAAGAAAAAGAAGCTGACGTTTATTGGGTAGATTTAAGCGGATGTGGATTGAGTTCTTCTCTGTGGGAGCAAAATATAACGACTGGGTTATATATGTACCAAAATACGACGTTCAGAAGCGGAGCGTGGGAATTTACGATCGAGATAACTGATAACGACGATAATACGGCAGAGATGCAGGCGAATCACAAGTTGTGGAACATGGGATCGATGACGACGTTCCTCGGAACCATATTTGGAGAGCCAGCGTTTAACATAGAAGGGCAGAATCAATATCTTGGACTGTGGGGGCAGGTAATTTCTTTAGGAGCGTTTGTGGTGTCGTCTGTGGCAATGATAGTGTCTCATTGGTATCCTCCCGCGAGATACATAGCGTATGGAGCTACTATATTTGGAGTAGCGATCGATTTCGCATCAAAAATACCTGCGGTAATTGACGCGTTCTTGAACGCCGATCCATTGGCTCTATTAGGGGTAACTTTACACACAATAGTGGACTTTGCTATGGTAGTGATCGCGAAAAGCGTAAGAAACCTCATTTTAACCGTTGCGAGTAGTTGGAACACCCCCGCAGAAGAAGGAGGAAGGATATTATTGGAAGACGAAGTCTT
>SDBS01001442.1_pt1 | contig 24075 bp, 19 predicted proteins | sample 2277091 | NCBI WGS metagenome assembly SDBS01 (sample SAMN10404972, study PRJNA504765) | marine sediment metagenome | isolation source: marine sediment core GS10_PC15, 163 cmbsf | place: Arctic Ocean: Southern Knipovich Ridge | collected 2010
TACGGGCTCAAGTTCATCGCTGGAGTATCAGGAGCTTCCGTCGGACGATCCGAGAAGGCGCTGTCCCGACATTTCACAGGCGAAGGAGAAGTTGGGCTGGGAGCCAACGGTGCCTTTGAAAGAAGGGCTGTCGAAGACAATCGAGTACTTTGAAGAGCTTCTGAAAAAAGGCAAGCATCCGGCCTGAGATAGAAGGCGAAAGAACAATATCGATTTGCAACAGGTAATGAGACAAGACCATTTGGTAACTGAGCAGAATCTGAAAGCTTGACAGTGTTGCTAAGCAGTGTACTGGGAACTCCTGGATTGGCAGCTTTCCGTTTTTAAGCTTGAACTTCAGACTCTATGGCTCGCTATACTGATAGGCTAATCATAGTGACTCAACGTGCTAAAACCTACCCGTTGCTGGTGCTTATGCGTCCGCATCAGTGGCTCAAGAATACCTTTGTTTTGGCTCCACTGCTCTTCTCGCACCAGTTTGTTCATTTGCACTTGTGTTTGAGAGCCGCTTTGGCCTTTATCAGCTTTTGCATCGTCTCCAGCGCCATCTACATCATTAACGATCTGTGCGACGTCCACGAAGACCAACAGCACCATACAAAGAAACTTCGCCCCATTGCCAGCGGAGCAGTGAGTTCTCGTGTGGCTATAGTTCTCAGCATTGTACTAATCGGATCAAGTATAGCTATGGCTTGGTACGTAGACTTCTATGTGACGATACCTGTTTTACTGTATGCTGTCACCCACATTACCTATTCGCTTGTACTCAAACGCGTGGCAATACTAGACGTGATGACAATTGCTGCTGGGTTCGTCCTGCGCATTCTGGGCGGAAGTGTCGCTATCTCGGTGGCCCCTTCGCACTGGCTGGTCATATGCACGATGATGATTTCGCTGTTTCTGGGTTTCACGAAGCGCAGAGCCGAACTGCTCAGCGTTGGGACTCAGACGCGAAACTCCCGAGCAGTGCTCAAGGACTACAGCACGACTTTTCTCGACCAAGCCATTGCCATGGTGACCGGTGCAACTATTGTTTGCTATACGCTTTACACAGTGGATGTTCGGACTGTGGAGCTTTTCGGCACACGGGCCATGTTGGTCACTGTTCCTTCAGTTATATACGGGTTGCTCCGGTACATCTACATCATCTACCATCTTGAACAGGGTGAGGATCCCAGTCACACATTGATTCATGATATCCCCATGATAATTAATCTAATGATCTGGATCGTAGCATCGCTTTTTGTAGTCACCTACGGCAAACAATTTAGCCTGTTTTAGTAAACAAAATTAGGATTATTTCGGGTTGGATCATATTATGCCTGCAAAAGTCGTGGTTATTAAAACTCGCCCTCAAACCGTTATCGAGGACATCGACCGGCTCATCGAGATGGCTGGTCTCGAAGATGCTCTGCCTATGGGCAAACCGACCATCCTTAAAGACAACATATCCTGGCATATGCCATTTTTGAGCGCCAATACAACACCTTGGCAATTAGAGGGTGTCATCAAAGCTCTGAGGAAACGGGGATACCAAGATGTGGTCTGTGTTGAGAATCGTACTGTGGTAACAGATTCTGCCAAAGGTAGACGCCTTAATCGGTATAATCCTGTGTTGACCGACAACAACGTTCCCGTGAAATCCAATTTCAACCCAGACCACATGCGCTGAATCAGATACGAGCCAAAGGCCGAGATGCTGGTTCTGCACAAGGTGTATCAAAAGGCCATTTACCTGCCTGATTACTTCTTTGACAAGAATATTGTGCATCTGCCCACGATGAAATGCCACGTTTATACCACTATGACCGGTGCCATGAAAAACGCATTCGGCGGACTGTTTAACCACAAACACTATCTCCATAAGAAACACAAAAAAATCGACTATCTGTACTTTTTGATGTATTAAACCTCATAGGCCATTTAAGCCGGAAAATGTTATGCCGAGGCTATCAAGAACAACAGCACCGGGGACGGGGGTAAAGGTGTCATACTAATGGACTATTCTGTCACGTGTACAAGATAATCTGGCCGAATGAGTTCTCAAAAAATGAGGGCGTTTTGATAAAGTCATCTATTCAGTATTATTGTCTTTTATCAAAGTAAGCAGCACCACCTCTGGCTGACAGAAAAATCTCATAGGCACTATTGATGTCCCTGCCCCACACGATGTATACCCCACCATACTCCTGTACCTCCATCTGCCCTTAACCATCTTCCAAGGTACTTTAGCAGCGGCTATTACAGCAATCTGGCCCGGAAGACATATCTGTCCGCCATGAGTATGACCAGCCAAATACAGGGAATAACCTGCCTGGGCAGCATGCTTATACAAATCCGGCGAATGTGAAAGAATAATCTTGAAAGCATCATCCGGAACTGCCACAGCAGCTTGTTCCAACTCAGCCGCACGAAAGAAGTAGCAGTCATCAACTCCCACCAGATATATCCTATCGCCCTCTCTTTCCAGATATACATGCTCATTTAGCAGCATGTGCACACCAAGCCCGTTCAGCACTTCAGCAATTCGGTATTCATCATGATTGCCAAGGATTCCGAAAACTTGAGACTTCTTCGTCAAGAACTCAACAACCTTGCACAACTGCCGTCTCATCACTTCATCGTTCGCGTCAAATCCAAAACTGTAATCACCCCCAAGAATGCAATAATCATACTCTACCTTCCCTGCAATACGGATAATCCTTTCTGCAAGACAGTCAATTCCGTCTATATGCATATCTGTGATAAAAAGTATCTTACAACCCTCAAATTTCGCTGGCAAGCCCGTCACCTGCAGTTCTATTTGATTCAAGCCCAAGTTCTTAGCATTTTGCAATCCAAACTTCTTCAGGAGAGACACCCCAAACACCAACTTTGCTATTACCTGAAACCACCGGATCGTACCACGTTCAAACACTTGCCCGTGGTACTTCAGTTCAAACATCTTCCTGTTTTTATGAATCGGCTTCATTTTCTACCGTCTTGCTACGCCCTAACACGAGAACTCTTTTGTCACAATATCAAAGAGTGTATTATAATCTAAGTCAAAAAAAAGTATGTTAAGTTGGGATTTCTTCAAAAAAAAGGAAAAAAAGTAGCATTTCAAGAGAAAATTCTGTATAATCAAGGTTCAGGGATGGAAATATGGTCGGTGGAAAGTATAGCGTAATACGAGATATCTTGTGAGGTATCTCCAGCCGACAGCACGGACGCACCAATTACCTTTGAAAAAGGGCACTTTGTATGTCCTGGGATTTGGGTGTGCCCGCAATGTGTAAATCCATTGCAGATTACACTTGAAAAAACTCTAAAAACATGAAAAACAATAGCATTTTAAGAGAATAATTGGTATAATTGCCCTATTATCCTTAAGGCAAATCCTATAGTCCTTATGGCAAAAGGATTGAAGATGTGACGGGGAAAGCATCCTTTTATCTATATGAGGTATTTCCCACCGAAAAGCACGGACGCACCAATTATCGTTTAAAAAAGGGCACTTTGTGTGTTCTGCGGTTTGTGGCGCGCGTAATGTGTTGGACTCAGTGCCAATGTGCGTACGGCAAAGGCATTGTGCGAAAATAGTACCTTATTTGCAAAGAACACGGTGTTTGCGTCTCAACAAAGGAGCGTTTCGGAAATCGGGAATACCCCATCACGGGTACCCGACGGGGACGGAGTACGCCAGCGTTGTGCTCTTGGAGGCAGCGCTATTGCGAGTAAAGCCGTTAAAGCGATGGGGACCTATTCTCACCAAGCCCTGTTCGCATAGCCACGACGAAAGGTTGTGCTGGGTGTCACCGAAGCGAATCAGCTGGGTCCAAATCATGCATGCAGGATGGCAGAACTGGCAATCAATGGGACGGTAGACGCTCGTCCTAGGAGTCTGTCCGAGTAATAGGTTTTGGAATTCATAACTACTTGCAGATACAAGACTTAGTTGTTTTGGGCCCAAAAGCATTAAGTTCTTTGTTACCAAAGACTTACGTGTTTTGAGAGCGAATACTCGGACACGGTCCTAGCGCGGAAATCTTCCGGGCACACAGGGCGGTAGAGCCACCAGTTGCCAATAGAGGAGGAATACCTTAGTGGAAGCACTTGTCATAGGAGCGGGACCGGCGGGGTTGACGGCCGCATATGAGTTGAGCAAACTCGGTGTCCAGTCCGCTATTCTCGAGGCTGATATAGTAGTGGGTGGCATCTCCCGCACGATCAACCACCGCGGATATCGGTTCGACATCGGCGGTCATCGTTTCTTCTCCAAGGTTCCTTTTATCAATGAGTTATGGCAAGAGATGCTGGGGGAAGAGTTTCTATTGCGTCCCAGACTGTCACGATTATTCTACAATGGCCACTTTTTCGACTATCCTCTGAAAGTAACCAATGCGCTGCTGGGGCTGGGAATCGTGGAAACTGCGCTTGTTGGCCTGAGTTATGCCAAGGCGGGGCTCGCACCGAGTCTTCCCGAGACCACATTCGAACAGTGGGTATCTAATCGCTTTGGACGGCGGCTTTACGAGATATTCTTTAAGACATATACGGAGAAAGTGTGGGGCATGCCCTGCAGCGAGATCTCGGCGGAGTGGGCAACACAGCGAATCAAGAACTTGTCGCTCATGGAGGTCCTACGAAACACTTTCGGTGCCAACGGGCGAAGTAAAGACGGCCAAATCATCACCACTCTCATTGAACAGTTTCGCTATCCTCGCTTTGGACCTGGCATGATGTGGGAGCAGTTTGAATCATTATTACAAGACCGCGGCATCGAGACGATCCTTGACAGACGGGTGGATAAAATCTGGCACCGTCAGGGACGTGTGGAGTGCATCGGTGCCCGAAGCGGCACAGGAGGTATGATTAAGTTATCGGCAGATCAGTTCATTTCGTCGATGCCGTTGCGCAACTTGATTGAATCGTTGGATCCAGCGCCCCCGGACGAGATCTTGCAAGCGGCCGCCGGACTGCGATACCGCGATTTCATCACTGTGGTTCTGATCGTTGATCGCGAACATGTCTTTCCCGACAATTGGATCTACATCCACGCCCCGGAAATTGCAATGGGGCGTATCCAGAATTACAAAAACTGGAGCCCGAACATGGTTCCGGACCCCTCGAAGACTTCGTTAGGATTGGAGTACTTCGTTTCGGAACATGACGACATGTGGTCCTGGCCGGATCAGAAGCTAATCGAACTGGGCATCAAAGAGTGCGTGCAGTTGGGTTTCATTGAGCCGCACGAGGTCCAGGACGGTACTGTTGTCAGAATGAAGAAGACCTACCCTATCTACGATCAAGCCCGGGAAGGCAATGTGGCAATTCTACAGAACTATCTGGATGGGTTGGAGAACCTCCAGACGATTGGTCGTAACGGTCAACACCGCTACAACAACATGGACCACTCGATGCTGACGGGCCTCTACGCAGCTAGAAACGTCGTCGGAGAACAACACGACGTGTGGGCAGTCAACGTTGATAGCGAGTACCACGAGGAGGTGACTCCTGACGGAAAGCGAACCATCTTCGAGGGCGCCGCAACGGAACAGCGAGAGGAAGATCAGAATCTTGCCAATGTCCTGAGGGTAGCGTTCGCGAGGTTGGATCCGGTGGCGATGGGCCTGGCAGTAGGCATGGTCTGCGGCTTTGGGCTCTTCTTCACCACTGCGGTCTCTCTGCTCGAGGGCGGTGATGCTGTAGAGTTGAGGCTTGACCTGCTCCAACACTACCTGATTGGCTACCGAGTTACTTGGGCAGGTGCACTGGTGGGATTCATAGAAGCTACAGTCGTCGGATACGTGTTCGGCTGTGTCTTCGCGTGGCTGCACAATGCGCTCATTAACAGCTATATCTTCCTTATCTGGCAGATTGCTGAGGCAAAGCAGCGCCGTGACATCCTGTGACGAATCAAATGTCCAATAAAAAAGAATATATAATCAGAGAGGGCCTTGAACGTGAAATAATGCGGGCTGTTGCTCGCCTGAAGGCGGGCATTCTGGGCTTAGTGTTCGGTTTGATATTCGGCTTCGGTCTTTTTGCCATGACCGCCATTCTGCTCATTGAGCAGGGGCCAAACACTGGCATGCACCTGCGTTTGCTCAGCAGGTATTTCATTGGCTACGCCGTTACCTGGAAGGGCGCATTTATTGGATTCTTGTGGGCCTTTAGTATTGGAGCGTTGATCGGCTGGACGATCGGAATCATCTACAACCGGATCGTCTCAATCAGAACAAACGGCCCAAAATAGAGAATGATGGATTAGTATCTTTCGCCGCGGCCGCGATATGAGAGTCGGAATCGATGTGACGTGTTGGTGTAATCAGCGGGGCTTCGGGCGGTTCACGCGGGAACTGGTGACAGCTCTTGTGAGTCTGCCGTCCGAGGAAGAGTACGTCCTGTTCGCGGATCGACAGACCGCCGAGGTCGCCGACTTCCCCGAATCTTGCTGTGTGGCGATTGCGAAGACTTCGACAGCGGCAGTTGTGGCAGCATCCGCTGACAGCCGACGGTCAGTCAAGGATGTTCTAGCCATGCGCCGTATGGTCCAGCGCGAACCGTTGGACGTGATGTTCTTCCCGGCTGTCTACTCCTATTTCCCGATTACTCGTGGCGTTCCGTGTGTCGTGACGTTCCATGACATTATCGCCGAAACGCTCCCTCGATTGGTCTTCCGATCTTGGCGCAGCCGGCTGTTCTGGCAGCTCAAGTGTCGTCTTGCCGCACGGCGGGCGGATCTGCTGGTCACGGTTTCCCTCGCATCGAAGAAGGGGCTCATGCGCCACTTTGGTCTCTCGGAGAACCGCATCGCCGTCATCAGCGAAGCCCCGGCCTCCAGTTTCACCGAGGCAACCGGCAGTAGACAAGTCGACGCGGAAGTGCTGAGACGGCACGGCCTGGAACCTGACAAACGATACATCCTCTACGTTGGGGGCATCAGCCCACACAAGAACCTCGACACGCTTATCGAAGCATTTGCCCTAGTCCGCAAGGATACTCAGCTGGAGGATCTCCATCTTGTTCTCGTGGGAGACTGGGCGGGCGACACGTTCTACACGTGTTACGAGGAACTCTGCACGTTAGCCGAGTGCCATGGGCTTGGCCGTGCTGTTCACTTTACCGGTTTCGTCCCTGACGAGGATCTCGTGCATCTGTATACAGCGTGCCAGGCATTTGTGCTCCCTTCGTATCTCGAGGGATTCGGCTTGCCCGTGGTCGAGGCGATGGCCTGCGGAGCAGCTGTCGTCGCCAGCAACGTCGGATCCCTACCCGAGGTGCTCGATGGGGCCGGAGAGCTGTTTGACCCGCACGACGTGGCAGCCCTCGTAGGCTGTCTGAAGCGAATCCTGCGGAACTCCGTCTACAAGCGAAAATTGCAAACACGCAGTTTGCAACGAGCTTTGGATTTCTCATGGGAAACGTCGGCGCGGCAGATGAGGAACATCTTTGACACAATGAAGGCCTGATTACGCAAGCGATCTGTCATTAGAAAAGATGCTCAGTGGCGTAGCTGAGCATGGATATAATATAAATCCCCAAAAAAGAAACAAACCTGATAATCACGAACTGAGAAAAAGAGTCAGAGACACATGAACGATCATCGAACACGTTCGGTCCGATTCTGTCGGATGATTTTCCTGTTTCTGTTGCTGGCAAGCGTGTTGCTTAACGTCGCGCTTGTCGTGCACGATCGGGTTATACAACGGCTCTTGGCTCGGTTAGAGAAGCCTCCAGACCTGCCGTCTGTTTTCCTGAATGGCTGTTACCACATCGATGCAGCACCGAAGCTCGCCTTCGGGGACTCGGTATCCAACAACGAAGAGTTGTTTCTAGAGTGGCAGCACAAAGCTCGCAATAAGCTTAAGGAGATACTTCGGGTGGACGTCTCGGTCCCGGCTGAGTCGGTGCGCAATCAGGGCAGCGAACGGATCGGCAAGATCACTCGCGAGACACTCGTCCTGGATAAATGTGATGGCTCACAGGTTCCCGGTTTCCTGCTTCTGCCCGATGCAGCCAGCCCGCGGCCGGTCGTGATGGTGATTCCGGGCCACAGCTCTGGAATTGTCGCCACGTCTGGCATTATGGAGGACTACCAGCACGCTGTGGCGCTGCGGTTGGCTGAGGCTGGCTATGTTGTTCTCACGCTGGAGATCCGCGGTCTGGGCTACCTTAGGAACATGGGCAAAAACGGGATGAATATGGACAGCTTCGTCGGCTACAATTTGGGCCACGGTCGCTGTCTGGCCAGTTACACAGTTGCGGATGCGGCTGCGGGATTGAGCTATGTCCTCTCTCGCAAGGAAGTTGACCCAAAGCACGCGGGTGTGTTGGGCTTTAGTTCCGGTGGATTTCCGGCAGTGTTTCTGGCGGCGCTAGACGACCGGATAAATGCTGTCGTGGCCAGCGGCTGCATTACGTCTTTCGATTCTTTATTTCAATATTCCAGCAGGAGTTCGGTCGAAGCAGTGCCCGGCCTGGTCGAATGGCTCGAGGCGGGCGACTGTCTTTGCCTGCTGGCACCTCGTCATATACTGGTCCAGTGGGGACAGCTCGATACCGATCCTAAAACTCGATGCGCGTCGCTTACCCCCGCGTCCAGGCCCACAGTTGAAGTGGCTAGGCGGGCCTACGCCGTGCTGGGTAGCCGGAATCGACTGGAAGTCTTAGTGAGTCCCAACCTCGGGCATGAAGTGGATGTCCCGGCTGCGGTTGACTTCTTTCACCGTGCCATGCCAATCCACTAGCCGCAACCTCAGCCCGCCGCACAATTTTGGGCTCATAAAGGAAGACCAGGTTGATTCAATCAGGTTTATTCAACCTATGATACCCATCAAGACAAGTTCATCGTTTAAATTAAATCTGTGGCTGTTGAATTGAACTATAAGAGATAATGCACAATGAAATATATAGCGACAAAAAACTCAAGGTATATGAAAAAGTTTCTTCAAAAGATTGCGCTATGTATTCTGACGTTGCTGACCGTATTTGCGATTTTAGAAATTGGATTTAGAATGACGAATAAGTCAAAAAAAATACTTAAATCAGCTAATGGCAAAGAGACATGGGCTATCTATGACGAGGATATTGGGTATCGATTGCGCCCAAACTATGGTGACTGTAATTCTGACGGATTGAGAGATGACCCAATTAGTATCGAAAAGAAGATGTTTAGAATTCTTTTCTTGGGTGATTCAATTGCTTATTATGGAGATAGTATTAGCGATACCTATGTTGGACATCTTGAATCGAAATTAAATGCAGATTCGGAACTTGTGCCAACAAATGTTATTAATGCCGGTATAAGAGGATATACAAATTATCAGGAATTAGTATTTTTGAAGAAATACGGATTGAAATATAAACCCGATTTGGTTGGTGTAAGTTTTTGTTTGAACGATCTTCACAAGTTCTTGCATGTATTCGAGTTTGAAGAAGATAAGGTTGTCGGTAAAAATTATCAGTTTTCAAAAGAAGCTGTCGAATCGAATCGAGGATTATTTTATAAGACTGCTAAGAAAAGTCAATTCCTTGTGTGGCTTCGCAGAAGATTGAGTATATTTGATGCAATGATAAAGTATAAACGAGATAAAGGATACACTTTTGATTATCGAACTGACTTTAATACTGCTTGGAAAGATGGTCCTTGGGAGTTGATTGAGGAGCAATTACAGGAGATGGTAGTACTGGGAGAAAAGCATGGTTTTCGTGTGTTTTTGGTTGTATTTCCTTTCGGTGAACAATTGCGTGAGGACTATTTGAAGCGAGATTATCAGTATGTGATTAAACCGCAGCGAAAGTTAAAAACTATATGTGAGAAATTGAATATTGCCTTTCTCGATTTATTTAATGAATTTGACCGTGAGAAACATTTATTTGATGATCTTATCCATCTTACTAAGCATGGCCGTGAAATGGTTGCTGATAGGATAGCGATATTTCTAAAGCAAAAAAAAATGATTCCAAGTAACCATAGTTCTTATTGATAGTGCATAGTAATATGCACATGAGAACTTTTAAATGTTTTATCATGATAGTCCTTTGCGTATTTGAGCAATGGAGACGAAGGAGTAAGTTTTGCTTCCTGAACTGTGATCATTTTTCCCCTTTATCTTCGTATCTAAAGAAAATAGTGATAAATATGGAAATCATATATTTCTACGATTCAAGGATAATTTTCGTATAAAATATGGATCAGTGTGAATACTTCTCATTATGTCAAAATGTTATTTAACAAATCCTTGTTCAGGAAACGATGTTGCTCGCGAAACTTTTTGAGGTTCGCATGCGGCCTATATACGGTGATGAAGCCACTATAAAAACACTTAGTTTTTGTTTTGACAATGAGTAGGAGTATAGTTTTTTGGCCGAGTTACCTTTCTTGATCTTATTGATCTTGTGTTAATCGAAGCGTGTTTAATAAACCTGTTTTGAGATTCTGTTTAGTCAGCACGTTCTATCCACCGTACAATTTCGGTGGCGATGGGATATACGCCTATAGATTGGCCAACGGCCTGGCGCGACTCGGTCATCAAGTGACCGTACTGCACAGTCCCACGGCCTACGAGATGCTCGCCGGTGCAAAGCCCTCCGACTCCTATGACGATCACACAAACGTGACCGTTCGTCCTATTCTAACCCCCTTGGGGAAACTCGGACTACTGGCGGTACAGCAGGCGGGGCGGCCAGGACTGCAAGCACCGGCGCTGCGACGGTGGCTTGATCGTGGTAATTTCGACGTTATTCACTATAACAATGTTTCCCTGCTGGGCGGGCCTCACGTGTTTCGTTACGGAACCGGCCTGAAGCTGTGTACGCTGATCGAGCATTGGCTTGTCTGCCCCATGCACGTATTGTGGAAGTTCGACCGGGAGATGTGTACGAAGCCGTCCTGTTTTCTATGCATGATCCACGGCAGACGTCCTCCGCAGCTCTGGCGATACACGGGATTGATGCGGCGTGCGACCCGATCAATTGATGCCTTCATCGGGCCAAGCCAGTTCACCATGAGGATGCATAGCGAGCGAGGCCTGCGAGGCACGATGGTTCAATTGCCGCTTTTTCACATCGAACCGGACTTGGGTCCGGAGCCAGCACCATCTGCCAGTGATGGGAGTGATAGCCGGCCGTATTTCCTGTTTGTCGGCCGGCTGGAGAGAATAAAGGGTTTGCAGACCATTATCCCCACTTTCCGGGAGTTACCCGATGTGGATCTGGTTGTCGCTGGCAGCGGCACATATGAAAAGCAGCTCAAGCTTATGGCGGATGGGGCGCCAAACATCCGATTCACCGGCCGGGCAGACGCGCGGCAGCTACAACGCCTGTATGGTAATGCAGTTGCGACTATCGTTCCATCACTATGCTACGAGACATTCGGTATAATCGTGGCCGAGTCCTTCGCAGCAAGAACACCGGTTATAGTTCGGGACCACAGCTCCCTGCGGGAGTTTATTGAAAGCTACGGAGGGGGCTTTACTTTCAGCACCGAAGGTGAACTCCGTTCAACAATCGATCAGTTGAGGAGTGACAAGGAGCTGCGCGATGGTCTCGGTCAGCAGGGACGAGCCGCTTATGACGCTGAGTTCGGTGAAGGGCCATTCCTCGAACACTATCTGGCTGCAGTGCATCGACTCTTGGCCGCGAAGCGAGTTTCCTGTAAAGCGGAGATAGATGCTTGAAAGACAAGAGACACAAGTTCAATACTGCGGAACTGAGGCAGGTGACTTCCATGCCGGATGAGGATACCACAGTGACCCGAAGTTCCTTCGCCCGAATAGCTCCGATTTTGGTCTTCGTGGCGCTGGTTGTAGGCGCCGGATCGCGGCTTAGTGGACTGGGCGATGACACCATCAATCATAATGAAATCTACGTACCAGGAGTACAGCTTCCGCCGGATCTGTCGATACCCGGGCCCCGACTGACGCTCCGCGCGACGATTACCTCTACAATACTCACCGAATGCCATCCACCTGGCTATTATCTGCTCATGCTGCCTTGGACGATGTGCTTTGGCTACAGCCCGCTGGCCATCCGGTTGCCCTCTGTCATTATGGACGTGGCAACGATTCTGTTGATCTACTTGCTCGGTGCACGCTTAGGCGTTCGGAAGGGCGGGGTGCTTGGCAGTTTCCTGTGGGCGACGGCAGGTCTGCCGATCTACTTGGCCCAAGAAGCAAGGATGTACCCGCTGGTGTGCTTTCTCGGTGTTCTGGCGACGGTCTTGTTGGTCGAATCGTATTGGGGTGATCGTTCGCGCCAGCAGTTTGTAATCGGTGCTTATGTCATTGCAATCTTGGCCGGTCTGTCGAGTTCTCATTTCTTCTGGCCAATTCTGATAGTCCACATGCTGTACGTTCAACTTGGGCCGACCCCGCCAGGTCGTCGAGCGGCTCCTCAGGCACAATGGCAGTTATTTGCGCTGTCACTGGCGAGTCCGCTGCTTGCTATTGCCGTGTTCCAGTCTGGCCGGCCCAGCTACCTCTCGCCCGACGTGTGGTCGTCCGTACAGGCCTATTTCCGCCTTCTTTACGTGTGGTCCAGCAGCGAGGCCCCCAAGGTTACCCTCTGGCTTGGCGGGGTGGCGAGCCTCGCCTGCGCCCTGCTGTTGGTCGTTGGCGTGCTGCGGACGCGTCGACAGACCAGTGCCACCAACCAGAGTACTATGGAGTGCCCGAGATGGTTGCTTTACGCGGCCGCGGCACTGGCGTTCGTGTCGATTGAGGCCTTTGCCTGGAAAACTCACCAAAGGGAGTTCTCCTGGCTGGTGCGGCGAACCGGCGCGATTGTCGCATGCGGGGCTATTCCGCTCCTGGTCCTGGCTGCGAATTCCGTTACTCGGCGGGGCCTCCTTGACGGATGGCTTGAGTCGCGCGTTGGTACGCCTCTTGGACCGATTTGGCTGGTTGCCTTCCTGGCCGTCATTCCGGTGGGCCTGCTGGCCCTAGTCTCGATGGCCATTCCTCTAATAGCGAGCCGAACGGTTTCCATATTCGCGCCGTACCTGATGTTGATCGTTAGTGTGGGTGCTATCCGCCTGTGTCAAGCGCGCCTTGCGAACGGACTGGCCGTCGTGCTCTTGATCTCGCTCAGCACCGCCGGGTTTCTGGAGTATCGCGAGCAGCCGCATTCTACCAAAGACTACTCAGCACTGGCGGCCCAAGTAGCACCGAAGGCGCAGCCGGGAGACCTATGGTTCATTTTTAAACATTGGGCCACCACACCAATTTTCTACTATCTCGACCCGGACCAGCACACGTTTGTAGCCCGTGATCATGCCCAGATCCTGTCGGAGCGCCCTCAAGCGCGCGTATGGGTGCTGGGCTTCGAGGGGCTCCCACCTCCAACAAGAGTGACGGCCCCCTTGAGCGGTCACCGTCGGCTGGTCCACGTAGAAGCCCTTGGAATCTACATGGATCTCTACATTCCGGTTTCGGATGACGCTACAGAGAAGACGGATGCAGGGGATATTGACATTGAGCTCCATTGAGGCGACAAACGCCGACCAAGATGTATGCTGGCGTTCGGTTCCAAAAGTGATGAACTCCTTAGCAATCAAATGGACGTGAACCATCAAACAACTCCATCGACGATTGGAGGGCCCGACCGCTCTGCTCCGGCGGAGTCGGCCAGGTTCACAGTGATCGTGCCGGCATATAACCCCGGGATGAACTTGGAGCATTGTCTTGAGGCTCTGGCCCGGTCGACGTACACGCACTTTGATGTGCTGGTCGTCGACGACGGCTCTACCGAGCCGGTCAAGCCGCTAGTTGATCGCTTCGGTTACCGGTACCTTCGGATCGACGGGCCCGGCGGGCCAGGTCGTGCACGTAACCGAGGCGTCGAGAAAACGACGACCGATTACATGATCTTCATCGATGCGGACGTGTGCGTTCATCCGGATACTATTGAGCTGATCATGCAGAACTTCGCCGGAGACCAGGACCTCGCCGCTGTCATCGGCACATATGATGACGCCCCGGCAGATCCCGGTTTCCTATCGCAGTATCGGAACTTGTTTCACCATTACACGCATTGCCAATCCGCCGGGCAGGTTACGACCTTCTGGGGCGGTTGTGGGGCGATGCGGCGCGACGTTTTCATCAGGCACGGCGGATTTGACGAGCAACGCTATCGCCGCCCGGCGATCGAGGACATCGAGTTGGGAACCTGGGTGGCAGCCGATGGCGGCCGGATCGTGCTCGACAAGACGATCCAGTGCAAGCATTTAAAACGCTGGTCTTTCTGCAACATGGTCAAGACGGACGTATGCCAACGAGGCATACCTTGGATCGATCTGATGTTGCGCAGCGGCAAGGCCGTCAAGACCCTCAACGTAACCGGGTCGCAACGACTGAGCGTTGGACTGGTCTTCGCCGCCTGCCCCCTTGTCGTCCTGGCAATCTGGTGGCCGTGGGCGCTGATCGGAACTGCTGCCGCCGTAATCGCAGTGACGCTACTGAACATCAACCTCTATAGATTCTTCGCGTCCCGCCGAAGTCTGTGGTTTGCGACAAAGTCGCTGCTGCTTCACTGGCTGTACTTTGGTTGCTGTGGCGTGTCCGTCATCGCTGGAACGATACGATTCTACGCATCAGGCCATCCTTGCGCTCATCGTCACGAACCTATGGCCAGAAAACATAATGCTATTCTACCAATCGATCACGATCAGGACCATCAATGACAGATGTACAGGACCTCGTCGCCAACCGGCCGGCGCTATCGGTCGTCGTTACGATCGTTTCAGGGCGCAAATCGTTACGTCGGTGTCTTGAAGCGCTCGTGTCACAAATCGAGGTAGCGGACATGGAGATTCTCGTACCATACGACTCCTTGTCGGTTGGTATTACCGAGCTGGATAACGAGTTTCCAGATGTGCGATTTCATCGGATTCCCGAGGGTGCGCCCGCTTCGGCACCCGACATTGTACATCGCCTTTATGACCGTCGACGAGCAGTGGGGCTGGCATTGGCACGCGGGCGTATCGTCGCGCTGACGGAGGATCACGCAATCCCGGCCGACGACTGGTGCGAACGTATTCTCGAGGCGCACCAATGCCCGTTCGACGCCATCGGCGGAGCAATCGAGAATGGCGTCGATCGGCCGTTGAACTGGGCGTGGTACTACTGCGACTTCGGGCGCTACGGCCGGCCGTTCCCGGAAGGGGACGTGCGCTACGCGTCGGATGTAAACATCTCCTACAAGCGCGAAACGCTCGAGCGCGTTCGGGATGTGTGGCGAGATACGTATCAGGAAACAACCGTGAATTGGACGTTGCAGGAACGTGGTGGAACGATCTCGCTCGATCCGCGGCCGGTTGTATATCAACATCGCCCGTCGATGCCGTTCCGCCGAGCACTCGCGGAACGGGTCCAGTGGGCGCGTGTTTTCGCGGAGACGCGGGCGGCTCGGGTTGGCGGCGGCAAACGGCTGCTATATGCGCTCATTACGCCTTTGCTTCCTGCACTGCTTTCGGTGCGGGTGCTCGGACACATGCTTCGGCAGCGACGGAACGCGGGCCAGGTTTTCAAAGCCATGCCCCTGGTGTTCGGGCTTGTGGTGGGCTGGTCGCTGGGTGAGTTGATAGGATATCTTACGGGGGCTCCACCTTGCCACGAAAGGACGCGCACCTTCAAGCCCTCAGAACAAAAAGGACTCTCATGAACCGACGAATTGTACGGGCCGTATTGATGACCGGATTTCGCATTGTACCAGGTATCTTCGTCTTTGCGATGGCACTGGCAGCGCCTTTCCTGCGCCACTCCGATGGGTGGCTCCGTACTCCAGCCTGGGCATTGGCGGTGGGTGGGATTTCGCTTGCCTTGGTTGGCGGTACGTGGCGAACTCGTTGGCAGCGGTGTGGTGGTCTCTTCGCCTTAGCGCTCACCGGGCAGGCCTGTGTTCTACAATTGATTTATTCCCCACCATGGTGTCGTTACCAACACTACTTGTCTTGGGAAATGATGCTAACCTCCCGATGGGGATTCTTACTCTTAGGATTGCTAGGACAGACAGTTGTCACAGTATGGGTGGCACGTCATATGTGGCCCGTGATAAAGGAATGCATATTACGTCTGCTGACCATACGACAGGCTCTTGTACTCCTAGGCGTTTTGGGTTTCGCAACAGCTCTTTTCTCTGAAAACGTGCCACAGTACGCTGTAGAGCTCACACTTACTGTGTGGGTGTCTGTCATCAGCGCGCTAAATCTCTTTCTGGTCGCAGTCGTTGTCCCCCCTGACGCTCTCGACAAAGCTGCTGGTTGGCTGAAACTGCGAATGCATGTGGATTCTGAAGAAAAAGCACAGACGCTTAAATGGGGCTTGGATCGTTACCTGCCCTGGTTGGTGGCACTGTGGGTGATTGTGGTTAGCGCTGCGGTTGCCTATTATATATTTGAGCGTGTTCCCCATATCGGGGACAGCGTGAGCTATCTCTTCCAGGCGAAGTATTTCTCCACCGGCCGTCTCTATCTGCCCGCACCACCGGATGCCGATTCTTTTGCAGTCGTGAATACAATAAACGATGGTAATATGTGGTATAGCATTTTCCCTCCCGGATGGCCTGCTGTATTGGCAGTCGGAGTTCACTTTGGGCTCCCTTGGCTTGTAAATCCAATTATAGCAGGAATAATCGTTCTGCTTACTTATAGGCTAACCTCACGTTACTATTCGGAACACATCGCTCGCACCTCAGCGCTATTGCTTGCGGTTTCACCGATGTTTCTCTTTACATCCGCAAGTTTTATGTCACATTCTCTATCGGTCGCATGGACGCTCCTAATTTTTCTCGGTCTACACGCGGCAAGAGCTAGAGGTAGAGGAATTTGGGCCTTGCTCGCCGGCTTTGCCCTTGGGGGGCTAGTGCTGACCCGACCATTTGAGGGCATATTGATAGGTACCGTGGCCGGACTTTGGGCATTAGGCTTTGGGGCCAAACGATTAGCATTCCGTAAGGTGCTTATTTTTGCTTTGACTAGCATTATAATTGGTTCACTTTTGCTACCCTATAATCGTGCTCTCACAGGACAAGCCACATATGATCCAATTTCAAAATATTTCGACGAAACATACTACGCAGGATCAAACAGGTTAGGATTCGGCAAGAACATTGGTAATGTTGGGTGGCCCGAACTCGACCCATTGTTGGGACACGGGCCCCTTGATGTGATTATCAACACCAATAAAAACGCCTATATGACTAGTTTTGAGTTGTTTGGCTGGAGCTTCGGTTCGCTTGTCTTTGTTTTACTGGCACTCTTACTGCGGGGCATGCGACCGTATGATTGGCTCTTCCTGGCCATCGTTCTGAGCGTCATCATCGGGCACAGTTTCTACTGGTTCTCTGGTGGACCTGATTACGGGGCCCGGTACTGGTACCAAATACTGGTTCCTCTTATCATTCTGACCGTTCGGGGCATTCAGATTCTGCAGGAGCGCTTGGCCGGGCTTGAGCTCAGTGTCCGCCCAGGTTCGCGTTTAGCCGTGTTCGTTGTAGCGGCGTGTGTTGTGGCGTTAATCAACGTCGTGCCCTGGCGTTGCATAGGCAAGTATCGTCGTTATCGTGGCATGAGCGCGGATGTCGGACGCCTTGCCCATGACTATAGCTTTGGCCACAGCCTGGTCTTCATCCAGCCGAAGAACGCGGAAGACTATGCTTCGGCCTTTATCTTCAATCCCCCGACGCTGGAATCACCAGGGACGGTCTATGCTATCGACGCCGGCGCCGTCCACCGGGAAGCGGTTCGACAGTGCTTTCCTGATCGACCGGTGTGGTTCGTGGGGCGCTCCCCAACGGAGGATGATCGCATGCAGGTTTTGGCCGGGCCCTTCCCCCCTGGAGTTGAGAGCAGGTCGGAGCTATGATCGTGATGCAACTCCCCGGGCGGGACAGCGCCGATGGACACGTAAAAGCCCGGAGCTTGGAACTGCCTTTGCAGAGATTCTCTCCGAAGAAAGGATGTGACTAAATGGAAGATCGCTATCTCATTACAGGTGGCGCCGGATTCATCGGGACCAATCTTGCAAACCACTATCTGGCCAATGACAAGCAGGTCACGATCTTCGACAACTTCTCGCGCCGCGGAGCTCAGGAAAACGTGAGGTGGCTGACGGAACGCTATGGTGAGCTCGTCCAAGTGGTCAAGGGCGATGTGCGGAATTCAGATTCTCAGTTGCCTGAATTGGTTGAACAGGCAGATGTCGTCTATCACCTGGCTGCCCAAGTTGCCGTTACGACGTCGGTCAAAGAGCCCCGTGAGGACTTCGAGGTGAACGCTCAGGGCACGTTCAATATCCTGGAAGCGGTACGGCGGTCGTCGGCTAAGCCGGTTCTCGTGTATAGTTCGACTAATAAGGTCTACGGGAAACTGGCATCCCTCGAAATCGTTGAGACGGACGAACGTTACGCCTATAGTGTGCTTCCGGAGGGCGTCTCGGAGGACCGCCCGCTGGATTTTTATTCCCCTTATGGATGTTCGAAAGGCGCAGGTGATCAGTATGTTATTGACTATGCGCGCATTTATGGTCTCCAGACGATCACGTTCCGCCAATCCTGCATCTATGGCCCACACCAGTTCGGGGTCGAAGACCAGGGTTGGGTGGCGTGGTTTGCGATCCGAGCTCTTCAACATCTGCCCGTAACCATTTACGGTAATGGCAAGCAGGTTCGTGACGTGCTGTATATTGACGACCTCATCGCTGCATATGATGCTGCAGTGGATCATATCGACACGGTGGCCGGCCACGTTTATAACATTGGCGGCGGGCCGCGCAACACGCTCTCGCTCTTGGAATTGATCGAATTGCTACAGCGACAGTTCGGCTATCAGTTAGAGCATGCCTTTTCGGACTGGCGACCGGGAGATCAGTTTATCTTCGTCAGCGATATTCGGCACGCAAAGGTGGATTTTGGCTGGGAGCCAGAAGTGAATCCCAAAATCGGCTTGGCCAGGCTAATAGCATGGTTAAGAGAAAATGAAAACCTCTTTGGTGTGGAGAAAACTAATCCCAGCTTCCCGTGATCCAACACAATAAAAGAGACAATCATATTAAGCATTACAAGACAGGACAGTTTTTGTACATGGAAGACGCCAGATTGCCGGACCGTTTTATAAAGCACCATCAAAAGAGAAACGACGTTATCCTAATTGACATTGAACCAGGACATATCGACCTTTAGGCCTGGAGGTATCCGTGAAAGTTCTGCTCATCAAACCATCGAACCTGAGTGACCACATCCAGCCATCGTTAGGCTTGGGCTATCTGGCCACCCAGATCCGCAACGACCATGACGTCAAGATCCTGGACTGCATGAAAGAACACCTCCCAGGACCCCAGCTTCTTCCAATCCTGGAAGAGTTCAAGCCGGACCTGGTGGGTACCCAGTGTTACAGCATGGACCTTCCGACACTGAAGCCCGTCCTTGAGGCCGTAAAGAGCTTCAGCCAGGACATTGTGACGATTGTCGGAGGCGCTCATGCGACCAGTGCCCCGTATCATACGATGGAATACTTCGGTAGAGAGTTGCTCGATTTCGTTTTCCTTGGGGAGGGTGAGATCGGTTTCCCCATGCTCCTCTCGGAGCTTGAGCGTCGCGCCGGTCCGGACTTCGGGAAGGTCCCCGGGCTGGGAATCGTAGAGAATGGGAAACTCCAGATCAATCCAGGGACAGAGGTGCAGGACTTGGATAAGCTAGGCATGCCCGCGTGGGATCTGATCATGCCAGAGTCATATCCTTTTTCCCCGCACGGCGTAGTCTGCAAAAACTTCCCGATCGCTCCTGTGATGGCCACTAGGGGGTGCCCGTACAAATGCACTTTTTGCTCAACAGCGAACACCAAACTTCGAAAGCGCTCGGTGAACCTGATCCTTGAGGAGGTGAAGCTACTGTACCACCGGCACGGCATACGCGAGTTTCATATGGTGGACGATAATTTCACAATGGATATGAAATATGCCAAGGCCCTTCTTACGGGCCTCATTAAGCTAAACATCACAGCCAGTTGGGCCACGCCGAACGGCGTGCGACTTGACCGGTTGGACAAAGAGTTGGTGGAACTAATGAAGGAGGCGGGATTCTACTCGATCGCGGTCGGGATTGAATCCGGTTCTGACCGCATCCGAAGCAAGATGAAGAAGGGATCCACCACAGAAAAGGTTCGGAAGGACCTGCAGATGGTAAGGGATGTGGGGAATATCGACATGACCGGCTTCTTCATTCTCGGCTTCCCTGGTGAGACTAGGGAAGATATTGAGAAGACTATTCGGTTCTCGCGGGAGCTACCAATCCACCGAGCGGCATTTCATTCATTCATTCCATTGCCGGGTACCGAGATCTGGAGCCAGATGGAGGCCAGCGGCGAACTCGACCGAGTGGACTGGGAACGCTACTTCTTTTGGGCAGGGGCGTATGTGCCGCAGGGGATGAACCGTAAGGAGCTAAGACACCTTCACAGGAAGGCGTTCCGCAGCTTCTACCTACGCCCCCGGATCATATTGCACAACCTGAAATTCATGGTTCGGCCACGGGTGATGTGGCACGCGGCCCGATACGCTTGGCGCCGCCTGCGGCCTTAACTACGGTGACTTTAGAGGTTCAAGGGAAGTTTGGTATCATAGAACAGTAAACATGAAAGAATGGAATCAAATTGATAGTAAATGGAAATCCCGACATATATTACTTTAATACATCCCACAGTATAGCTTATATTATGTTCTTTATTTGCCGATACTTATGGTATTGAATGACTGTTGACCAGCCCAGACCAGTCGGACGCAAACATTAACTGGGTTCCCACTTGATTGGTGCGAGTACGACTGCTAAGAAACAGTTTCCGCCGAAAAGTCGGATATGGCAGCGAGGTTGCATTCGCTTTTTTCGCAGCCGACGGGAACGGAGTCCAAGCAGAGTGATTTGACCACAGGTACGTCTTTGATGTTGATAATTGACTGACGATTATTCTTCCTTGCGTATAGCAAAGTTATTTAAAAGGACTTACATGAGAGCATTAGTGACAGATGACGCAGGTTTAATCGGGTCTCATTTGACGGAAAGGCTGCGCAAAGATGGCCATGAAGTGGCTTCCATCGATAATTTCAGTACCGGAAGTCTGAAGAACCTCGAGAATGTCAAGGAACATTCCAGATTTGAGTTTGTCACGGACGACATCCTCAATACCGAGCAAATGGAACCTCTGGTTGAGCACAGCGACATAATTTGTCATCTTGCTGCGGTTGTTGGCATTAAGCTGATAGCTGAAGATCCGATACATACAATAGACACGAACCTAAACAAAGGAGATATGAACAATGACGAAGGTCTCAGTGATTATTCCGGCCAAAGATGAGGAGGAGTGCCTCGGAAGAGTACTGAAGGATCTCTACAAAACCATTCCACTACTGGACGGACATGAGATTGAGGTTATCTGCGTAGATGACAATTCAACCGACAAGACTGCCGAAGTCGCACGATCTTTTGGCGCCAAGGTCGTACGGAACACCGGAAAATCTGGCAAAGGAATAGCACTGCGAGCCGGCTTCGCGGAGGCGACTGGAGACATCCTCGTGATGATGGACGCGGACTACTCACACCGCCCTGAGGATTTGCCGGTTTTTCTCGATGCGCTTAAGGACGGGATCGGACTTGTGATCGGATCCCGCATCGTGGGCGGAAGCGAAGAGTATTCCAACATCCGCGCCTTTGGGAACGTATTCCTAAGTACGTGCGTCGGGCTGTTCCTGGGACGCTATCTTTCTGATGCACTTAACGGATACAAGGCCTTCCGGCGGGACGTCTTTACGGACTTTCAATACACTTCAAAAGCTTTTGAAATCGAGATCGAAATCATCGCCAACACCCTTCGAAAAGGCTATCGGGTTGTCGAGGTCAATAGCCATGAGAGAGCACGGGCTGGGGGAAAGATGAAGTCCAGTGTAGTTCGTCATGGAGCTCGCTTTTTTCTGCGGATTTTTTGGGAACGTATAAGGAAGGTGAAACGTCAACCGGGCCACGCCTCATCTGTCGACTGAACGGATGAAACACGTCAATTCCAGCGTTCGTGAAATGCCAAAAGTGGAGCAAAAGCAGTGGGTCAAAGTCGAGAGCGGGCAAGAGCCGTTAACGAGCCCCGGTCCAGGGATCGCTGGAACGGTTTGGTCATCACACCCGATTGCCCATCTCTTACTGGCCTTATGGATCGGAATGCTTACCGGCCTGGGTGAGGTCTTCCTCCTGGCCGTTAAGAAGTACTTTCTGCATCCGGTCGTCCATGTTGGAGCAGACATTGTCTGGATGGCTCCGCTCGCCGAGGTTTGCCTCTTTATCGTCCCTGGGATTATCCTTTCCTTGACGGCTTGGCGCTGGCCGAGGCGTATCTCCTTACGCAGTGCCATTTTTCTTTTTTCGTTTCTTTACTTCCTCAGCTTGCTATACATGTACTACACGCTGCCTGTCTATGCGAAACTTCTGCTGGCCACGGGCCTTGCCGTGCAGACAGCGCGATTCGTCGGAAGATATCCAAACGGGCTCTATCGTTTTGTTCGGCGCACAGTGATCTGGATAGTTTTGTTCGTGGTGATGCTGGGCGTTGGCGTCAGTGTAAACCGATGGTATTCCGAGCACCGTGCAGCCGCGAACTTGCCAGTGGCACATCTGGGCGCACCGAACGTACTATTGATCGTTCTGGATACGGTACGCGCAGAAAGCATGAGTCTCTATGGATATGAACAAGAGACCACACCATTCCTTGAGAGTCTTGCTGAACAGGGGGTCGTCTTTCAGTATGCCATCGCTACCTCATCGTGGACACTACCGACGCACGCAAGTCTTTTTACAGGCCGATTCAACTACGAGAACCTTACGGGCTTATACAGACCACTTGATGCTACGTACCCGACGCTAGCAGAGGTTCTCGGCAGCTATGGCTATATTACGGGAGGTTTCGTGGCCAACAATTGGTATTGCAGTGCCGAACATGGTATTGCACGGGGCTTCGCCCACTACGAGGATTACGTTGCTCATGCTGGGGAACTTGCGCGTAGTTCGTCGCTGGTACGTTTTGCCTTCGACCAAGCCTGGATTCGTCGGTTGCTCGGATATTATGAAGAGCTTGGTCGCAAGCCCGCCCCTCGGATCAATAACAACTTTCTGAGATGGATTGACCGTGTCCCGAGCGGCAGTCCATTCTTTGCGTTCTTGAACTACTTTGACGCGCACATGCCTTATCTGCCACCGGCAAGCTTCGCCCAAAGATTTGGGTGTACGGATCAATTGGATACATTCCTGATGCGCTTCGACCGTGAACTTCACTTGTCCAGCAATACAACGACCGAAGAGGTCGAGTCGCTACGCAACGCATACGACGGAACTATCGCCTACCTCGACTATGAGTTGAAAAGGTTATTTGGCGAACTCAGGCAGCGGGACCTCCTCGACCGGACACTCGTGATCCTTGTTTCAGATCATGGTGAGGAGTTCAGTGAGCACAGCACCATATTTCACGGTCTCGACCTATATATTCAATCTATCCGAGTGCCTCTTATCTTGAGGCTTCCCGGTATCATACCGGCTAACGTTACAGTGCAAAAACCTGTCACTCTTCGAGATATTCCATCGACGGTCATAGATCTTTTGGACCTTCCAGATGATGGACTGTTCCCCGGCCGGTCGCTGGGGAGATATTGGACCGAGTCTGGAAACGAAGAGCCAGAAGGCTTCTCACCCGTGCTGTCTGAACTAAACCATGCTTCCTGGAAAGTTGGTGCGCCTGTGGCAAAAGGCGATATGAAATCTCTCATTATTGGTGACATACACTATATCCGTAATGGCGATGGCACTGAAGAGATATACGACCTTCGTCACGATCCGGCGGAGCAAAACGACCTCGTTGGTTCTCCTGAACAGCAATTGATGATCGAAAAATTTAGAAGCTCTCTCAAGGCAATCTTTGCAGATAAATGATCGCCCCGAACTTCAAGAATGACATTGAAAAACATAACGAATATTGTTACTAGTTGCCAATCGCAAAATGCGGTGCCGAAACCTGGTATGCGAAGCATACCCATTCTGACGTACCATTCGCTGGATTCCAGCGGG
>SDBS01001443.1_pt1 | contig 24069 bp, 26 predicted proteins | sample 2277091 | NCBI WGS metagenome assembly SDBS01 (sample SAMN10404972, study PRJNA504765) | marine sediment metagenome | isolation source: marine sediment core GS10_PC15, 163 cmbsf | place: Arctic Ocean: Southern Knipovich Ridge | collected 2010
ATCATCTCCAATACATCTTTCCTTGCATAATTTAAACGCCCGTTACAATCCCACTTTATATCAATTTTATGTTTTATAAAATCATTACACAATTCTATTGTTCGATTATATGAAGACATAAAAAGCTCATCACTAAAAGCAATATATGTAATTCCATAGTTTGCCTTAAGAAATTTAATCTCTTCAATAATATGTTCACTACTTCGAGGTCGGAAACCCTTATCCATACGATAACAAAAATTACATTTGAACGTGCAACCTCTACCGGAAAGCACAGGAATAACAAAATCTGCTTTACTACAATTAGGTTCGCGTAATAATCGATAATATTCCATGGGAAAAAGCTCGTAAGCTGGAAAAGCAATACTGTCCACATCCTCGATTAATGGCCTGCGTTTATTTATTATTACTTTATTATTTTCACTATCTTTATCTTTATTTTTGAATGCAATTCCTTTAATTTGATGAAATTTTTTTTTATTTTTTACTGCATTTAACAATTCTATAATGGTTATCTCCCCTTCTCCCATTACGACTACATCTGCACCTGTTTTTTTAATAAAATATTCTGGTTCGGGAGTTGGTCCATGTCCACCAATAATAAAAAACGGTCTATTCCGTGATCTATTTATTGCATCCGATATTTTCAAGATTTTTTTGTATTGATAATATCCAGCTATGAGATTTAGACCAACAACATCAAATTTTTCAGTATCGAGATATTGTAAAAGATGGTTTTCTGAAAAGTGGTGCACATCTTGATTATATATTTCAACTTCATATCCTTCTTGCAAAAGAACCGCTGCAATATATGCCAAACCCTGAGGAAACCAATGAATGTATGTATCATTGTCATATACAACTAATAAAATCCGCATTATGATTACTCCTTCTTTGGATTATTCGTGAATTTGTTTTTCTTTGAATTTTCCCGTCTTTTCCAACCTACTAATCATCAAATCCCTGTCGGCACTCCCCAAAAATCGCAATAACTACAAAGTGGTATTTTATCTCTTCTGCCTTGAATGTGATAATGCAACCATTCTTTTCTTTTCGGTCCGTTCCAGATGTCTAATAATGGATCTAAGGCAGCATCTCCGATTATCCCCAGACCCTTGGGATCGAACCGTACACATATGGCTACTTTACCGAATCTGTTGATAGCCATATGATTTAATATTTCCAAGCAGATTCCAATTTCCGGCACAGTCGGATTTTTGCTATATTTAAAACTCCCGAGAGGGTTGTGTAATATTCTGGTAACAATAATTCCGTCTAACTCCCGCCACCTTTCTGTATTAACATCTCCTAGACACCTATAAATTACATTCGGTTTTCTATCCCCTTTAATCTCTAGGAACCTCTTGACGAGTTTATACTGTTCGTCTCCTTCGGGATCCTTTTCGAAGATTGAAATGGTTATTGTATCCAGGTTATCAATGATTTCATCAGCCTTATCAACAATAAGCTTGGCATTAGTATCAACGCATTTTATTTGGTTCTTAAATAAACGCACTGCCTCACCTAATCTAGGATAAAGCAATGGTTCTCCATTATTATGAAATTGCACTACTATTCCTTCAGGTAATTGTTGCACTATTTTCTTAACCAATTCAAAATCCATATCACCGTAATTCATGGTTATTTCCGGATATTCTTTGTCTGTCTTTCTTCTGCCGCACATCCAGCAGTTTTTATTGCATCTACTGGTCAATTCAAGGTGGATGCAATATAACCCGCTAAAATATTTTTTCATTTTTTTCTCCTTAATACATTACTCGGTTTAGCTGCTGTTGAGAGCAACATAATTTCCTGTGAAAATCTTATAAGTTTACTGTAAGGTCGCAGGGACCGAGGTGCTATGAACGCCACAAGAGAACAAAAAAGCTTCAACCAGGGCAATGACCATAAAAACGGAAGCTGTCTGAATTTCTCTACTTTTACATCACTAAACCCGTGAATTAAAAAGATGTCCTTCAAAGAATTAAGAGTAAACGGTGTTCTGTGGGTATAGTCCTCATAAAATGTCTTATAAACGGATTCCCAGTCGGGAACCATAGTAATGACCAAGCCATTTGGTTTAACAACACGATATATTTCCATAACCAGCTTTTCAGGAAAATAAAAATGTTCAAGAACTGATTTTGAAAAGACAATGTCAAAAGTATTATCATTGTAGGGCAATGGTTCATTTTCCAGATCTGATTGTAATATTTCAGCTTCCGGACAGATAGATTTTGCTATAGCGGATTGATCCACTCCATATCCACTAAGGCCACACCTAATAAAACCCCTCAGGAACTCACCACGACCACATCCCAAATCTAAAATTTTGCTTCCCTTTGGTAATTCATACCTCGAAGATAAATAGTGAGCTAATTTATCAGGATATTGAGTGAACGGTCTGTCTTCTTCATTGTATATTACAGCTACATAATCTCTCTGTGGCTTTGTCGAGGACATTACAACACCTCCACCAATTCGATTAGAGTCCCCTCCGGCGCCCTACAAAAAGTAACTTTTGCATAACTGTCCGGTGATAATTGCGGAGGTGAATTAAATTGAATCCCTTCATCCTTAAGCCTTTCATACTCCATATCCAGATCATCTACCGTGAACGCTATATGTGAAATCCCTATCTCGCGGATTTCCCGCGTCCCTTGCTCTGCGGGATGCGAGTTATACTTCAGTAGTTCTATCATCTGACCCGATGGAGAAGTTATCTTGATCGTTGTAACCTTCACATTTCGCAGGGATGAAATATTATCAATATAATCCCCTGCTTCTTCCATCTGTTTTACTATCTGAAACCCGAGAAGATCACAATAAAAATGAAGCGATGCTTCTAAATTAATAACTACTATACCCGTATGACGAATGTCTTTGATCATTTTGTAACCTGAATTACCTCCGCAATGGCCTCATCAATAACATTGAGCCCTTCTTCTAAAGCTCCATCCGGTATTGTGAGCGGTGGGCCAATTTTTATTGATTCCCGGCCTGTATGGACGAGAAGCAATCCTTTTTGCATGGCTTTTTCACAGACCCGACTAGGGAAGGTTTCATCAGGCTCACCTGTTTTCGGATCTTTGAAAATAAGGCTTGCGAGTAAACCTTTACCAAAGATATAGGATATTCTATCTGAATATTTTTTTTTTATTTTATTAAGACGATGGTGAAGCATCTCCCCTTTTCTCGCTGCTTCTGCTACCAGATTTCCAGATTCTATAGCCTCTAAGTTTGCCAGCCCAGCAGCACAGCAAGGAGGATTTGCCGAATGGGTACTGCTCATGGAACCAAATTCCGGCAGATCCATTATCTCTTTACTACTTATAACCGCAGACAAAGGTAAACCCCCGCTCAACGCCTTACCAAGACAGAGGAGGTCAGGCTCAACATTATAGTGTTGATAGGCAAATAACTTCCCAGTTCTTCCAAAACCACCTTGAATCTCATCGAAGGCAACTAAACAATCATGTTCCCGCGCAAAATCTACAAGGGCTTTAATATATGCTACAGGGTAAAAGATAGCGCCCCACCCTAAATAAGATTCAATTATAAAACCTGCAATATTATCAAAAATTAATCCTTTTGCTTTTAAAGCGCAAATATCCTTTTCGAAATGCTTTGCCCAATCATATTTCTTGCCAATTGGATCTTTAGTAACCCACGGATAAGGAAAGGGCAAATGATACATGTTTGGATCTCTGTAGCCAATCCAGTCGGATTGACTTGGGTCTCCTCTAAGCATTTCAGCTCCCATAGTACGGCCATGCATAGCCCCTTGAAACGAAATAATGCCCAGTTTGGTCGGGCTGGTAGTTTGACCGTGCATCCTTATCAATTTTACAGCACATTCCGTGACCTCAGTTCCGGCGGATAACAAAAAGGCCTTCTCAAATTGATCAGGAGTTATTTTAATCAACTTCTCTAAAAATAAAGCTCGTGTCTCGTGAGCAAATGTATATGTGTGAAGAAGCTTATGGTCGATAATTTTCTTAAGAGCCGATGTTATTTGAGGATTTGCATGTCCGATATTAGTAACAAAAATGGTTGAAGTAAAATCTATCCAGCAATTTCCACACAGATCATAGACTTGAAAATCCTCTGCTTTATCCCAAACTACAGGAAGCTGTCCGTGCATTGAGCGGGATTCATATTTTTCCAGATCAAGCAATATTTTTAACGTTTCCGGAGCGGGAATTGCTGTTTTTATTTTTCGATACTTCGTAGATACTGGTGGAATATTAACAGGTGTTTGTATAAACAGATATTTCATAGCTTGCTCCTTTTTCTTTCGAATAGTTTTTTAACAACAGCTGGATTTTTTGCTATCTGATATTCCAAATAATCGAAATCATCCGGTGTATCAACTTCCACAACGTGTGGTATAATAAACGCTATAACACGATCACCATGTAGCTTATTGTTTTTAATAACATATTCTGTTTTTATAACATCAACATAACCATTAGCTTGATAGGTTTTATTAAAACCTTGTCTTGGATCATTAGAAGCATCTAAAGCAAAAGAATTCGATCCAATAGATTTTAAATAATTTCCTTCTATTTCAAATGCCTTATATGCCGATTCTGACATCTCGTGTACAGATCGCAAAGCACTGACATAGTTATTTTTTTTTATGAGATTTATTGCCGCATTGATATATTTCGTCTCACGTAAAGGAGTTGTTGGCCGCAAATGAACTAAGTATCTCGGTACAAATCCCTCTTCATTCTTCATCCAATCGAGTACATGTTTGATCCATTCATAATCTGTACTATTATCACCGGATATTTCCGGGGGACGCAAAAAAGGAACTTCTGCACCATATTCGCTTGCGATACTGGCGTATTCACTAGAATCCGTTGACACAATAATACGATCGATTCCGCTTGCCAATTTTGCAGCTGCAATACTATAGGCTATCAACGGATGTTTACCTAATAACTTGATATTTTTGTCAACAACGCCCTTAGAGCCTGAACGTGCGGGAATTACCGCAACAACGTTTGCCATAAGTACGCTCCTTTATTTATGAGATTCAAATGGGATATGTAATCTAAGCTTCTTCGCAATAGGAATTTCTTTAGAATTCATAGCTATATTACCATCTCCCATAGCCTTTTCGATTTTCCGCACAGCACCTACTAATTGACGGAACCCCATGGGTTCAACCGAAGCAGCTTGATCAGAACCATACATGGCGCGATCAAGAGTAATATGCCGCTCCAGTGATGTAATCCCAAGAGCTGCCGCCGCATAAGATACAGCCAGACCAACTTCGTGCCCACTGTATCCCACATTGCATTTATAACGGTCACGGAGCGTCTTAATACGGTTTAAGTTCGCATCTTCATCTTCCATGGGATAGGTCGAAACACAATGCATAAGTTCAAATGAACAACCTGCATTCTTAAATATCTCTACAGCACGGTTAATTTGCTTAACTTCCGTCATCCCGGTAGAAATAAATGTATGCTTCTTTTCTGAAGCTACTTCCTTGAGCAAATCTTCATAAACGATCATTGCAGAGGCAATTTTATTATATTTACAATCAAACTGCCTAAGAAATTTCTTACTTTCGAGATCCCAGGCAGAGGAAAACCATTCGATTCTCTTTTCTTTGCAATAAGCATCGATCTCATTATATTCCTTTATACCGAATTCAAGACCCTCTTTTTGTGCTCGTTGTGTGGTACCCCAAGGGCTCTGTCGTGGTGAATCCAGTATTTCCTTTGAATATACCAGGTTAATAGTCCTCTTCTGAAACTTGACAGCATCAGCTCCTACATCCTTTGCCACATCAATCAACTGTTTTGCAATCTCCACGCTTCCATTATGGTTAATTCCAATTTCCGCAATTATAAATATTGGCATAATACCCTCCTCTTACTTCTTATTACATATTACATAATTGATCTTCTACTATCTCACATATAATATGTCCAATTGTAATATGCGCTTCTTGTATCCTGGCAGTAGTATTCGATGGCACTTTTAGACACTTGCATATTTGTGAAACAGCGCCACCTTTTTTTCCTGTTAAACAATATACTGTCATTCCTTCGGCTTGGGCTTTTTGTATCACTTTAATTATATTTTTTGAATTTCCACTTGTAGAAATAGCAATAAGAAGGTCTCCTTTGCAGGCAAGAGCTTCTAACTCCCGTGAAAATATATCTTCAAAACTATAATCATTCCCAATAGAAGTAATAATAGAATTATTCCCCCCTAATGCAATCGCTGATAATGGCTTTCTATCAAAAGCAAATTTGGAAACGAATTCTGTGGTGAGGTGAATAGAATCTGCAAAACTTCCACCGTTTCCTGCAAAAATTACCTTATTGCCTTTTGAAAGAACCTCTTTAATATTATTAACTATCTCTTCAATCAAACAAAGAAGCTGCCTATCTTCTAAAATTAATTTTTTTACGTTTATACTTTCTTCTAATCTTTCTTGGATAATTTTTTGCATAGCAAACCACCTCCCTTACACAATAAAATATACTACCTTTCTAGTTATTCCATCGTCCGCCTATTATCTTTGCAATTATTTATCTATTTTTATCTCAATACTTGTGTCTGCTGGTACTATTGGAAAGTTTACTTTTTTCACTTTGTTTCTAAATAATTTATATCATTATCATATATGCAACATTAGAAACAATGTTGCGTCAATTTACAAGTTGGATAATCGGTCATTCAATGTTCAGAATATGAACTTAAGAAAATTATATTATATTTGAGTGAGGAATGCAAATTTATTCAATCTGCTAAATTTTCTACCCGTCATATCTACCAATTAAATACAATTGAACGGGGTCCTCTGTTCCCCTAATCTAATAATCAGTAATTGTTTATTATTGAGCTTTGCTTAATGTAAGGGTCATTTTAAGCGTTTTTTGGAAAAAGATAAAGTTTTGCCTAAAGAGCCTCAAAATAATACTTCATATACAATTTTTCTCTTGAAAGCCTTATATGTCAAGCCTTTCAAGGGTTTAAATGCTATTTTTAGCACTTTTTCACTTATTTTTGTGATGATTTGTGTGATGAATATTTTTTTAATTTTCGAGAGATTTCTAAAACCTTTGTACGGTCTATGCTTTTAAAATATGTGAATTTTGGCAACGAAAGTAACTAATCATTTTCTCTTGTACGTCTGCTAGAAGTTGAACTTATGCCACTTTTTGGAAAGCTATTTTTTTCGTTATTATAATCAATTGTTTTTTCTTTTGCTACTTCCCATATAGAATAACGCCTTGATTCATCTGGAAAACAAATAAAATATGACTTCTCTAGTAACTCCTGTAAATATTTAGTTGGTTTCGCTAAAACACCCTCGTCAAGAATATATTTTGTGCCAACACTACTCATTAATTTACGGTGAGAATTTACAAGATCTTCTGTTTGGTATCCAGGTTTAGTCCAATAAAAAAACCAATTGGCGATTGGTGTCAAAGGAATTGTATCAGAAAAAAGATAAAGCCATCCTCTGCCTCCAATCACATAAGCTGATTTAGTTTCTTTTAAAAAATCTATTGTTTTTTGATAGCTCATTAAAGATGAGGACTCATCATAAGCATTCCAAAATATTCCGTTAGAAATATTCTCTTTTATTGTGTATGCCCCAGGAGCAGTAGCTAAAAAAATTACATAGAAAAGATAAGGGATTATGATGTATAATAGACTTGGCTTAATATATCTATCTATGTTGTGTATAATAAATATTAGTATACCTGGAACTAAAATAAATATATGATGATTTTTATCGGAACCAGTAATAACCCACAACACAAATGAAAATACCAACACTGCCAACGCTATCAATCCTTCAAAGTCAATAGCTGTATGTCTATTCTCTATTTGTTGGTCAATTTTTTTGGACTTGACATTTAATATATTTGATAAAATACTAATAACAAATATTAATAAGCCGGATGCCATTAATATTTGGATTGTTTTTGGTCGGTATAATATTCGCTTTATTCCAGAAAAAAGTAGTGTTTTATAGTATAAGTTAAAATCAATGTTGTGCATAAGGTAAGCACTAAAATTATATTTAAAAAGAATTGGTGGTATAAAGATCGAACTGAGAATTATAACAAAAATAATCATTATGTGAAAAAATATATTTATTTCCTTAGCAGAGCGATAAAAATGCCAAACATATAACATAACCTGAATAGCAACAAAAGGTAACGCATCAATTCTTACTAAAGTCGCTAATAACAGACAAATCAATGAAATATGCACATACCAAATATTATTCATTTTTACTGAATAAATAAGATAAAAAAAGGAAAGGATCATGAAGGTCGCTTGAAAATAGGCAATGCATGCGTTTGAAGACTGTTGAAAAAAAGTAGCTATAGTAAGTAATGCTACAGAGAGATAACACCACTTTGTTAATTTATACTTAAAAGATATCCATGAAGTAGCAATTATAAACGTCATAGCTGTTATAAATAGTGATAATACAGCTTGTTTTACTCCCCATCCATACAAATTACCAAGCAATCTTAGAAATATATAATATAACGGTCCCTTGTTATCAAATATTTCACCATATAAGGTGAAGTTATTGGACATGTATTTAGCGCCAGCATAATAAAAGCCGTAATCTGTTCCCCATTCTTTTAGAAGATTTATACTCCACAGTAAAGTAGCTAACGCCATTAACATAAAAATAGAAAAATATATTAAGTAATCGGGCTTGATTTCTATTTTTAAGATATTGTTTGTTATTGTTTTATAAGATAAATTATATGGTTTCATTGCACACCTCCATAAAAACGACAAGACGAATTTATGACACAAATACCTTTGCCATAAAACTATTTTATCGTTATTCTTAAAATAAAGTTAATTATTTTTCGAGAAAGAGATTGAGAACGTTCATCTTTCTTTCTAATCGGAAAACATAATCATCTCTTTTTATCCATAATTTTTTAAAATATTTTTGGGCTCACCTCATCATCAAAATCGGTTTGGAAAATCCAATTTTTTCAAGATGTTCTCGATAACCGGTCAATATCGTTAGTTTATTATCAGTGTTACCTTCTCATGAATTACACGGATATCGTTATATAAAGCGACATCTTCCAGAATTTTCAGAGTATTATCTCAGGATCCATCATTATAGATATGGATCCTGAAGTTTTTTATACCTACTTTATGCAATTCATTTGCCTTTTTATTGATAACGGTTTAAATTGCACCTTCTTTATTGTAAACGGGAATAATTATCGCAAGGTCTTCTGTTTTTTACTCTTAATGTTGTAAAATTTCCGTTCCCGTCGCAGCAGAATACACGAATCCACATACCGCCTATTGATCCCAATATGTCATTCAGTATTTAAAAAAATTTTGAAAATATAACAAATAAAGAGGAATATAAATACCGCTTACATCATGAATTCCTATATACGAAAAAGGACCGGTACCTATATATTCCACACCAATCCATATTGCAAATAAAAGAAAAAATAAATATTTCTTTTCTTCTATTTTATTAATTGTTAGTTTAAATTTATTGTTTATTTATTTGTTTATCACCATAAAATAGTATATTTTTAAAATATCTTTATTTTTTATCCCAATATCCTATAAATTTCCCCCACAATATATTCCAATTCTTTTTCACTTAAATCAGCATGCATAGGCAGCCTTAGGAGTCTACCACTTAAATTTTCAGTTATTGGTAAATCGCCGACCTTATATCCCATTTTTATTCCCATTGGGGCGGTATGGAGAGGAATGTAGTGAAATACAGCATGTATTCCATTTTCTTTTAATTTATCCATTAAATCATTTCTTTCTTTTTCTGAATTAGTTAAAATATAAAACATATGGGCATTGCATTCACGCCCTTCAGGGATAATAGGCAATCTCAATATTCCTCGGTCTTCCAACTCCTTCAAATGCCCATAATAATAATTAAAAATAAATTTCCTCTTATTGTTTATTTCATCTAATTGTTCAAACTGTGCATATAAAAATGCTGCTAACATATCCGAAGGTAAATAACTTGAACCGATATCCACCCAGGTATATTTATCTATTTCTCCTCTGAAAAATTTACTCCGATTAGTTCCTTTTTCTCTTATTATTTCCGCTCTTTCGATTAATTCCTTATCTTTATTAATCAGAATGGCTCCACCTTCTCCACAGGAATAATTTTTGGTTCCGTGAAAACTATAGCATCCTATATCCCCTATCGTTCCTAAATATTTTCCTTTGTATTTTGCATTAACTCCCTGAGCAGCATCTTCAATGATTTTAACATTGTTTTTATTTGCTATCTCCATAATAGCATCCATATCGCAAGCTACCCCGGCATAATGGACTGGAACAATAGCTTTGGTATGGGAATTAATCTTTCTTTTAATATCTTCGGGATCAATATTTAAAGTATCTTCTTTTATTTCAGTAAAAACCAACTTAGCCCCAGCAATTAAAAATGGATTCGCTGTAGAAACAAAAGTATACGAAGGAAGTATTACTTCATCTTCTGGTTGTAAGTTATTAAGTAACAAAGCTGCCATATCTAAGGCCGTACTACCTGAGGTAGTTAATAATGCCTTGGGAGTATGAAAAGTTTTTTCTATAAATTCGTTAACTCTTTTAGTATAATAGCCGTCACCAGAAATCCAACTTCTATTTATGCTATCTTGAATATAATTTAATTCTTTTCCGGTCGTGTAAGGTTTGTTAAAAGGAATTTTCACATTTTTATACCCCCTATTTTTAATTTTATCAATTAAATATATGAGTTCAATAAATCCATTTCTTATTAAATAATTATTCAAACTCAAATTATTTTAAATTCAAGTAACCATAAATCTTAGCTAAGTTACTTATTTTAAATTAGAACAAATTAAATACAATTATGCCTAAAATAATTAAAAAACTTCCTCCAATTTTATATTTCGTTATTTTTTCTTTTAAAAATATTTTACTTAAAATTAATATATACATATATCCTGTTGATTCAATTATCGGAACATTTTTTAATTCTAATCCTCTTAAAGCAAGTATAACCAATATTAAGGAAACACACAAAATGCTATAAGCAATTATTACATATGGATTAAAATATTCCCTTATTTTACTATTGTGTTTTCTATTTACACTGATTTTTAATAATATCTGAGAAATAGAAGCAATAAATACAGAAAGTATAAGCAACAATAAATATTTATCTATCATTTTTTGTTACCAGTATAATTCCTAATATAATTATCAAAGCTCCAAGAATATTATTAAATTTTATATTCTCTTCAAAAAATAAAACTGACCATAAAAAAACCCAAAACACTACAATCCCTTTATTTGAAATAGCAACAACTAAGGAAAATTTTTTAAGAATCTTTTGCCAAAAAAAAGCGTATATAATTAATAATATTAATGCAACAGAACACAAGGTAATAAATTTTGGAGAAAGCATTTTTAGTTGTGCTGCAATTTTACCAATGACGAAAATTAAGGAATGTAAAAAAAATAAGCAATGCAAATAAAAATAATTTTTATAAAATTTAATTTTATTCTTCAATTTATTATTTCTCTTTTTTATAATAATTTCTAACCATATAAAAATAACGCACTGCAGGTCTTCTCTCCGTCCCCCATATATAATAGGGTGAATTTTTACCATAACTAAAAATCAAATCTAAAATAGTTACAAAGTGAATAAATGGTTTGTACAATTGAATATATTTAGGGTATTCATAATCAATATGATCCAATACAATTTTTTCATCTTTAAATTTTTGAGGATTAATATAATCTTTCCCTGATGGATCGGATAAATAATAACCTGCACTTAATTTTTTACAAATATCAATAACTTTATCGTTTTTTCTCTTACAATTTAAATCTAAAGAATTAATAAATCCTATTTTTATTCTCAATATATTGCATATTAATTTAGTTGAAAAAATATTTAAATTTGAAAAGTCCTTCAATCCTGCATCAATCATACTTAGAGCTGGGTATAGATAACCCAACCATCCCAATAGACACCGTCATTAAAGAACAAGAGCCCATGAACTGCCAAAGTGAACAAAAGAACGATGATATACTTCCAATAAAATATCGGAAAGCAAATAGCTTGAGCCGATGTCTATCTATGTGTATTTGTCGATCTCACACCGTAAAAATTTACTTCTGTTTGTCCCTTTTTTTCTAATTACTTTTGCTCTTTCAATGAAATTATCATTATTAATGACAATGACTCCACCTTCACCTCTATTATAATTCTTGGTACCGTGGAAACTATATGTTCCCAAATCTCCGACCGTTCCCAGATATTGATTATTGTATTTAGCATTAACTCCCTGAGCCGAATCTTCAATGACGAAAAGATTGTATCGTTTAGCAATATCCATTATCGTATCCGTTTCACAGGTAACGCCAGCATAATGTACTGGAAAGATAGCCCTCTTTTATCCGTAATCTTTTCTTCAATCTTTACCTCGTCTATATTCAAGATATCTTCGCGTATATCAACAAAGACGGGCTTCGCACCGGCCAAAATAAAAGCATTCACAGTTGAAACGAAAGTGAAAGAAGGTACTATAACTTCTTCGTCGGGCTCTAAATCTATTTACAATGATGCCATTTCAAGAGCATCTGTACAGGAATTGGTCAGTAACACTTTCTTTGCATTGAATGTCTCTTCCAATAAATCTTCACACTTGTGAGTGTATTCAGCATTGCCAATAATATTCCCGCTCTTTATACTTTCCTGTATGTATTCTAATTCTTTTCCGGTTAGATAAAGTTTATTGAATGGTATGTTTATTTTTTTTCAGTGTCTATATTAATCCCGTTGCTTTTTTGAAATGAAGCAATATTGAGCACCTATTGGAATCCTTGCCAGATACTTTTCAAAAAATCGAAATCTCTTTAAAAATCCTGGAAAGAAAATGAGGAATTTTAATTGCACATCATGAAATCCAACCTCTCGTAATGTTTGTTTTATATGATTTGGATATAATAAATTAGCGTTTTCATCAAATCGAGATTTGTTAGAGATATACCTAACTACGGGGTTAAATCTATTTAATTCAAACAAGAACAAAAAACCATTAATACTTAAAACTCTTTTAATCTCTCTCATTAGTGAGGTATGTTTATCACGCGGAACATGATGAAATGTTCCAGCAGTAAAGATAATATCAAAGCACTCCGCTTTAAATGGAAGTTTTTGACCATCATAAACACAAAAATGCGCATTACTTAAAGGTAATTTTTGGGCAAAATTTATACTTTTAGGCGAAACATCTACGCCGTATAAGATAGATCTTGGAAAGTTCTTTTCAAAATACATCTCAGTCAATCCTAAACCACAACCAAAATCTAATATGGTTGGTTCAACAAATTCATTTGTTCCTCCTAACCATTCTTTTACTTTTTTCACCTTATATTTAGCAAAATAATTAACGTCCTCACCAGAAAATTTAATAGATTCATTTACCTCTTCGATATATGACTCAACGTAATTATCAAATTCAGGCATCTTTCCAAACTCCCAAATTGCCACCTTTTTTTAATATATTTTTCATGACAAATAAGAATCCTCTTAATATTATCTTCAAGTTTGTTAGGTTCTTTATTCTAAGAATATGTTGAACAATTTTTCGCGGTTTAAAATAAAACTCACGAAATGCCCTTTTCTGCCAATATAAAATTTCATCAGAATCTATTGTTTCAAGATGGTGTACCGGAGGAGTATACACACCATAATTTGAGTAATCAAAATTATCGATTAAATTCTTTGACAGAAGTTGATTATAAACTTCGCTTCCAGGAAACGGCTTCAATATTAAGAATTTAGCAAAATCTGGATCTAATTCTTTAGCAAAATTTATAGTATCTCTTATTGTTTCAGGTGTTTCGCCCGGAAGCCCTATCATAAAAAATCCCCATATTTCAAACTTTAACTCCTTGGCAAGCTTTACAGCTTCTCTAACTCTATCCTTGGAAATTCCCTTCTTTATATTTTTTAGTATTTGTTCATTTCCTGATTCGATTCCAAACCCGACATTCTTAACCCTTATAGATTTCAATGCACTCAATACCTCATAATCTACCATATCTGCTCTTAATCCATTGGAAATTTCAAAGTTTAGATCATAATTTCTTTTGCGTATCTCATTACATAACTCAATAACTCTTTTTTTATTAATTGTAAAGTTATCATCAAGAATATGTATTTCCTTACAACCTAATCTTACTATTTCATCAATCTCCTCCATAATATTGCTAACGCTTCGATATCGCATTTTACGACCAAATATTTGTTTTGTACAGCAATAGGTGCATTTCCCAGGACAGCCCCTTGTAAAAAATACTGAAGCTATCGGCATCCTTTCAGCATCAGGTGGAGAATAGGAGCCGGGATTTTTCAACAAATGTCTTGCAGGAAACGGTATTTTGTCCAAATTTGATTCTAATTCTCTATTTTCATTTATAACTACTTCACCGTTAATTTTATAAGCAACGCCTTTAACTTTAGAAAAATCAGGATTTGATTTTTGAAGTTCATTTACAAATTCTACTATTGTATTTTCACTTTCTCCGATAGCAACAAAATCAATAAATTCATTGCTTATACATTCCTTTGGTGAAATTGTCGCATGAATACCACCCAGAATTATAGGAATATCTTTTTTTATACCTTTAATATTTTCTGCAAGATAAAAAGCATTATTTATCGTTGGAGTCACCGCGGAAATTCCGATTAAATCATAAATATTATTCCTTATGAGATCTTTAAAATTTTCAAATTTCTGTACATCAACATCAAAATCAATCAACTCTATATTATGATGTTCTTTTTCCAAAACAGCGGCAATATATAATAATCCAAGCGAAGGATATACTGGCATCATCTTTGTTCCGTAAACATTTGCTTGAGAAGCGTTTATTAATAATATTTTCACTTTCCCGTCTCCTTAATTCCCCTTTTTGCCTTAATAATGAATTGCGGTTCCTTGCTATAATGCAGAAACAACCGCCCAATATATTCGCCGATAATTCCCATTGTCACCAGTTGGATACCGCCTAAAAATAACACAACAACAATCAGGGATGCCCAGCCAGTGGGCCCTCTTGCCCCTAAAAGATACTGTATTGTAAAAAACAAAGCCAAAATAAAACCAATACCGGAGGATATAAATCCCAGAAATATAGCGACTCTCAGTGGTAACACAGAGAAATTCGTAACCAGCTTTAACCAAACGTTAATTGATTTTATTGGATTGTAATTCCCTTTACCAGCATAGCGTTCGCGATGTTGGACGGTCACTTGAGTGATGTTTCGGGTAACACGAAAAAGTAAGCCGTCAACATAAGGATACGGTCCATCATAATTCACTATCTCGTCTACCACTTCTCGTTTTATAGCCTTATACGGAGAGAGATAAACCCCTTTAGGTTTCTTAAGAATTACATTTGCCACTTTATCATTAAACCAGCTTCCTAAGTTCTTAAACCATGATTGCTTCTTAGAACTAAAACGCGCATAGCATACATCATATCCTCTCTCTAATCCACCAAGTAATGAAGGAATATCAGCTGGATCATGTTGCAAATCATCATCCATTATAATTACTGATTTTCCAGACGAACAATTCAACCCTGCCATTATTGCATTATCCTGACCAAAGTTCTTTCTTAAGTTGATTCCCTTTATCTTATCATAGACTTTGGACAACTCAATAATCTTTTTCCAACTATTGTCTGGACTCCCATCGTTTACCAACATGATTTCATAAGTCTTACATAAATTATCCAAAACATTGGTCAATCTTCTAGTGAGTTTATCCAAGCAATCCTCACTATTGTAGACAGGAATAACCACAGAAACCTCTACACCAGACATCCTTTTCACGTCCTTTATAAGTTCGCTAATATTCGAAGTACTCGCCGAAGATACACATCTCTATCCACTCGGTATTGTCTAAATACCACTCCATTGTTTTCTCTATATCTTCCTCGAAGTCATACTTGGACCTCCATCCAATTCCCTTTCAATCTTACAAATATCCATAACATATCGTTTATCGTGACCTAATCTATCTTTTACAAACTAAATTAATCTTCAGCGCTACCCAATTTGTCATTTATTGACCTAACGACCTCAATATTTTGCCTTTCACTTTTCTCTCAAATATTATACACTTTGCCAGGTTTACCTTTATGGAGAACGATATCAGTCGCTTCTCCATATCAAGATTAGGACTATGTAAGTAACTCAGTATCACATCAAAATCTCTGCCAATTTAAAATCTATCTAGTTGTTAATATCTATAGATTTCTCCTGCGACATAATATAGACAAAAGTTTCTTTTCCTAAAAAGCTTTTTTGCTCTTTCAAATAATCCCAATAGGCTAAGTAAACAGCACCATTTAATCTATAAAAAACTGGTAATACTTGTCTATTTCCATTTAAAATTTCTGGTAACTAAACCTTTTTATTGGGGTGCTTTTATTGTCTATGGCTTCCCTTAATTCTCACTAAGTACCATCCATCCTTTTCTATTTTTTTAATTACTTCTCTTATTTTCATTATATTACTATATCACTCTATTATATAAATTTATTCTAAAAAATCACAATAATTCGCCAGCTTATTGATTTAATAATTAGCCCCCCCCCCTCGCCCTTACTCCATATATAGTATTTTCGATACTATACGGTTGTAACAAGATGGATTCCCATTTTCATGGGAATGACAAGAAATAAAAAAAGGACAGGCTACTTTTTTTCTTTAAGTCGGCCAACTTGCCAAGATATATAAAGCTGGCATATCATATGGATTCATAAAAGATACCTTTTTTCTCGCCTTTTCTAACAATAACCTCCTTACGATGCAGAGAACCTCCCTTGCTTTACTGTTTTATTTCGGAATTTACAAAAGGTGTTTTTGTTTTTCCTACTTTTACTAAAATCCCCTTCTTTATCATATCTCTCAAATCATTTAAGACAGTCCTGTCAGTAATCCCATGGAATATACAGCTGGGCCTTTGCCTTTCTTTTCAATAACTCCCTTTTTACATAATCCCTCTAATTTTTTACATTCGGTTCTGGTAGTAATAGGAAAATTCATAAAAATTTGGGATAAATTTGGGATATTCATATTATCTGTTATCTGATAGTATAGTACACACCCCTCTTTTCACCTTTTTTACTCAATAACCTCTTTCTAACCAGTGTATTTAAATCAAGCCTGGCTGTTTCATTGGATATTTCTGGAAACATTTCTTTGTAACCTTTATTTGTAATTTTTCCAATTTTTTTAATGGATCCCATAGCTATAATTTGCCTCTTATTTAAATCCAAACCTTTTATGGGTAATTTGATTGGCAAGGTTTTCCACAGTATCCTTAACAATTTCAACTCCAAGCGCTTTCCCATAGTTAGAAACACCGACAAAAATTCTGCCGTCTTTTGTATTGGCAAAAGCAGAAATGGTTTTGATTATTTCTTTCCCTTCACTTAGTGATTTTTTAAATTCAACAGTTTCTGACTCGCCTTGAGAAATTATCTTTTTTAAGTTCATTAGTATTCACCTTTATATTGCTTGCAGAGAGGCAAGACACCTGTCCTACGGAAAATACGGGTCGGGTTCATCCGACATTTCAGAAATATCATTTAGAATTCAGCAGCCATTTCCATAAGAGTATATATTTTATTTTTTTATCTTTAATTTTTTCTTCGCCTTCATCATTAGAAGTAAGAATTAATAAGTTATGGTAATTTAGTTTTTTACTAGCTCTAATTAGGGCTTTTATTTCTCTTTCCTTGGTTTGGTAATCAGATAAATCTAAACAAGACTGAATTAGAGTGATAATTTTTCTTCCTTTTTTAATTAAAAAATCCACTTCTTCATTCTTTATTATCTTCATCAGACCACAGCCAATTATAAGCAGGTACGGTTATATGTAATCTTCCTCCGGTAATTAAAGATTTTTGAATTTTTTTTAGAAATTCAACATCATCTTCTATATGTCTAAAACATCAAATATTCCAATTGCTGGTACTGAATTTGGATAGAGGTCTATTTCATTAAAATTAGCACAAATTAATTTTTTTAATCCTCTTTTTTTGCAATTAATATGCCATTTATGCCTGGTTCTAATATTGCTACTTCGTGCCCATTCTCTTTTATCTCTAAAGATACAAATCCATTACCTCCCCCTATATCTAAAATAATTCCCGGAGGAGGAAAATTATTTATTGTTTCTATGATACAGTTGTTTCTATGTTTAAACCAAAAGCTATTATCTTCAATTTGAAAAATATTTTTATGTTCTTCTTCGGGATAAGATATTTTACTAGTATTTTTAACAAAATATATTCCATCTCTATATTCTTAATTTGCTGCGAATAACTTTCCTTAAAAATATATCAAATTTATCCATATTTTTTAATATTATACCTTATTTCTTAAAATTACATATATTATTTTATTAAAATAGAACTATTTATTATTTTACTAATAAGTATCTGAAAAATTCTTAATGAGTTGTTTCTTTTGTTTCGTATAGATTGAATGCTACACTGTTTTAATTTCCTTAGCTATACTTATCAAATATCTTCCATAATCTGTGTTCTTTAATGGTTCAGCTAATTTTAATAGCTGTTCTTTGTTTATATATCCTTTTCTATAAGCTATTTCCTCTATACAGGCTAAATACAAACCCTGTCTGGTTTGAATAGTTTCTACAAAATTCCCCGCTTTTTGTAAGCTGCTGCAGGTTCCAGTATCCAACCAGGCCATTCCTCTGCCCAGAATCTCGACTTTCAATTTTCCTTTTCTCAAATATTCATTATTAACTGCAGTTATTTCTAATTCTCCTCGAGCCGATGGTTTTATTTTTTTTGCTATTGATACTACTTCATTATCATAAAAATATAATCCCGGTATAGCATAATTTGATTTAGGGTGTTTTGGTTTTTCTTCTAATGAAATCACATTTCTTTGCTCATCAAATTCAACTACTCCAAATCTTGTAGGATCATTTACATAATATCCGAATATAGTTGCTCCCTCATCCCGATTTACTGCTCGTCTTAATTTCGCGATAAATTCTTGTCCGTAAAATACATTATCACCTAAGATTAGAGACACCTTGTCTTTTCCAATAAAATCCTCACCCACAATAAAGGCATCAGCCAATCCCCTTGGCTCATCTTGGATAGCATAATTAAAATTTAAACCGATTTGTTTTCCATTTTCAAGTAATTCTTTATATAAATGAATATCCTGAGGTGTAGATATTATAAGAATCTCTCTTATTCCTGAAAGCATTAATACAGATAAGGGATAATAGACCATCGGTTTATCATAAAGAGGTAATAATTGTTTGGATATTATTTTGGTTAAAGGATAGAGCCGTGTACCAGAACCACCGGCTAAAATTATTCCTTTCATATCTCTTCCCCACTTTCTATAAAATTTTTGGCAGTGTATGCAATAATGGTTCAATATTGATTGCTATTTACTCTTTTAGTTCTCTTTTAAAATTAAATATTATGATTTTAGTATAAATAAAAATTATTTGTTAATAACAATATTTTTTAAATTCAAATAAAAATATTTTTTTATTGAAAATGGTTGGTGATTTGTTGTTAAAGAATCTTATTTTTTATAATAATTAATATCAATCCATTTTTTATATTCACCGGTTTTGATACTATCTACCCATTTTTGATTACTTAAATACCATTTAATAGTTTTTCTTAGACCAGTCTCAAAGGTTTCTCGAGGTTGCCAGTGTAATTCTTTTTTAATTTTAGTAGAATCTATAGCGTAACGCAAATCATGTCCCGGTCTATCTTTTACAAAAGTTATTAATTTTTTAAATTCAATAGGGTCTTTTTTAAGTTCTTCAGCTAAAATATCACAAATTTTATTTACAATATCTATATTTTTCCATTCATTATTACCGCCAATATTATAGGTTTCTCCAATTTTGCCTTTTTGGATAACAGTCCAAATCGCTTCACAGTGATCTTCTACATATAGCCAATCTCGTATGTTTTCTCCTTTTCCATAAACAGGTAAGGGTTTATTATTTACAGCATTTAAGATCATCAAGGGAATGAGTTTTTCCGGAAATTGGTAAGGTCCGTAATTATTTGAACAATTGGTAATTTTTATGGGAATGCCATAAGTATGATAATAGGCTCTTACCAAATGGTCGCTGGAAGCTTTGGAGGCAGAATATGGACTATGAGGAGTATAGGGTGTTATTTCAGTAAATAAGTTGGTGTCATTTAAGGATAAGGAACCATATACTTCATCAGTGCTAATATGATGAAACAATTTATCTTTACTGAGAGAATCTTGAGGAAGAGAAGAGTTGTGCGGGTTAAGCCATTTTTTCCGGCATGCTTCGAGCAAATTAAAAGTCCCAATAATATTTGTTTGAACAAATTCAGAAGGACCAAGAATACTTCTGTCGACATGACTTTCAGCGGCAAAGTGGACAATTATATCAGGATTATATTTGTTAAAAATTTCGATGACTTGGGAATAGTCGGCAATATCTCCTTGCTCAAATGCATAGTTGGGTAAATTTTCTATGCTTTTTAGATTTAAAAGATTAGCAGCATAGGTAAGTTTGTCAATATTAATAAAATTGTGTTCGGGGTAGCGAAGGACAAAAAGGTTTAGAAAATTCGAGCCTATAAATCCCGCTCCACCGGTTACTAAGATATTCATTTTCATTATGACCTTCCTACTCCCTTATAGATAAAGCCTAAGGATTTTAAGGCGGTTGGGTCGTATAAGTTTCTTAGGTCGAGCAGAACCGGTGCTTTTAAAAGCTTTTTTATTCTTAATAACATCAATTGCCGGAGACTTTCGAATATCATATTCTCTCCCCCTCTTCGCATTCGACCTGTACTCTCTGTAAAAATATGCTTTAGGTTACAAGGCGTGTTCAATAAATGAACTTTAATAGATAATACTATAAAAATGCTTTGATTTCAAAATTTATTTAAAACTATTATAACATATACTTTTTCATAAAGATAAAAATTATGCCAGGGGAAAAGTTTGCATTTTTTAAAATAGATAGGCGAGACGCCTATCCTACGGGAGGAATGGATCTGCTAGATACTGTTTACTCGATACTGTTTTATAGCCAAGGAGGTGATTTTATGATCAAATTCTCGCTCTTCATCTTAGATATGCAATAAAGGTCAATCTACCAGTTGTTTTAGTTTTTAGTTCTAAAAAGATAAAAAGAAAGGGAATGTAATAATGTCCAAATTAATGAAACTTAAAAACTTAAAAAATTATGGTATCCCCTCTTACATTGTAGACATCTGGGAAAAATATTACTCTCCTTATTTATTGCCCCTGCAGGAAGATGCCGTAAGAAATTATGGAATTTTGAATTGTGATCAAAATCTTTTAGTCATCGCCCCTACTTCCTCGGAAAAGAGTTTCATCGGAGAGATGGCAGCCCTCTCCCAGGTAATTGATCATAAAAAAATCATCTAGTTGCTCCCCTTAAGATCCCCCACCGAAGAAAAATACCGATACTTTAAAAACCTCTACAACGGCTATGGATTAGAGAGGGTAATCTCTACCCGTAATCGCAGAGAAGAAAATTGCCGCATAATCCGGGGAAGTTACAAGATAGCGGTAATGGCTTACGAGAAATTCAACTATTTTCTCCCGAAATATCCTAAATTTTTAGACGATGTTTCCCTGGTAATCATAGATGGAATGCAGATGATCAATAATCCGAAATGGGGTCCTCTCCTAGAAGATATAATAGAACATCTGCTGAAAAAAGATTTAACAAATCTTAGAATTATCGCCCTTTCTGCCTTTATAGAAAACCAAAAAGCCCTTTTGAAATGGTTTCCCACCCAAACACTTCTTTCTTATCAATACCAGGTAGAGCTGCGCAAAGGAATAGTAAGAGATGGTACCTTTATCTACATTACTTCCAATAAAAAGAATGTTTGCCGAAAAGAGATATTTTTTAAGCCAAAATCGGTTCGCAATAACTGTTTTGAAGATTATCTTTTGGAGACAGTCAGGTATCTTATGAATCAAGGAGAACCGACCTTGATATTTTTCGCTACCTGTATTGAGACCCGGCAATGGGCAGAATGGCTGGCCTCTCGCTTAAAATCCCCAACCGCTTCTTCCGCCTTAAAAGAGCTTGCGAAAATGGAAGAGACTTCATCCCGTGATGAATTATTAAAGTTATTAGAGAAAGGTATTACCTATCATAATCAAGACCTCTCCTGGGAAGAAAGGAATTTAGTTGAGACTTATCTTAAAAAAGGTGAGATAAAAATTATCTGTGCTACTACTATTCTGGCAATGGATCTTAATCTACCCTTCAAGAATGTCATCATCTCTCTAGATAAAACACATAATAGCGATGAAGACTATATCCATAGTTACCGAACCAGCATTAACTTTGCCGATATTAAAAATATGGGTGGAAGAGCCGGGACATTAAATATAGGAAAATACGGGAACTCTGTCTGTAAAGGACGGAAGTTTGGCAGAATGATCTTTTTAGCCTATTTCTCCCTCTCTGAGACTGTCTTCAAAAATCTTTACTTTAAATTCTTGAAAAACAACAATATCAACAATAATAATACGACAGCTAAACATTTAGTGAAAAAAGAAACAGATTTGCTTACTTGTCTATTAAGACTGCTGGTAAAATATAATATCAAGCCAAAAAAGATAAAGAAATATTTAAAAAAAGGAAATAACCTTTCCGGTTATTGGCGCTTAATTTTCCCTAAAGAAAATATCGATGAAGAAATAAATAGTTGCCTAGACATCTTAAAAGAAACAAACTTACCGAAGAAGACAACAATGGCATTTTATCTCTCACCCCTAACGGTATCCTAATTGCTGCCAAAAGAATCAAAGTAGAAACTTATCTTTTTCTTAAAACCTGAATAGATTATTGTAAAAAGGGAGAAATTAGCAATCTGGAGATACTTTATCTCCTATCCCAAACCCCGGATGGTAAAGAATTGCCCATCCCCTTTTGCCGCTCTTGTATAGATGATTATAAAAAAGAAAGAGACAACTGCGAGCAAGAAGAAGTCTACGGGGAGAGAATTTTACATCTGATCTTCGAACAGAACGAAGAAGATAAAAAACTCTATCAGTATAAAATTTTGCTGAAAAAATGTAAAGAAGATGAAGTATTCTCTTTTGAGGAACATCTATCTTTCAAGAAGATTCTATTATTATATGATTGGATATGCGGGAATAAGAATGTTAAGACCATCGAACAGGAATATAATCTTTACCGGGGAACTATTTACAAATTAGGAGAGGGTCTTTCCTGATTAACCGATAGTCTAGCTGCTATAGCAGAAAATACAGGCTGGAAGAAAAAAAGAAAAGAAGATTTAAACCAGATAAAGCTCTTATCCAACAGGTTAATTGAAGGAGTTAGAGAAGAAGGGTTAAACTTAGCTAACATTTACATATATTCCCATATTAAGCCGATACCATATCAGAAAGTTGGTTGAAGCGGGTTATAACAGTAAGCAGTATCTGGAAGAACTCTCTGAAGAAAACCTTTCTAAAATGCTCCCTGATATGCTTGCCAAAAGAATCAAAAAGAGCTTCCCTGCTGCTCTTTCTTCCTTTCCTTCTAAAAACTTATTTACTGAATCTTGTACCTTGCATCCTGTATTAGAAATCTCACAGTGGCGGCCGGATAGAATCATCTTTGAAGGGAAAGAAATTGAAGTTGCCGCGAAAGAATTTTCCTTAATTCATCTTTTAGCCAAAAACAGAGGAAAAATACTTACCCATAATGATCTTTTAGATACAATTTGGAAAGAAACTGAGGATGCTACCTATGTTCAGATAACCTATCATCTATATAAAATAAGAAGGAATATTCTAAAAGCTATTGGCAATAATAAAAAAGTAAAGAATCCACCCGCTAAGCAGGTGGCTTTAAGAGGCCTCTAAAAGAGGCCAAATTCTTGTTGGTCGCCTTCTTCTTGTCTTTCTTTTTCTTCTTGATATTTTACATATTTTCTAATTTT
>SDBS01001444.1_pt1 | contig 24065 bp, 23 predicted proteins | sample 2277091 | NCBI WGS metagenome assembly SDBS01 (sample SAMN10404972, study PRJNA504765) | marine sediment metagenome | isolation source: marine sediment core GS10_PC15, 163 cmbsf | place: Arctic Ocean: Southern Knipovich Ridge | collected 2010
AAAACTAATCCTGCCACGAATGGTGGAAAGCTCCGTTAAGGCTAGAGGAAAAGGCCGTAAAGCCAAAACAGAGTTAGCTAAAAGAACCCAGACACTAACCAGCATGCTTGGCAGCATTATTGGTGCGATCATAATAACAATCGCTCTATTCAGCATTCTTGAGGACGCAGGCATACCAATTGCGCCCCTCCTGGCAGGTGCCGGAATTGTAGGCATTGCTGTAGGTTTTGGTGCACAGCACTTAATAAGAGACTTCCTCAATGGTTTATTCATTTTGATGGAAGACCAGTACAACAAGGGAGATGTCGTAAAGATATCTGGCATAGCCGGACAGGTCGAAGACATTAACCTGAGAAGAACCACGCTTCGCGACCTCGATGGACTGGTTCACAGCATTCCCAACGGAGAAATCACCACTTCCAGCAATTACACGAAAGGATGGTCGCGGGTTAACCTTGATATATCGGTATCATACCGGGAAAATCTTGATCATGTCATAGAGGTCATCAATAGAGTCTGCAATACGTTGGCAAGTGATGAGTACTTCAAAGCAAAGATAACACTACTGCTACATGAAAACAGCTCGTAACAGAATATGAACATATGGTTTTTCCATTCCTTTTCTTCCTAAATGGAGTGGAGAAATAGACTCGATCGTACCCATAGGGATAAATAAAAAAACAGGAGGCACAGTCATGAGCATGGCAAAGCTAGCAGGGAAGATACAAACAGTTCTGGGAATAATCGAGCCAGATGAACTTGGAATCACTCTCCCGCATGAACACCTTATAAGCGATGGCTCGGCATGGTTTACCGAGCAAACTACGGCCAGCGATAAAGATATATCGCACCGTCCAGTCAGCCTCGATATATTATGGTGGATCCGCTATCACCTGTACCAGAACCTTGACGACGTGCTGATGCGCAATGAGCAGGAAGCTATCAGGGAAGCAATGCATTTCAAGATAGCCGGAGGGAACTCAATAGTGGAGATGAGCAATATCGGGCTGGGGCGGGACCCTGAAGCACTGGCACGCGTCTCTCGTGCCACGGGGCTGAACATTATTATGGGGTCAGGTTACTACATCGCAGCCTCATTTGGACCCGAGATGGATGATAAAACTGAGGAGCAAATCACAGAGGAAATCGTGAGGGACATCACAGAGGGCGCAGGTAATACAGGAATTCATGCAGGCCTGATTGGAGAAATTGGCACATCGTGGCCGATAACGAATAATGAGATGAAGTCCCTGCGCGCCGCTGCCCGGGCACAAAAAATAACAGGGGCAACCCTGAACGTGCATCCTGGCCAAAGCGAGGAGGCCCCAATGGCGATCATCAGGATACTCAATAAACTCGGAGCCGATATCAGCCGCACCACCATGGACCACATCGAGCGAACCCTGCGTAAGCCCGAAAGCCGAATGGAGCTGGCAAAGACAGGCTGTTGCCTGGAATATGACCTGTTCGGCAGGGAGGGATACTATCCACTGGGCATCAGGGTGATAGATTTCCCCAACGATACGGCACGTCTAAACGAGATAATCGAGCTTATCGAGAAAGGATATCTTGACCAGATATTAATAGCACAGGATATCTGGAACAAGCATCAGCGTAGGGCCTATGGAGGTTGGGGCTATGCCCATATACTGGAGAACGTTATACCAGTGATGCTGGCCAAGGGAATCACCAGGGAGCAGATACATACCATGATGGTGGATAACCCCAGGCGAATATTCACCTTCGTGTAAGCGGCCTACTCAGCCAGCAGAGCAAAGAATTAGTATCAAAATAATTTATAATAAGGGGTTAGTTTTTGTAGACGAACCCCTTTTTATTTCCACCCATCACGATAAAAAATAAACACTGTGAAGGTCATTTCCCTGAAAGGGCGACCCTAACCCTGTTGACTAACACCTCTATTCTGTCCTAGAATTCGCCATCTGAGACGATTTCAACATGGTGAAAACCCAGAAAGGACAGATAGTGGACCAGCAACCATATATTATCTATCCAAGCGAAGGAAAACAGGTAGAGGCAGGACGGGTTGGCGAGGTAATCAATACCTGTTACATAGACGAACCAGGGCAGGTTAGCTTTGGCGTCATCGATTATGTGCCTGGCTGGCGTATTCCGCTGCACCATCACACAACCTGGGAGTTAATCATCATAGACAAAAGCTCAGCAGCTCCCGGATATACTTTTTTAACGGCCGCTGGTGGAGGGCGGAACCTGGATGTGGAGTATTCCTCCCCATGGGTTACCCTCATGCATGGTCCTGTGGTAACAGCAAGGGATTTAAAATGCTGTGGGTCTATGGAGATTCAGCAGAGAAAGCAGGTCGTGTCTATGACTGTGAGCCTGCATCATTTCAAGCCATCACAAAAGAACAGGAAAAGAATTCCATCATCTGGAGTCCACAAGCTAACAAATAGACTCATTACGAGGAGATGTAAATGAAAATCAGCAATATTAAGAGTTTCCTGGTTTGTCCCTACAGTTCGATGAAGCTTGCCGAAATGGACAAGCACTGGCAACGTAAACACTGGGTGCTGGTCAAGGTAGAGACCGACGAGGGAATTGTGGGGTGGGGAGAGGCATACACTCAGCCAACCAGGGAAAGAAGCATTGCCCAGTTGGCTGATACCATAGGTGCCTATATTATCGGGAAGAGCCCCTTTCACATAAAGCATTTCACGCATATCGCCTATAACGATTTGTCGGGCAGAAGAGGTTCTATGGATATCTTTTGTGCGGTAAGCGCCATCGAGCAAGCCCTGTGGGATATCGTCGGGAAGAAGCTCGGCACTCCTGTTTACAACCTATTAGGCGGTCCCTGCCGGGATAAAATAAGGGTATACGCCAACGGCTGGTATCGCAGTCTCACCGATACGGACGACCTGGTCAGAAGGGCGAAAGAGACGGTGCAGGCCGGCTTCACCGCGCTCAAGTTCGACCCTTTCCCTGGCCCATGGCGTTCAATTATCAGCAAGGAAGATGAAGATATCGCTGTCAGAAATGTGAGACTGGTAAGAGAAGCGGTAGGACAGGATGTTGATGTCCTGATTGAGGTACATCGCCGACTGGCTCCCATGTACGCTACACGGATAGCCAGAAGGATAGAGCAATTCAATCCATTCTGGTACGAGGAACCCGTCCCTGCGGATAACATCCACGCACTGGCGGAGGTAAGACATGATATCAATTTACCAGTGGTAACGGGGGAAACACTTTACACCAAGACCGCCTTCCGGGAGGTACTGGAGAAACAGGCCGCCGACATACTGAACCCCGATGTAGCCAACTGCGGCGGCATACTGGAACTCAAGGAGATAGCCGCCATGGCCGAGCCATATTATGTATCCATCTCCCCTCATAATTACAACAGTACCACTATGGCTCTGGCAGCTACCATCCAGGCTTCAGCTGTTATGACTAACTTCCTGATTACCGAATATTTCGTCCAGTTCGCCGCAACAGGTAACGCCATATCGGTAAACCCTATTAAAGTGGAGAATGGCTACATCGCCTTGCCTACCACTCCGGGGCTTGGACTGGAAATTAACGAGGAAGCGCTCAAGGACTATCAATTCCAGAACTTCCCGCCCAGTAAAATTCGATCCTATGGCGAGGAATGGCCATAATCATTCCCTGGCAAAAGTATGCAAATTAAAACAAAGAGGCTTTTACTCCTGCTTGTAACCGCCACTTCGTTGCTCGGCAATCTGGCAGTTGGATGTGAACAACAAGCCCCAACAATGCCGCTGATTCTACCTCCCAGCGAGGAGACAGTGGCTCCACCAATCATTCCGTTCTCACCCTACAGCACTTACAGCCACTGGGGATTTAGCATATCAGTACCCTCCAGTTGGTCTTTTGTCGAAACAAGGAACCCCGAAACAGGCGGTGGTATTATTGACCTGTTTGCTTCCAGTTCCGCCTTCAACTCGCTGAGCATAACGGCGTCCTCCATTGAGAAAACAGATGGAGTTCCCGACATTGCAGTTGAAGCCCAGCGCCAGCTAGAAAAGGCACAAAAGTTGTGGGGCAGCATCAAACTGCTGGATAACCAGGCAGTAGAGGACGACTGGGACTGGTTTTTATCCTTCGATTCCGTCCTGGAGTCAAAAAATGAGAAATATCATACAGAAATCTACTTCAAAACCACCCAATCCCATTTTTATATAGTACAGCTATCTTTTGCCGAAGCAGACCGCGACGCATATCCATGGAAGGAAGTAGTCGAGACTTTCACCATTTCATAACCACAGTAATCCGGAGTATTCGTTGCTATACCTTTCCGCAACACCATATACTTAATAATGCCATAGAACAATATTTCCACTTGCCCTGCCAGAGCAAAAACTAAAAACTTCGAATGCTCTATGTGGTATTATATATCCCTACAACAATTCTGCGTATTCAACCTCTGGGTTTCGATTACACTTTGTACCATAGTATTGTTGGTTAAGCTAATGAGGAAAATTTTTTATGGCTGGTGGGTGGTAATCGGAGCCTTTATCCTGCTGCTATGCACCACTGGAAGTCGTATCTATGCCTTCCCTGTCTTTTTCGAAGCGATGCTGAATGATATGGGATGGTCACGTGCTCAAACTGCTGGGGCCCTCTCTATTGGACTCCTGCTTTCAGGATCGCTTACTCCAATTATCGGAATGCTTATTCACAAGATAGGGGTAAGAAAGATTATGGTTTCAGGGAGCCTGATAGCATGTACTGGATATCTCCTGCTTTCTACCGTTACTGAAATATGGCAATTTTATTTCTTCTATGGCGTAATCGTTGCCATCGGCAGCGCATGTACATCCATCGTACCTAATATGACTGCGGTGGAAGGATGGTTTGCTCAGAAAAAGAGCACCGCCCTCGGGATAGCTTCCGCAGGAGTTGGGGCTGGCGGCGCTGTCATGGCTCCACTAGCTGGAACGCTTATCGCTTTGTATAGCTGGCAAACCGCTTTCCTTTACCTGGCAGGTATAATTGCACTGGTCGGAATCCCTGTAAGCTTCTTTATTATGCGAACTCCCGACGAGAAGAAATATTCTCTCGTCGAAAAAACACAAGAGAAAATAACGCAGGACAATCTACCCGGATTGGCAGGAGTCTCCCTCCGACAAGCAATAAAGATAAAAACTTTCTGGCTAATATCGGCAGCGGCAATGTTATGGGCATGGTCTTATAGTACCGGGCTAATTCACCAGGTAGCTTTTGCCGTAGACATTGGAATTGAGAAGCTGGTTGCTGCTGGAGCGGTGGGCTTGCTCAGCGGGTTCAGTATACCCGCACGAGTTATATTCGGCAGGCTCGGAGATATCCTACAAAAGAGATATGTCTTCATGATGGGAACACTGCTCCAGATGATGGCGTTTATCGTGCTGATGAGAACTACAAGCATAGGCATGCTCTACCTCTATGCCGCTCTTATCGGATTCAACCTGGGAGCAGTGACCCCGATATTACCAGGGCTTATTGCTGAACACTTCGGACGGAGGCATTTCGGCACTATTTACGGAGCCGCTTTCTTCATACAAACTCTCGGGATGGTAATCGGCCCGATTTTCGCCGGCTGGATTTTCGATAACAGCGGGAGTTACTACTCCGCATTCCTCACCGCTGCATCGCTTAGCTTCGCTTCCATGATAGCGATATATTTTACTGGCAAAAGACCCGCACATACCCCCCAAGAAATCAACTAACGAGCTAAAGTACATACATCGTACCATGGCATTCCTGATACATCCTGTGGTTTGCTCAATCTCCTAATCCGCCGTATGATATGTCTAATGACAGAGACGTTTATGTTGAAGCGCTATGACAGTCCACTAGGAGCTTATACACTGGCGAGCTCCCGGCGCGGCGTAGTCTGTATCTCGAGGGAGGTAGAAACAGAGGCCATGATCGTTAAGTGGGAGAGGAATGGCGTGATGATTCAGCAGGGCAATGGCTATAACAACATCGCAACAGACGAGTTGGACGATTACTTTGAGGGGAAGCTTCGGCAATTCACAGTGAAACTCGACCTCAGGGGAACGGCTTTTCAGTGCGACGTATGGCGAGCTTTATGTCATGTCCCCTATGGCGAGACCTGTTCCTACCAACAGGTAGCACTGGATGTGGGACGTCCAAATTCTGCCCGACCGACGGGACAGGCAATCGGCCACAATCCCATCGCCATAATAGTGCCGTGTCATCGGGTCATCGGCTCAGATGGCAGCCTTACCGGCTACGGCGGCGGGCTGGATAAAAAGATTGCACTGCTAAGGTTAGAAGGCATAAGGCTACACGAAAATAGCGTGCCAAGCAGAACAAAAGTGCTATCTGCCCCATGATGCCCCCCTCTATATTCCGCTACAGGATTGGTTAAAGGCCTATAAAGGGACCTTTGTTAGCTTAGATAGAGCCTTTCTCCATATCCTGCTTCAGCAGGCGAATAAGCTCCATATTTAATTTCCTGTGTAATTTCTCTGCGGAATCACCAGGCCAATCGTAGAAACCCTTACCGCTTTTCATGCCCAATTCGCCTCGCTTAACATGCTCTTCAAGTAGGCCCCATGGTTTCTGTCCTTTTGATGTTGATACAGTATGTACAAAGTCCAATCCAAGCAAGTCCTGTCGCTTGAAGAAACCTGTAAATGCCAAACGGCGACCAAATCCAAACTCTATTATGTCATCCATTGTATGCGGATCGCATATCCCCTCATCAATCATCGCCTGGATATCCCGGTTCTGTGCCCCCTGGATTCGTGAACCAACCGCCCCAGCTAAATCCAACTCGAAAATTACTACTTTCTTTCGAACACCTCGCAGTATTTTGGCTGCCTTATCCACCAGTTCCCTGTCAGTTTTCTCACCACCATGAACCTCAACCAGTGGAATGAACTGTGCCGGTGAAAAATAATGAGCTCTCAGTATGCGCTCCTGGTGCACCGACTTGAGAGCAATATCAGTTATCCTGAGGGCTGAGGTATTCGAAGCCAGGATAACTTCAGGAGCGCAAAGCACATCAAGTCTGGCAAACAGATCCTGCTTTAGCGATAGTATCTCCGGTGCCGACTCTATCACGAAATCAGCCCCGCTTACGGATTCTTCCACTTCAGTAGTGAATCTTAGACATTTATACGCTGCTAATGCCTCATCTGCTGAAATCAACTCTGTCTCTACCATTAGGTCAAGTGCTTCTCGAGAGCGCTTCATGGCCAAATCACTTGTGGCTTTCGTAGTGTTATATAACTTGACCTCATAACCGAACCGAGCGAAATCCAGTCCAATTCCAAAACCCATGAGTCCAGCCCCTACGATTGATACACAGTTTATACCCTGTTCCTTCATATTTTTCTCCTTATCAAATCTTTATTATTGATGGAAGTCGATTGCATATCCATGCCAGCAAATAACACCCGGGGATAAGTTCTCTATAGAAATTCTAGGGTAACCGCTTCCATAATGTCAACACCTTGTACTCAACCATAATGCCATCGAACCGTTATCTCCTTCGTGACAGAGAACATCAGCATTACTGCTCCTGCAATCCCTTGCCCCGGTATTCGACGTATCACGCTCCTGCAGAACCTTTGATAGAATATCGACGGTGATACTGAGAAAAGAAAAGGGGGATTGATAACATGGAAAACCAATTAGCTCTCAATGAGGACAGGTTACGAATCCTGAACAAGTTCCAGCAGGCATTTCCTGAAATAAATACCGCCATGGATGGGGTAAGAAACGTGGTGTACAAAGATGGAGCACTAAGCCTCAAGACGAAACGGTTGATATCGCTGGGCATAGCGCTGCGCGCAGGCTGCGTTAATTGTATTATATCCCAGGTTATGCATGCCCTGAATGCTGGCGCCAGCACAGATGAGATACTGGAGACCCTTGCAGTGGAGGTATCCATGAGCGGCACCACCGGAGTTGCTGAATCGCTGAGGGTAGTCAAGCTACTGGAAGAGCTGGGCAAACTATAGCAAAAGTCAGTACAACACGCTATACGATAGAATCAGGCTAGGCTAGCAAAGTTACATAGCTCTAGCAGGGGGCATTGCCCACATAAGGGGTTGGTTTTCCGACAATAAAAATGTCCCAACCATACTATCTGGGCATGGTAATCATTGTAAATCTTCAGGTCACGCTCCACGTAGTTCATGAAGAATCCCTGGTAGTCTTGATAGCGCCACTCCTTCTGCGCCAGGCCCAATCGAGAAAATATCCTCATAGTATACGCATCAACAACAAATACGTTTTTTCCCCCCGCATACAGCAGTATGGAATCAACTGTTTCCTCCCCAAGCCCTTTCACAGCAAGCAATTCTTTCCTCAATTCCCACAGCTCTCGCAAAAACATCGAGTCAAGGCTTCCTTCATAGTTGGCAAATAGCCAGCGGGCGAAGTTTTTCAGCTTCCTGGCCTTTTCGTTGTAAAACCTGGTTGATTTTATTAAAGGAGCAATGTCCGATGCATCGGCGTGATTGATAGCCTGCAGAGAGAGCAAGTCTCTTTCTTTGAGTCTGGAGATAGCAACCTCTACATTTTTCCAGGAAACACTCTGTGTCAGGATGGCCCCAATAACTACTTCTTCAGCCGAATCTCCTGGCCACCACTGACGGTCACCAAATTCGACACGCAGACGCTGGTATATATCCCTAAGCGAACCTATTCCCCTGTCCATCACCGTAAGCCGCACAACTTATATGCAGAAGCCAAAACAGCAGAAAACAATGAAATCAGACTATAGCTTGGCAACCACCGTCTTTATCTTCTCCAGGGCCTTTTTGATGTTCTCCTGGGAAGTAGCATAGGATAGTCTTAAATAACCTTCACCATTCGCACCAAAAGCTGTACCTGAGAGAGTAGCCACACCACCTTCGTTTAGCAAGTGGTCGCTGAACTTATTAGCGCTCATACCCAGTTTCTTGATATTGGGGAAGACATAGAAGGCACCCTTGGGTCGATGGCAACTTATTCCGGGGATTTCATTCAGTCCATCCACAATCAGGTCTCGTCTCTTTTTAAATTCTGCCACCATTTTAGGTACGCTATCCTGAGGGCCGCGGAGCGCCTCAACGCAGGCTTGCTGAATGAACGGAGGTGCACAGGAGACACTGTTAGTGACCAGGCGAACGATATGAGCCACCATATCAGGGGGGAAAAAGCCATAACCCATGCGCCAACCGGTCATAGCATAAGTCTTGGAAAAACCATTTAACAGAATGGTCCTGTCAAGCATCCCCGGCTGGCTGGCAATGCTATAATTCTTGCCTTCATACATAATGTGATCGTATACCTCATCCGACAAGACGATAATATCGTTTTCTCTGGCAATCTCTGCCAGGGCACGTATATCTTCCTCCTCCATAACTCCTCCACTGGGATTCTGAGGTGAATTTATCATAATCATCTTGGTACGCGAGGTCACCTTGGACCGGAGTTCATCAATATCCATACGAAAGTCAAGTTCCTCCCTGAGGGGAATTGGCACCGCAGTGGCCCCTGAAAACTTGATCATCGATTCATAAATGGGAAAGAGGGGATCTTGATGTATGGCCTCATCTCCTTCGCCAAGAAGGGCCAGAATACTATAAAACATGATTGGCTTGGCACCCGTGGTCACTACAATACGGTCAGGGTCGAAGGAAACACCACGAGAGCTCCCCAGTTCCTTAGCAATCTCAGTGCGCAGTTCCGGTATCCCTTGAGAGGTAGTATAATGAGTATACCCTTTGTTTATTGCCTCAGTGGCTGCATCACATATGTTCTGAGGGGTATCGAAATCAGGCTCACCAATCTCCAGGTGGACTACATCAATCCCTTTTGCTTCAAGCGCCCTGGCTCGCGCCAGAACCTCAAAGGCTGATTCTGTTCCCAATCGAGACATTCTTGCAGCTAATTTCATAGTTACCTCCACAAGTCATATATTTTAGTACCTGTCGATAGCGGACACAGGACTAATACAATCCATCCAACATCATTTATTAAAAACCTAGACGGTATTATACATATCCCTCATATGATATACAAGACATTCAAAGCAGTCCGACAGTGTTAAGCAATAAAAATCGCCTTGACAAGACCAGCATGTCCATTTATAGTGCCTTTAATAATTAATAATACCCCAATGGAAAGGAGACCACAAACTATGACCACTTGGCTAGATAGATATCCACTGGTAAAGGAATTCTACAAAAAAAGGCGATATGGAGGACGCTGCGGCTTTGGTAAAGTCCCTGCGATTATAATAATTGACTTCAGCCTTGCATGGACTGATAAAACAGGGGAGTCCCCACTAGGAGCAGACATGGACGAGCCTATAGCCAACACTCTTAAGATATTACGTATAGCCCGTAAAATGAATCCCAAACCTCCGATAATATTCACCTGTATATCGTACAATGCTGCTTTCAGCGACGTCTCCCCCGTGAAGCTGTTGAAGGTGCCAGCACTGAAAGAGGTAGCAGTAGAAGGCTCTAAGTGGGATAAACTCGATCCCCGGATGGAGCGACAGTCGGATGAAACACTTATCAGAAAGAAAAAATCTTCAAGTTTCTGGGGCACACCGCTGACCGAGATACTGGTTGGCAATGGCGTAGATACTCTCATTATAACGGGCTGTAGTACAGATGCCTGCGTCCGTTGCACTGCCATCGATAGCCTGAACCTGGGGCTGCATACTATAATCCCTCATGAGGCTGTAGGCTCCCGCGATCCCGAGCAAGCGGCCTATGCTCTACTTGACATGGACCTGCGCTTTGGAGATGTAGTAAGCACGCAGGAAGTCCTGGATTACCTGAAGGGTTGCAGTAACGGCGGTAGCCCCAGCTAGCAAGTAAAATGGCTGCAACTGAAAGAGTGTTGATGCGATGCTGACGATACGACGAGCGACCACGACAGACCTGCCTGCTGTCACTGTAATCTATAACGATGCAGTTATCAGCACGACGGCCACCTTCGATACCCAGACCAAAAATTTTAAGGAACAGGAAAACTGGTTTTCAAAACATGGGGAAAAATATCCCATATTGGTTGCGGAAGATGACAACCTCATCATTGGATGGGCATCCTTAAGCAGATGGTCCGACAGGCTTGCCTATGCCGATACCGCCGAGATATCGCTCTATATACACAAGGATCAAAAGGGGAAAGGAATAGGTAGAAGACTGATGACAGCTATTCTGGACGAAGGGCGAAGGGCTGGTCTGCACGTGGTGATTGCTCGTATAGTGGATGGCAATGACCTCAGCATCTACCTGCATGAAAGCGCAGGTTTCTGGCATGTTGGCACTATGAAAGAAGTGGGCAGAAAATTCGATAAGCTTTTGGATATAAATATCATGCAGATAATCCTACGGGACGAGCGTACAGACACCGCTATATAAGATGAAAAGTAAGCCCAACCGGCATGAATAGCCTTCATGCAGACAGCCAGGCAGTTATTATTCTGATTATTAATTGAAAGGGGAGCAAAATGTACGAAGTAGAACACATACTGACCACAGGTAATAATCTGGGGGAAAGCCCTCAATGGAATGTAGAAGAGAGGGCTCTCTACTGGGTTGATATCATGCAAGGAACAATCTACCGCTTCTGGCCAGCAAAAGGAACTTACGAGGTATTCAATACAGGGATACCTGTTGGAGCGCTTTCGTTTCGAGCTTCGGGTGGACTGATTTTAGCCACCAGGGACGGGTTTGCGCGCTGGGACAGTAAAAGTAACAAGCTCAATTTCATAGCTGACCCCGAAGCCGATAACAAACGGTCACGCTTCAACGACGGAAAAGTAGACAGGCAGGGCCGTTTCTGGGCCGGCACAATGATACAGGGAAGCTCCAAAGCAGTAAACTCACTTTATCGACTCGATCCAGATGGTACGGTACACACGATGGAGACGGGCATAGTACTATCAAATGGATTAGGCTGGAGTCCCGACGATAAGACAATGTACTTCAATGATTCTGGGAAGAACGTTATCTATGCCTACGATTTCAACGCCGAATCAGGCAGTATCTCTAATCGTAGAACCTTCGTACAACTTCCTGAAGGAGAAATCATCCCTGACGGTTTGACTGTGGATAGAGAAGGTTATGTGTGGTGCGTGTTATTCAGAGGCTATAAAATAATACGGTATGACCCTGAAGGTAAAATAGCCAGGGAAATACGCATGCCTACCTGCTTCACAACTAGTTGCATCTTCGGCGGAGACAACATGGATGAGCTTTATGTCACTACTGCATGGAGAGAAAACCGTGATAAACAAGCGCCATTTGCTGGTGACCTGTTTCGTATTCAGACCGATGTGAAAGGGCTGCCGGAACCAAAATTTGCGGGATAAGTTTATCTATATGACTTTTTCTTCTTCAAAGAGGCCAACAATCTCTGATGGTTTTCTTTGCTATCTACCCCGAGCCATCCCCTGATGGACCGCAAAAATATTGCGCCTTCATTACCTCTATGCTAGCATGACAAAACAATACTAGAACCACAGGAGGTGGATTTTTGGAACAGAAACAGATAATTCATATTCAGGTTTACCGCAGTCCTTCTCCAGACCAGGAAGACAGCTTGCAGCAGGGAAGCTATAAGAAATACGAGATTGCTTATAAGGACCGAATGACGGTCATGAGCGTCTATGACTATATTCAGCAAAATCTCGACAGGTCTCTTGCCTATTATAAATCCTGTCGAATCGGTAAATGCACCGGTTGCATTGTGGCAGTTGATGGTAAAAACATGCTGGCCTGCACAACTCTAGCCAAAGATGGCATGAAAATTGGTCCAGCTAAAAGCAAAAATGTAATAAGGGATCTACTGGTCGATTTTTAAATATTATCACTCTTTCTCGTACTAAAGACAGGTTAGTAACGAAGCTAAAAGGAGGATCCCCATGCCAGAAGAACAAAGAACCTTGGATGTTGATATGCTCATTATAGGAAGTGAAGGAGCGGGTTCCCGGGCCGCCATAGAGGGAGCAAGAGCAGGACTAAAAACACTTATCGCTACCAAGGGAGTATTCACCAAGTGTGGCGCTACAGTAACCGCAGATATGGACATCAACCTTCCCAGCAAGGATGCGAAGGACATGTTTAATCTTCCAGGAGACGAGCGAGATACTAAGGAGGCCTTCGCCGCGGATATGTTTGAAGAGGGCAAATACATGAATAACGAAGAGGTGGTGCTGGCTCACTGCTCGAATGCGGCAAAGTACATCAAAGAACTTGCAGATTGGGGAATGGCAATAACGGGATTAACTCAAAGTCCTGGCCATCGCTACCCACGAGGCATAATATCAACAGGGCGTTCCATGATGGCAGCCCTGAAAAAGGGGACTAAACAGTACAACATCGAATTCGCAGAGCACACCATGATCACAAATCTGCTCAGATCAGAGGGGAGAGTGGTCGGAGCTGTGGGTATCGATATGAGAACCGGAGAATTCCTGGTGATCAAGGCCCGGGCAGTGATAATTGCCACCGGAGGCGCCATGAGAATATATCCCATAACTACTGCACCTGAAGAGCTCAGCGGAGATGGAATCATCATGGCCTATGAGGCAGGCGCAGAACTGGTTGATATGGAATTCCCCATGTTCTTGCCCGCCTGCCTGTACTGGCCAGAGAGCATGCTTGGAGTAGATTTCCCTTACATTTTTTCAACAGGTGGTGTAGCTGGTTGGTGGTTAAACAGGTTTGGTGAGCGATTCATGACGAAGTGGGATCCAGTGAGAATGGAAATAGGGACTACTAGAGATGTAGCCTCCATCGCTCAGCACGCCGAGATACTGGCAGGGAGAGGGGGACCACACGGAGGCATCTGGGTATCCCTTAAACATCAACCCGCTGAAATCATGGAGTATTCAGCTTCCCATATGCCATGGTGGCAAAACTTCGTCTATGGAAACTTCGACCTGGTTGAATTCGGCATGGACCCCCGGAGTGCCGCTTTCGAGGTAGGCCCCGCATCGCATTACTGGAATGGAGGAATCAAGATCAATGCAAGAGGAGAGACATGCGTACCTGGTCTGTACGCTGCAGGAGAAGCCCAGGGTGGTACTATGGGTGCTAACAGGCTCTCTGGAAATGCCGTCACAGAGTGCCTGGTGTTTGGAGCCCTGGCTGGAATCAACGCCGCTAATTACGCCAGGACAGCAGCACGTCCTGAAATAAACAAAGACCAGATAGCCATGTACCGTGAACACGTCTATGCTCCCATGAAACGAAAAAATGGGGTTGATACATATGAAATGCGGAAAAATATTCAGGAGCTTGCCTTCAAATACGTTGGCCCAATTCGGGAGGAATCAGGTCTAAACACCTGCATTGGCGAAATAGAAAAAATCAAGGCTGAGATGTTGCCTAACCTGGCTACACGGGCCAAAGGAAAGGTCTATAACCGAGAGTGGGTAGCCGCTTTAGAAAACGGCGCCCTGTTGAAAATACTGGAGATTGTTACCCGCGCTTCATTGCTCAGAACGGAAAGCAGGGGAGCCACGTATCGCAAAGACTATCCTCAAACAGACAACAAGGACTGGCTGAAAAACATAATCGCAACCAGCAAAGATGGCCAGCTTAACCTGGAAACCAGGGATGTAATGACAAAGATGATAACCCTGCCAAGGCGAGAGAAAACTGATTACATGATTCCTGACTGGAAATTCGAGAAGAGAATCTAAATACGTAGTGCCCAAACGAAAAAGCAAAGAATCCTGAAAGGCTTCTAAAAGGGGGTTCTCATGGGAGTTATCGAATATATGCGGTTTCCCGTCGCCGAATACAGGACACGTTACAACAAGGTACAGCAGAGGCTGGAGGAAAAGGAACTGAATGGGTTAGTCATTACCGAGGGTGGAAATTTCACCTATTTTAGCGGAGGAACCAGGGACTTCTCTTACAGCCGTCCACATACCCTTCTGCTTCCTCGCAGAGGCGAGCCCGTCGCTATAATCCAGAACTTCCCTAGCTGGAACAGGAAAAGAGAGATATGGTTCGATGACATACGAGTCTACGATACCATGCTAGGGCTTCCTCTTGAGATGGTGGTTCAGGCAATGAAGGATCTTAGGATGGCTAATGGACCAGTAGGGGTAGAGTTAGGCTACGAGCAGAGGCTTGGAATCTCAGCAAACGATTTCGCCAAATTGAAGGAATCTCTCCATGAAGTAGATTTTATGGATGCAGCCGATATCTTCTGGAGCATCCGCATGATCAAGTCTACCGAAGAAATAGCACGCCACAGAAGAGCATGTCAGATAACGGTCCAAGCTTACAATTCCCTTTTTCCCAGTCTTCATATGGGTATGAGTGAGAGAGAGATACTGGACAGATTCCTGCAACTCCAAGTTATGATGGGTGGCTACGAGCCATGGGGCTTCATCAACTCCAGTCCTGAGAATTATCAGGGGGATGGAGGAGGCCCAACCAATCGCAGGATAAGAAAAGGAGATCAGATCTGGGTGGATGGGGGGTGTTCATACCGAGGATATGGTTCCGATTTCTGCTGTGCAGGAACAGTGGGTAAGCCAAGCAATGAACAACAGCAGATGCAGCAAATGGTGGAAGAGATAACCAGGGCAATAGTTAGCGCCGTACGGCCAGGGATGAAGGCCTGCGACATCAACGCTATAAATAGCTTCGAATGGGAAAAACGGGGTTATGATTACGCCGAGATAAACTGGGGTGGGGGAAGAATCGGGCATGGACTGGGATTCGAACCACCTCATATCGCCAGCTACGACAAGACCATTATCCAGCCGGGTATGGTATTCACAATCGAACCTGGCATCAACACCGAGTACGGATGCTACCAGGCAGAGATGGATATTGCTATCACCACCGACGGCTGCGAGATACTCAATGAGTTTGACAGGAGCCTGCGAACCATCCCAGAGTAAACTGAGAAAACCACTGGAGATACGAATAGATGCTCACGCCAGTTCGCAGGGTAATACACCGGGAGCTGAAAGTCCTTTCACCGAACGAAGCCTGTGGCGCCAACTGAAATGGTAGAAGGCAAGAACGTCGTTCTTATCCCTCCGGAGGTATGCCTGTTTCCTTATCCCATCCCCGTGCTTCATAACATTCTGTCAACATTTGTTCATAGTTCTTTATCTGGCATTCTTCGACAGTGGAATAGATCCCAAACTCTGGAAGCTTGAGGCATCTCTCAGGAAGCATGTCATCCTTCCTGGTAATTCCTTCTCGGGTATTGAATCTCCTCTGAAGGTCATAAACGCGCGCGCCCACGCGTAGCAACTCCTCGGCGTCTATCTCCCAGCCAGTCAGTGTTGACAGCAGATTTGCCAGATCTTCTGGCAATAATCCATCGAATATATAGAACTTACAGATGCCCAGAATGTCCGGCACGACGCCATAATCCTGCAATATCTTCACAATCGAAGCCTTACCCTCCTCGGCGAAACGATCTATCTCCTTTGGTGCAGGAAGTCCATAGGGAATCAATCCAACATCAAGCTTGACCGTTTCATAGACCTGGCCTTCAAATGGATGCATGTGGCACATGCCCCTGTTGTTCATCCCATATAATATGGATTGAGTCTTAGCTGACCTGGAATCATGAGCAGCGCCTTCAAGTCCTTTAACATGTATGGCAAAGTCCTCAGACCCTTTTCCTATAGACTGAGAGGCAAGACGAACCCCTTCCCCCAGAAGCTTGCCAAACCCCTCCCTATTGGATATTTTCTTGATCAGCTTGATTATTGCGTCAGCGTTGCCCCAGGAAAGGTCTAGCCCATCGACTTCTTCTTTGCTGACTATGCCTTCAACATAGCAGTCCATGGCGAAAGCTATGACTCCTCCAGTAGATATCGTGTCCAGTCCATACTCATTACACAGATAATCAGCATGAACCGCAGCATCCATGTCCTCATTCAACAAGAAAAAGGTAAATGCAGCCAGACTTTCATATTCACTCCCTTTATGTTGTTGTGTTTGCCAGGTCCCTGATTCCACCCTGGTAACCCGTTTACATCGCAACACGCAACCTTTATAGCAGGAACCGGCCTTCACCAGGTTGTGCTCTGTGAAATGGTTGTAAAGTTCACCAGCCTTACCCCACGAATTAGCTCGCCAATTCTTTGTCGGGATATCACCATTCATATCACCAGCGAGCATCAACACGGGCGTGCCGCCTATAGACTCCCCGTCTCTTCCCATGGTAGAGAGAACTTTCTGATAACATTCCTTGCATGCTTTGGAGAACTCCTCCTGCTTGGCAACTGCAATCTGGCCAGAGCCCCTTACCGCAATGGCAAGCAGGTTCTTGGCACCCATCACAGCACCTCCCCCAGCCCTGCCAAAAGCACACTCGCCAGACATAATACAGGCAAAGCGAACAAGGTTTTCACCGGCGGGACCAATGACCACAGTCTCAAATTTCCCTTCCCCAAGTTCTTCCTTGATGAGTTTATCTTTTTGAGAGGATGTCTGTCCTCTCAACTCCCCGGCGTCCCTTATCTCTACTTTATCGTCATCAATAACTATGTATTTTGTCTCGCAGGCTTTGCCTTCAATGATCAGAAAATCATACCCCGCTTTACGTAGTACACCTCCCCATTCACCACCCGACCTTGACTCTCCCCAAATTCCAGTGAGTGGAGATTTGAAGCAAACCTCCACTGAACCCGAGCCTGGAGCACCTGTCCCCGTCAAGGGTCCTGTGGCAAATACCAACTTATTTTCCGCGCTTAGTGGATTGACCCCCACTGGCAGTTCATCGTATAGCAGCTTTACACCATAGCCGACTCCTCCCACGAAATGCCTCATTACTTCAGAATCAATCACTTCAACAGAACTTTTCTCATTAGTTAAATTCACCCTCAACTGTCTACCCGTATATCCATATAACTTAGTTCCTCTGTCAGTACTCATAATCCAGCCTCCTTCCAGTACGTTCTCACAAAGTATGCTGCTGCTTTATAAAAGTGAAGGCAAAGAACGATATAGCCTATCACCTGTATTGCTGAATCAGTCCTACCCGCTCATTAAATTCGACGATAAGTTCATCCCACATCTTATGGGAGTTAAATTTCTCTTCCCAGTAACCATAGTTGTGCCATTGTTCATCCAATTCCTCCACCGTTTTGCCCTGTTGTTCTATCCAGGTAAAATACTTCAGGTTATGCATCCTCTTCCGATCCCAGTAAGAGAGCTCAAGCATCCGATCTGTACCAACCCCCATCAAATATCTTTCGAAATCTCTGACTGCGTTGGCCTCTGAATATTCGGCATACTGCTCCCTCATTTCCTTTAGCCTGGATTGATATAGCTCCATCGAATCCGTAGCCACCGTGAGGATGATATCATCCTCATTCATCTCGTAATACTTCACCATCTTTATAGCCCCCAGTACGTTACCAATGGAGGATATACCAAGCAAATCAAGTTTATCTACAATTTCAGGGTCAACCCCCTGTTTTAACAGGTATTTCCTACCGACAGCTTCATTAAACAATCTGATGAGGTTCATACATGCTTCATCATCGATATCCACTACCATATCAATGTTTTTTACATCAAAAACCCAGGGTACATGTTTGTCCCCGATGCCTTCAATTCGATGTCTTCCAAAACCATTGAACAGAAGTGTCGGGCACTGTGAAGCCTCTCCTGCACCAATCTTAATCCTGGGAAACATTTCCTTTAGATAGTTCCCCGAACCGAGAGTGCCAGCGGAACCCTGTGTCAGGAACAGCGCCGCCAGACGTTGTCTTCCTCTTCTCTCCTTATCGTACACCTCTTTCATAGCAGGGCCAGTCACGGCATAATGCCAGACAGGATTACCAAACTCGCAAAACTGATTTAACACCACAACCTCGCCTGGTCTTTCCTTCTTCAACTCTGCCGTTTTATCAAATACTTCTTTCACATTACTCTCTACTCCGGGAGTTCCATAGACTTCCGCACCAATTTCCTCAAGCCATTCGAACCGCTCCTTTGACATCCCTTCAGGAAGCACGGCAATACAAGGACAGGATAGGAGATATGAATCGTATGCACCTCCACGGCAATAGTTCCCGGTAGAGGGCCATAAGGCCTTATGTCTTGTAGGGTCAAAAGCCCCTCGAATAAGTTTTTCCACCAGGGGGCCGAACGTTGCCCCCACCTTATGCGAGCCCGTAGGGAAATATTTTCCCACCAGTACAATTATCCTGGCGGATACACCTGTAATCTCCTTTGGTAACTCAACATAATTTACACCACCAAAACCACCACCAAATCGCACAGCTTCATTTTTCCAGGAAATCCTGAATAGATTCCTCGGATTCAGATCCGAAAGGCCAACACTTTTTAACTCATCTTTTATCTTACCAGGTATCCTCTCAGGATTCCTCATCTCTTCATACGTAGGGAGAATAATATTCCTCTCCCGCATTCTTTCCACTGTCCTTTTTACAACCTCTTCATTTACTATTCCATCGCTTAACATTTTTACTCTCCGACTTTGTTCCTATTTATAATAAACACCTTAATTCAGTATAACAGATACAATATCCATTCTATCTTCTTTCACAGGGCATTCCAACCCTGCCAAACATTGCATATTGATACCATAGACAGGTAGTGGTATTCTTTACGTGAAGAACATTCTACTTCCAGAAAAAACGAACCCAAGAGGAAGAGCAACATGGATGAGCTTTATGTCACTACTGCCTGGAGAGAAAACCATGATAAACAAGCGCCATTTGCTGGTGACCTGTTTCGTATTCAGACCGATGTGAAAGGGCTGCCGGAACCCGAGTTTGCGGGATAATTATAACTGTCTTTAACTTTAAAACATGAAGTGGTATTCTTTGCAAGGCAATGCTAACAAGGTTTTTAAAAAAGGAGGATTCCCATGGAAGACAAACAGGAAAAAGAGGTCAGTGTACAAGAACAAGTAAGAGAATACATGCGCAACGCTAGAAATGCACAACGAATCGCCGAAACCTATTCCCAGGAAAAAATAGATGAATTGGTGACTGCGATGGCCTGGGTCATTATCAAGAATGCAGAAGAGATAGCCAAATTTACTCAAGAAGAAACATGTTTGGGTAGGCTTGACCATAAAATTGTGAAATTACAAAAAAAGGTCCGCGGATGTTTGAGGGACATTAAACATGAAAAGACTGTAGGCATTGTAGAAGTCAATCCCAAAAATGGAATAACCAAAATTACTAAACCTGTTGGTGTAGTTGGTGCAATTACTCCGATTACTAATCCTGAAGCGACACCAACCATGAACGCTCTTTTTGCCATTAAAGGAGGAAATGCTATCATAATAGCACCACACCCTCGTGGCAGAAAATGTGCCTATAAAATCTGTGAATATATGCGTCAAGCAATAGAAAAATTAGGCACTCCGGCTGATTTAATACAATGCATAGCCGAACCCACGATAGAGCTTAGTAAAGAACTTATGCGGCAATGCGATTTAGTTGCAGCTACAGGTGGTGGGGCTATGGTACACTCTGCTTATACTTCCGGGACACCAGCCTATGGCGTAGGAGTAGGTAATGCACCTATTGTTGTAGATGAGACAGCTGACATTAAAGATGCAGCTCACAAAATAATGCTAGGTAAAACATTTGATTGGGCCACTAGCTGTTCTGCCGAAAATTCCATCATCTCGGAAGAAAGTATTTATGACAAGCTATTAGAAGCTTTACAATCCGAGGGCGGATATTTGACAAACAGGGAAGAAAAACAAGCCTTACAAAAAACTATGTGGACTGCTCCTAAGGCAATAAATCGTGACATAATGGCTCAACCGGCAACAATAATTGCTGAAATTGCGGGATTTACCATCCCCGTAGATCGCACTTTTTTAATGGTTGAAGAACAGGGAGCAGGGGAAGATTATCCCTTTTCCGGTGAAAAGCTTTCAGTAGTTTTAACGATATACAAGTATAAAGGGTTTGAAAATGCTATTGCTCTGGTAAACAAAATAACGGGTTATATGGGTTTGGGTCATTCTTGTGGCATCCATTCTTTTAACGATGAACGGATTGACCAATTAGCCCTGCAAACAAAAACTGGGCGTGTTATCGTGCGTCAATCCCAAAGTTATGCAAATAGTGGTGATTGGTGTAACGGTATGCCGTTTTCCTTAAGCATAGGTTGTGGCACTTGGGGAGGTAACGCCAGCTCCGAAAATATCCAATTGAAACACTTTACAAATGTTACTTTGGTGGCAAGACCAATAGAACCGGTTATCCCTAGTGACGAGGATTTATTTGGAGATTACTGGGTAAAATATGGCAAATGATGGGAGTGAGCAGGAAGGGTAAGATAAATAAATATAACTGTCTGCATGAAGCAGGGCACTGACCCAGAGGCTTCTGTCTCAGCCTTACTAAGAAGCTTGAAAGTGAATCAGCAAAGTTCTTCGAAACTTTGGCTCAGAGAAGACTTGCTGAATTATTAGTAGAGATTGAACGTGGTTATTATATTTAACTTACCAATAATACAATTCGTGAATACCTAAATGATTGGCTCCAAGGTTATGTAAAAACCACTGCTGACGAATTTGTAAAGCAACTAGAATCAAGAGTAATAAACCAAGTACTTAATACTTACGATTCGTCTCTCCCAATGTGGAACGAGTTTGAGGGGAGGAATCATTCCAATACAAGGTAGTCAGTCTCCCTTATCCGTCGAGTAAGTCTTCCTATTGGAGGTAAATATATATGATTGAAGACGGAGGGCGTACAAAATTTATCAAGTACGCACTAACTGAAAGTGTCAATGGTTCATTTAAAGGATCCGATACTCTAATAAAAATAAGCTATCCCTCATTAGCCCGGATTGTGCAATTTATTCAATATATGGCTATAAGCCAAGCATAGAAATATCATAATTTAATATACTAAATGTTATTTTGTCGTGTCTGTTTGATATGCTATCCTTTGTTAAAAGTAGGCAAGCGTTCTCGCCTTTTTTTTCGGCTGAATGGGGTTATAGAGATGGAAGGCATTATCAGGACCTTCTATCTGGGTACAGCAAAGGCGGCAAAATTACTGATGGCTAATGTTCCCGTAGTCTTCGAAAGAATAGCCAGAAAAAGAAATGAACGCCAACTAGAATTAAAGAAACTTCTCAATGCTTTATAAATCCTAATAAATTAAGACGTGGTCAGAGAAAGCCCATTAGGAGGAAAAGAAATGAAGGCATTCCCATTTGCTACGGCGAAGAAGATTATCTTTGGCAGGGAAACCGTACAACAGCTCGGTGATGAGTTAAAAGTATTGTGCTCCGGAAAGATAGCAGTAATAGCCGATGAGACTATCAGTAAGGTAGGGCCACTTGATAAGGTAACGGATGTACTGCAAAAAGCTGGTTTAGAATATGGTATATGGGATAAGGCTCAAGCAGAACCATCTATAGAGAGCGCTGAGGCAGCCATACAATTCGTTAGAGATGGAAACTACAGCGCCGTCGTTGGCTTGGGAGGAGGTAGCGTCATAGACACTGCCAAAGCAGCCGCGGTAGCGCTTACCAATACAGGCAACCTTTCAGATTGGGTCAAGCAGGTGTTTACCAACCCACTGGCTCCACTGGTATTGATGCCGACTACAGCAGGAACAGGTAGTGAGGTCTCCAACGCAGGGGTCTTCGCCACCGCCGAATCCAAGTATGCATTGTACAGTCCTCTTATGTATCCTGATATTGCGCTGGTTGACCCCGACTTCACCATATCGATGCCTGCTCACATAACAGCCAACACCGGTGTTGATGCATTATGTCATGCCATGGAGGCCTATGTATCACTGAAATCCACGCCGATAACAGATGCCCTGGCGCTACAGTCCATAAAACTAATCCCCGATAATCTCAGGGCAGCCTACGCCTGCGGCGACAATATAGAGGCTCGAACAAACATGTCGATGGCATCACTGCTGGCTGGCATGGCCTTTGGGAATGCAGGAACAGTAATCGGGCACGCCTGCGGCTATGCATACGTCTCCCCATCTACTCAATTTCATTTCCCACATGGCTATTCCATAGCCATCACCATGCCTTACATACTTGAGTATAACGCCATCGCCAACATGGAAAAGCATGCCACCCTGGCTGCCCTGCTGGGAGAATCTATCGAAGGACTATCTCTACGGGATGCTGCCATCAGTTCTGCCATGGCTTTCAAAAAACTGCTGACAGACCTGAACTTCCCCTCATCAATTAAAGAAGTTGGCGTAACGAAAGACATGCTCCCCGATATAGCAAAGAACGTCTTTAAGAGCACCACTCATGTGGCACGTAATCCACGCAAGATTACCGAGGAAGATATGGTCAAACTCTTCGAGAAAGCCTACCGGGGCAAATTGGATTGCGAACAGTAGCAGAAATTTCATAACACCTGTGCCTGCATAATGGGATAACTCCCAGGACTATGGCACGTCTTTACTTAGCTAATATTATTAACTTGCTTGTTGCAGCGTTATTCATCTCAATTCAAGACAAAAAACGATTCATTATCGTTTCATGCCTATTTTATATCACAGTTCCTCAAATCTAATCAGGTCTTTATATTCTACAACAGTGCTCATGGCACGGTTTTCAATATTAATACCAGCTTCTACAGCGGCCGCCACAGGATTCAAACCGCCTATTAAAACTATCCCGAATCGATTTAATTGCACAGGGACCTGGCACACTGGTTCACTGGTATTCCCCATCATCAATAGTCCCCCCATTCCAGCCTCTTTTAGCTTGGCTATTACCTCCTCAACGATCGGCCGACATAGAGCAGGTATCTCGCGAAAATTAGCAAGTATTGTCCCCTCACCTTTGCTGGCTGTCTCTGTCACGGAGGTCATCCCAGCTTTAATAAATACTTCTGAAGGGTCTATGGTAGAACCGGAATAATAAATAAGATCGATAAAACGTACCAGCTGATTATTTCGCATCTGAAGTACACCGGCAAATCTGGAATCTATGGGAACACCTGCCTTGAGCAAGCTGCCGTTAACTATCAGACTGCAGACGGTAGCCAAACCTACCTTTCCCTGGGGAACGGCTAATTCACCAAGCATCTCGCCTTCTTGAGCTACCGCCACCAGATTA
>SDBS01001445.1_pt1 | contig 24062 bp, 28 predicted proteins | sample 2277091 | NCBI WGS metagenome assembly SDBS01 (sample SAMN10404972, study PRJNA504765) | marine sediment metagenome | isolation source: marine sediment core GS10_PC15, 163 cmbsf | place: Arctic Ocean: Southern Knipovich Ridge | collected 2010
GAAGCACGGCCGTCAACGGATGGGTGTCATTTTATGGGGATAATTATGAGCCGGGGCGACATGAAGGTGACTTATGCAGTCACCAACACGGGCGTGATTTACTGGTACATCCACTATGAGATCATTGGTGGCGGTACGATAGTAGCGGGATGACCGATGGCTAAGACACGCAAGCTGTTGGCCCAGGGGGACGGCGTTTTCCAAGTTCTGGTAGACACCGACCTCGTCCCCGCCGACACCACTACAGACCTCGATTTCACCGAGACCATCGGCAGAAAGGCGGATGCGGCGGCTGCCGGCGCGGTAACGTCCACCGACTCGCTCCTTGCCTACATTAAGCAGGTCGTAACGGAACTGATCGTCGTCGATGGAGTGGCCGACAGCATCCTCGTCGATACCGGTACAACGCTGCCTGTGACGTTGGCAGACATCCTCACTGACACCGGAACCACGCTGCCCGCTACACTGGCCACGCTCGCTCCCATAATGGGGATACCCGGTGCGGCCAGAGCGGCAGCCGCCGCGACGCTTCTACCAAATAATACCGCAGCGTCACTGTTTACAATCTCAGGCGGGCGGGTACTGCTCCACGCGATTATCGGCGAAGTTACCATCGTTATGACGGCACAGCAGACGAGGGTCAAACTCCAAGTAAATCCAACGACGGGAACTACCACTGACCTATGTATCGCGCTTGATCTGACAGGACACGAGCAGGGGGCGCTTCTTAGTTTGCCCGGCGCACCGGGCAGCGCACTCGTGGCGGGAGAGTCGGGGAATGTCCAGTTGCCATCGACCGGGATCATTCTGGCGGCGGGGGTACTGGAGATTCACCACAATGACGCCGTAGCCGGTCAGACCGGTCAGGTCAAATGGGACGTCGTCTGGTCGCCGTATGACGTTGGCGCAACACTGGCATAACCGAAGCGAATCTTGGGTTACAAGAAGATAAAATGGGATCTCACCAAAATACCGCAACAGGAACAGTTTGTCTTTTCAGACGCGCTGTACCCGGGCTATTTCGGCGGATTCAATAACGGTAAGACCCACGCGGGATGTATCAGGGGGCTTAAGCACAGCCTTGATTATCCCGGCAACAAAGGGCTTATAGCCCGAAAAACGTATCCTGAGCTAAAGGATACGACCCGAAAGCAGTTCTTTGAAATTATGGGATGCACCGAGAGTACAATAGCGGGGCATCCCTACGTCGAACGCTTTAACCAGCAGGAAAACTTCCTCCGGTTTAAGAACGGGTCGGAGATATTCTTCCGCGCCCTGAACGACGAGGAGGCTCTCGCCAAGTTGCTGTCGCTGAACATCAACTGGTTCTTCATCGACCAGGCGGAAGAGGTATCAGAGGCGGCGTTCTTGACCTTGTTGGGTAGGATGGGACGTAAGGCGGGTGGCCCGCCCGTGTGGGGGGCGGTCACTGGCAATCCAGCCGGTCATAACTGGATATGGAAGCGGTGGATAAACGGCGATCCCGACAAGACTAAGTACGACATGATACAAGCCACCACGCTCGACAACCCGTTCCGCCGACCGGGATATGTCGAAGAGTTGATGGACGCATACGATCCCATCTGGCTAAAGCGGTACATCTACGGCAGTTGGGACACTTTCGCCGGGCAGGTTTACAACGAATGGGATCCGAAATACCACTTGATCGATCCAATTTCGATGGCGGCGGAAATGAAGGCCGGTGTGGGGTGCGACCTCGGCTACAATCACCTGACGGCGTTCGTCTGGATAGGCGTGGACTACGAAGGCAACTGGCACGTCTATGACGAACACGCGGCGAGAGAACAGTTGCCGGAGTGGCACATCAATCAGATTTCAACCCGGCTGACGCTCGAAGACGGAAGTCAACTGCCGGTCTTCGGGCCGCACGACGCGATGAACAGGAATCCAGTAGACGGTCGCAACCTGCAGCAGGTTTACCGCGACGGCGGAGTGAACATCATGGCGGGAACAAGAGTTAAGCCGCACGTCGGGATTCAGAAGATTAAGCAGATGATGCGGATCGACCCCAAGAAGCCGCATCCCTACAAGCCGGGCGTGATGGGCGCGCCGCGGTTCTTCGTTCACCGTAACTGTCCCGGTATCGTTGAGGAGATAGGACAGTATCGGTGGCGGGAGTTGAAGCCCGGACAGGAAAGCCACATGGCGCAACCGGACGAGGTTGTAAAGGTGAACGACGACAGGGTTGACGCGCTCAGGCAATGGGCGATGGCAACTCAGGCATATTACAAACCGACGCAGGAAACGAAAAAGGTGAAAAGTATTGAACAGTTTGACCTTGAAGCCTTTGCGGGCATAGGCGATGACTCACGACCACAGACTGACTGGAGATGGGCGTAATGCCTAATTACAGGAAGCCGAATAAAGGCAAGAAGTCGGCTGAAGACAAACAGCCATCCCTCCAAAACATAAAAGAGGAAGTTCTCTCCAGCGGCAGAATGCCGCCGGTCAGCAAGCCGAATGAGGTTGCGAGGGCGGTGTACGCCCTGTTTGAACACGCAACGGAACGCATAAGGCCGTGGCACAAGGCGTCCGACGAGTATCGCAGATATTACAACGGCAAGCAACTTGACCTTGACGCGATCCCGGACTTCAAGTCGAAGGTCTTCGTAAACGAGATCCACGCCACGATTGAGACGATGAAGCCGAAGATCGCCGAGTCTGTTGCCAGTACGGACATTCTGGCACTGAAGGAGGATGACATTCCGGCGACGCAGGCACTTTCGCAGCGAGTACAGCTCGCGTGGCGGGAGTCGGCGATTGAGGATGACAAGCCCAATATAGTTCACGATCTCGTGCTCGACGGCGGAGCGATCCTGAAGGGGTATTCCGATGTCAAGGTAAGCCGGATCGACAACCGGCGCGTGGTGCGTGACCCCGACGCACCCAGCTTTGACGCCTCAATGTACATAATCGATCAGGTGCTTGACACCATCAGCGGCACGGAACTGTTCTTTGGCAAAGCGATAAAGGGGTTGAAGGCGGAATTTGAGAAGATCGAAACGAAGGAGGGGGCGCCCGAAGGCCCGCCCGGCACAGGGGGAGATGCGTCCATCGGTTTCTCGTTCACGCCGGTCAATCAATCGACGCCGGTTTATCGGGCATCGGCAGGAGGCATCTCCTCAGCCTTCCAGAAGGCCAAGCGCGTGTTGCGACTGGAGTGCTGGGTACGGGACGGCACTACGCGGATAGAGCGCGAAGTGATCGGCGTGGACGAGGAGGACGGCGAAGATATACTGGGGCCGGAGGAGATCGTACCCGTATACCCGTTTGGCAGGCTTATCAACATCGCTGTCGGCTGCGACGCGGACAGCAAGGTCGGCGGCGAACCCGAGTTGCTCGTCCTTCTGGATCGCCACAACCCGTTTGAGAAGCTCTACGAAAATACTGGCAGGTTTCCCTTCGTCTACATCCCCTGCTATCCGACAGACGACCTCTGGAGTATGTCGGTTGTCTCGAACCTGATCCCGTTGCAGGACGGGCTGAACCGGATAGTCCGGCAGCTTATGCACAACGTCGATCTGGTCGTCAACCCCAAAACGATATGGCACGGCAGGGCAGGGGTCAAGAAAAACGACATTACCAATCGACCGGGCGAGCAGATTATCCTCGATCTGGTATGCGAGGTGAAGCCCAGCGAGGCGTCTTTCTCGCCACCTATCCCGCCCATTGTGCATCATCTGTTGCCGGTGATCGCGTGGTACAGGGCGGTGATGAGGGATGTTAGCGGCGAAGTCGATGTGGCGCGGGGAGAGAAGCCGGGCAGCGTGACCTCGGGCGTTGCCATCAACCTGCTTCAGGTCAAGGCCGATAACAGGACACTGCTGAAGGCAGAGCGGATCAGTATCGGCTTCAAGCAGGCGCGCGAGATGCTCGCCTATATCGCACAGCAGTTCGACGAGGAAGAGTTTGACGTGCCAGACGAATCGGTAAGGGAGTCGCAGCAGTTTATTCCCTACAATCCTGAAAATACCAGAGGACTGGGTTTCCGCGTGGTGGGTACGAAACGGCGCAGTATGTCGGAAATGATACAGATCCTCACCGCGGTCGCCGAACTCGAACAGTACGGAGTACCCGGTGATCTGGTTCTGGAATATGCAGAAGACCCGCGTTTGCAGCAGCTTTTCACGGAAAAGCGTGAAGAGCGACGCCAGCAGGAGTTGGAGTTGAAGCAGATGGAGATACAGGCACAGCAGCAGCAGCAGACGCAGCAGATCGAGGGGGGTATCGCCCAGCAGGTGATTGCAAACGCTATGCAGCAGGCTCAACAGGGCAACGGAGGACAGAATGCCGCTCAGGAGTAATGCCCAGCGAAGGTTCATGCAATCCCGTCATCCCCGGATCGCAAGGCGGATGGAGAGGCACACCGCGAAGGGTAAAAGTCTGCCCGAACGGGTCAACAGTGCGAAAGTTGGCGCAATCAGGCGCAGGTTAAAACGGAGAAATAATGCCTAAAGGAATCAAGGGATCGGGAAAGAATGCCCCTCAAAAGGCAGAGAACACCGTACCCACAAAGGCCGAACCGGTTACTCAGCCGGAACCCACCGTGTGGAAACCGCCCGCGGGCACGTCCGAATCTGGCCGTGCAATCGACGGCTTGCGGCTGGAGTATGAGGAGAAGATAGCGGCGCTGGCGCAGGAGAATGCCAAGCTACGGAGCTTTGTCGATGGCGTTCACGGCCATATCTCCAACGCCCCGTCCGCCGCTCGGGCAATGGTTGACATCGATTACGACAACTGGCCGGATGTTGACAAGGGAAAACCCCGCGTTGCCATCAAGAAGACTATGAAGACCACTGACGGCCAGGTAGTGCCACTCGAAGGAAAGATCAAAGTCTCCGTTCTCGACGGAATGGGAAAAGTGTTGAGGACAATCCCCTTGACGTTCGTGAACGGACGCTGTGTAACCAACGACATCAAAGCAGCCCAGTCGCTCGCCCTTCAGGGCGGTGGCATAGGACTGCGAATGTTATAAACGGTTGAAGTCTAACCTTTAACCCTACTGTCGAACAACCCACGTAGCGGACTTCGGGACAAGCGAAAGCACCTCGGAATAACCGCACACAAAGGAATTGATAGGAGGTTCCATGTTCATTTACAGCAATAGCCTCGTCCGGTTGCTACGCGCACCTGAAGGCGATGGCGGTGGTGGAGATCCAGCACCTGACCCGGATCCCGGCGGAGGAGGGGGAGACCCCGAACCCGTCAAGTTTACGGTTGACGGCAAGGAATACTCCGAGGCGGAGGTAATCGCTATGCGTGACGGTCAAATGCGTCAGGCTGATTACACCACCAAAACCACCGCAGTCGCAGAGAAAGAGAAGGAACTCGACAAAGCCCTTGCCGGGGTAAAGGTCTTTGATGGTCTGCTGAAGACCATGCAGACCGACCCCGATGCGGCAAAAAGGGAATTTGATCTGATAGTTGGCCACGCCGGTCGTAACAGACCGGCTGAAGGCGGCGAAAATGACGAGAAGTTCAAAGCCCTCGAAGAGGAAATTGCCGACTTTAGGCTCGATCAGCAACTCGCCGCTCTTCGCGCGAACGAAGATTTTGCGAAGAACGAAGGCGAAATCCTTGAAATGGCCGAGAAGAGAAAGATCGGCAATGTCGAGCACGCCTTTGAAATGTTCAAGGGCATTCACCCCGAAAAGTTCGCGGTGGATCCCGTCACGAGAAAGCGTGTGGTAGTGACCGAAGGGGCAAAAGGTGCTGCTGGCGGCAAAGGCGGCAAGGGGTTCAAATTCGACTCCAGCGCCGACACCGCCGCAGAGTTCAAAAAATACGAAGAGCTCCAATCCTCCTGACCTCTGAGTCGTTATTCTCCTTTGAGTAACTGACGGAGACGGGAGAGGTGGGGCTTGAAAGGAGAATAACTTGGCTTATCAATTCGGAACCGACCTTCTCGGCTTCATGAACGATCACGTCATTCCGGACAAGGTTGCCGATCAGATTGGTGACGTATCACCGGGCTTGAGTCTCTTTCTCTCGTCCGGTCGTACCGAGACCGAGACCGGCAGCCAGATCCCCCGGACAAAGAGTGAACTTCTGATGGGCGGGAAGAAAGTCCGCAGAACTCTCCGGCACACTCGCGCAACCGCGAGGGGATCGTTTGCCGGTTACGACATACTGGACGCCGACCCCAATCGCAAGTACGACGCCGCGCTTCAGGAAATGATCGACTACTACGTCGGACTTTCCTGGAACTGGGACGAAGAGCTTGCTGCACGCGGCAAAGAGTACGTCGTCAACAAGCTGACGGCAGATATGGACGGAATGGTTGCCGATATGCTCGACCTGATGGCGACCGGCATCTACAATTCCGCCGCCTCGCGCACGGGAATGCAGTTGAAGGGTCTGCACGGATTACGTAACCTGTGCGACGACGACCGCACCTGGTGGGGCATCGACTCGACCGGTTACCCCTGGTGGGATCCCGGCTTTGACAACACAACCGCCTATTCGGTTGCGACCACGACCGATCCGACCCATGCCAACCACATCCTGAAGCTGTTGCGTAGCGGCATGAACAACTGTTCAGCCGCAGGCACTCAGCCCACTCACATCCTCACCACCCAGACGATCTGGGGTTTCATCGAAGACGCGATCCGGCATCAACAGCGGTACACAGGCGAAGACATCGGCGACATCGGCTTCACCCGTCTGCGCTATCACGGTGCTGAGATCTACTGGGACAGCTATTGCCCGGCGAAGCATATTTTCTTCGTGAACCAGAAGGGCATCGGCAAGCGGCGAACCCTCGGGATCGTGGGACGTGAAAACGGCTGGTTCCATCTGACAGACTGGCGCGAGCCTCACAATCAGATGGCGAAGAGCCGGTATCTGGTCAATCAGTGCATCCTGTATTGTGACAATCCGCGGCTTCAGGGCGCTTACAAAAACATAGCCGAAAGCTAAAGGAGGTTCACAATGGCACTACTTAAAGCGATTCACGGCGAGGAGCTTTCCGTCGTGGGTACGACCCAGCTTGAAACGCTGGGGGCGTTGCGACTCAGCCTTGACGGGTTGAGTGCCTATCGTTACTGCTATGCGACTGAAGCCATTCTCCAAGGTGAATGCGTTTACCAAGGACCTTTGGCTTCATACAGCTTGTACCAGGTTTCGATAGACCTGTCCGATGACTGTCCGCTGGTAGCGGGCGTCGCGCTCTACTCAATTCCCTCCGGTTCCTACGGCTGGGTGCAGGTAGCAGGGCAGATGCTTACCATCCGATCGATGAACGATATTGCCCTGAAGGATGCCCTTGTCGGTCACGCGACTACCGATGGCGAGGCCGACGGTGACGACACCACCGGCAATGAGCATATCGTGTTCGGGATGGCACTCGGCGCTGCAACAACCTTCGAGGACGATAACGGGACTACGCTGGACTGCTGCATCGGATTCCTGCACAACTGTCTATTCAAGCCTTAAGGAGGGCAATAATGGCACTTCTAAAGGCAATACACGAAGGACAGTTGACGGTAACGGGTACGACCCAACTCGAAGTACTCGGCGAACTCAGGTTTAGTATCGATGGGCTAAAGGCTTACCGCTACATCAAGAACGTAACGGCAGCCCTGTTGCAGGGTGAGGTTGTTTACCAAGCTGACTTGGCGAACTTCGACCTCTTCAACGTCCACAACGACATAAGCGTAGACAGTCCGCTCGTTGCGGGTGTTGCCATCGTCAGCATTGCGCAGAACTCATACGGCTGGATTCAGGTATCCGGCTATATGGCAACCGTGCGTGACGATGCAGGGGTCTCATTGAAAGACCCCCTTATCGGGCACTCCACTGACGGTGAGGCCGACACGATGGCGGCAGGTGAGGAACATCTTGTCTTTGCATTTACGTTGGGTGATTCCACGACCTTCACCGACGATAACGGCAGCTCACTCGACTGTTCCCCTGCATACTTGCATAACTGCCTGTTCAAGCCGTAAACACTCTATCGGACAGGGGGAGGCTCTGGTCTCCCCCTGTCTAAAGGGGTCTGTAGATGACTGTTACGAGAGATGACCTCAGAACACGAGTCCGGCGGATTCTCGGCGAGAGTACTCCAGCCTTCTGGGCTAACGACGAGATCGATGACTGGCTGGTGGATAATATCCGGGACGTATCCGAGAGGGTCGTGCCGGATGCGCTGAACCCATTGATTGGCAGAACGCAATCCACATATACGAGTGGCGCGGGATACCTTCACCTGTCGATTGCCAATATCGAACCTATCCAGTTTCTTGTTTATGAGAGCGACGGCAAGTTTGGTGTTCCGTGGACACTCGTTACCCCTGACGTGCTTCAGGAGATACGGAGTAACGAAGACGAACTGGCGCAGGACTCTACCAGCACAAGAATATACAGCATCTTCGATCTTGCCGGTTCGGGATCAGGCGGACGAGCCACGTTTGAACTCTACCCCATCCCCGTCTCCGGCAGGACTTATCGCTTCATCTATATGAAGAAGCCCTCCGAGAGCGGCAACATGACACTCCCCCTCTACCTACACAGGCTTGTTGTGGACGGTACGGTAAGGGATGCTGCGTCCAAGAAGTCCCGCAATCTACCGCTTTCCGACAGGTATGACGGGCGGTATGAGCGGGGAATTGTCATCATCAACCGAGAGTACTTCAATCGGTACGGCTTGTCCGGCGTGACTGTCGGTGGAGTGCGAGACGTGATGGGTGGCCGATGACCCAGATGCTTGAAAATAGCATCACCGAGTTCAAGGGGTTGAAAGAAGACGACAATCCCATTATGGTGAAGTCCGGGTCGGCACTGTCGGTCTATGCACGAATACTGGAGTCACTCCGTCCACACGGTGGGATGCTGTCAAAGGTCAGGGGCAACTCCAAGCACTCTACTCTGAACTACAAGATGGCGGATCGACCGAATACGCTCATCCGGTACGTTCAACAGGACGGCACGACAAAGAAGTTTCTGGCGCTGGCGTGGGATAACATACTGAACTACACCGGCGGGGCGTGGGTTCCACTGTTGAGTCCAGGCAGCGTGGCGTACTCGTCGTGGTATCTCATTCCCTCGAACCTGCTCTACGGTGCTGCATTGGGAAACCTGCACTACTCATACACCAATCGCGTCTTCGACCACCTGATCTACAAGGATATCCTCTACCTGACCGACGGCTACAACCGTCCGATCAAGTACGACGGCACGAGTGTTGGCAGTTGGGGCTACCGGCAGTTTTCCAATGCAGCGGAGGTACTGGCTTCAGTGGAGCAGAACGCGGCGGGCAACCTGGCGGATGTAACCGTCAACTATTCCGTAAGCCTTTACGACAGCACCCGTTCACTGGAGGGGAACGCCTCGACGACCGCCAATAGACTTGAGTACAATCCGAGTGGAGCGACCAAGAAGGTATGGATATATGTTGATTTCACGAAATGGTCGCTCGTTAATAACTACGATTATGAGAACGAATTTGCCGATCAGATAAGGATCTATCGAGCGCCCGCCGACGGTGCATCCGGGACGGACAGGCATCTGGCGGGGACGCTGACGAAGGGGCTGATTTCAAGCGCCGGCACGATCGACATAGATGCTGGCGGCAACGTCTCGGGGACTTCCACGACCTTCACCGACGACGGTGTGCTACAGTTTTACGCACTCGCAGTGATTGGTGATGCCACCTATATGATAAACACCATCGCGAATAACACCACGATGACCGTTCTGGACACCGATGGTACGGCTTATTCCGGCGGTGTGCAGAACGGGAAGTCCCTCATAATTTTCGCAGGCTTTATTGATAACGACAACGACATAACCGACAAGACACTCTATCACGGCGATCACGCCACCGCCCCTGAAGACCGCGCCACGCCGGAAAACTGCCGCTACTGCGTCGTGTTCGGCGAGAGTAATGTCAGGGCGTTCATTGCAGGTGATCCCGACGAACCTAATCGCCTGTACTACTCAATGGAGGATCAGCCCGATTACTTCCCGATAGCCAACTACGTTGACATCGATCCCGACGACGGAGACAGGATAACCGCCCTCATCAAGTTCCAGGGGCAACTCTACATCTTCAAGCGGCTATCAACGGCGGTAATGAACGTCAAGGGGCATCCTTACGAATGGAACTTCACGGCACGGGTGCTGTCCGTCGGAACGCTCGACAAGGAGTGCCTAACGGACTGCGACGGGGTGCTGGTGTTCGTAAACCTTGCAGGGATATGGGCTTGGGACGGCAGGCGGCTTTCGCGCATCTCGCATAGCGAGAAGGGATCGAACGTCATCGGACGCTGGAGCAAGGTAGTCCAGTCGAAGATCGCTACCGATACCCGGGTGGTCTACCACGAGGCGCGGAACGAGGCTTGGATTTCGTTGACGCTGGACGACGAGCGTGGACTTTACGATGGCTCACTCGGTGATCATGGTTCTATTCTGGAGAGTAGCACTAAGGTTGCCGACGATGGCGGTGGGGGGCATCCGCAGGCGAATGGGACTTTGGTCTACAGGCTGGACACGGGTCAGTGGTTCTTTATCCCGCATCTTGGCGCAACGGCGTGGTGCGTGTGGCAGGGACAGGATGATGAGAACGAATTGTACAGGGGCGATTATCACAATATCGTAACCCTTGAGGATAACACCGAGTCGATGAATGAGGTGGACGGCGACTCCGGTCAGGCGACGAGTGGCGGAGCTTCTACGCTTACCGATAGTGCTGCAGCTTGGACAACAAATGAATGGGCTACGGGCACGATCTACGTGCATTATTACGATGGCGCAACCCCTGAGTCCGCCACGATAGCCTCGAACACGGGAACAGAGATTACCAGAAGCGGGACGTGGACGCAGAATCCCGCCTCTTCAGACTACTACGTAATTGTCCTCGACGATGCAACGCAGAACATCCGCATCAGGTGGCGGACGCCGATGCTGGTCATCGACTCTGTCCGCCTGCTGAAGTGGCTGCTGGAGCTAATGGTACGGATATTCGGAACAGGTACGGTTACGATAAGCTGGACAATGGACGGCGGGGAGGGTGCTGGCGGTAGTTTTCAGGTAACTCCAAGTCAGGGAGATACAAGTTGGGGGAACAATAAATGGGCAAGGCGTACTGGTGATGCAACCAGTAGCACAAATGATACACTTACTGATTCTGGCGAAAGTTGGACAGTCAATGCCTATGCCGGTGATATTGTATGGGTAGAACACGCCGACGATACAACCGAAACCGCCACGATAGCATCCAATACCGCAGACACGCTTACCATAAGTGGAACCTGGACGAGTAATCCCGCAAGTGGCGATCATTTTATAATTTATGATAGCGATACAATGATATGGTCTGACATAGACGAAATCATATCCGAACTAAACTTCCCTGAAAATGCTGAGGGGAAGTTTATAGAATTGGAAATTATGTTAAGAACAGCAAGTAAGTTTGGGCTTACGGCTCTTTCGCTGGGCTACAAAATACATACGGGGTTAAAATGGGCTCCTTAGCAGTACCACATTCGTTTAAGCGGGATGCACCTGCATCAGGAACGGATGTAAACGAGAACTTTGACGAGGTTGAGGCGCAGGTCAACGACATTGACGACGATAATATCGGCGATGGCAATATCTCCGAGGTCAAGATAACCCATGACACCTCCGGCGGGCATACACACGATGGTTCGGATAGCGCGGCTCCTGCGCTTGCCACTAAGAATCACGCCACCTTACGCGGTGCTATGATATTTAAGAATGGAACGGTGTCCATAGCTGAGGCGGCGAGTGCAACTATAACATTTACCGGTGAGGCATTTACTGAACTCCCGCTCATTATGGTTTACAAAAGCACCGGCGGATCATACGTCACAACAGGATTCGGGAATTGGCTTAACGTTTTGGTGTATTCTGCGTATGATATTGCCACAGATGCCTTCAAAATCGAAAATCTTTCGAGCAGCGATGACCCTAACACCTTTTATTGGGTTGCCATCGGAATATGACCGATACCCGCAAAACTCGTCAGGAGATCCGCTCCGCGGTCAAGCATCCGACGATCTCCCCCCGTCGTGCCGATTTCGCCGACGTTGTCAAAGGCAGGCACTATGCCGACGGGGAGAAGGTATGGATTGCGAACGGCAGCGAATATGACGAGTATGTCTTCGAGCGTGACCTGACCTCCAACGAAGAGGATGCAGGCTCGTGGAAGACCACCGGCGCGACGACGGGGGAGGTCGTCAAGCAGGAACGGGGAACAGAAACCGATGTTGCCAACGGTGCTGATGTGGATGTAACATTTACAAATACTTACAGCGGGACACCTAACGTGCGAGCCTATGTCTTTATCGCCGGTATTCCTGACAGCATAGAGGATGATTATACGGTTGTGGTTTCAAGGGTGACAACTGTTGGATGCAGGCTTCATAATGGGGTCGGCGCCCAAAGGACAATAATATGGGTTGTAACCGGCACGGTAGCTGGTACAACCGCAACTTGGTAGGATAGCAAAATGGTAGAACAACAGCCTGAAGTAATTTACGCAATCGCCTGGGCGGCGCTCGCTATGGCACTCTCTGCAATTCCAGGCATCGCCGGACTTTTTCGCAAGCGTCCCGGTGCTCCTCAATTCCCCAGCACGGAGGAGGCTCCTGGCGGGCTGACGCCGGAACAGGAAAAGCGAATGCTGGATGCCGTTAGGCGCAGAATCGGCGGACAGAAGCAGGGATTGCTTGAGACTACCCGCTCCCGTGCCGGCTCTCGCGGCTTCTACCGTTCCGGGCAGTTGCCGCAGATGGAGTTGGACATTGAGAAATCTGCGTCACAGGACTTTTCTGATGCCGCTCTCCAGCTTGAACTCGACAAGGCCGGCAGAACCTCCCGTTGGGCGGAGTTGAGGGAACGATCCAGACTCGACAGGTATCGAACCGAAATCGAAGGGTACTATAGGGAGACTGGCGCGGCGGGCGGTGGACTGGGATCTCTGGCCTCACTGCTGCCCTATCTGTTTGGCGGTGGACGGAATACTGCGGGCTCAAGCTCAAGATACGCACAGAATAGACCGAGGACTAATTTATCCAGGCCGGTGTAATGCCAATATCGCTATACGGATTGAACGTCGCTGCCGAGACTGCGGGACGGGGACTCGGCGGATACTACCGTCGAAAGGAATGGGAGGATGAGCGTGAGCAGGAACGTATGCAAGCGGCGATTGAGAGGCGGCGTACCCGGCTTGAGGGGCGGGAGTTTGAGGAGTCCCGCTTCCTTAGACGGCGTGACGAGGGTCGGCGGTACAGTCAATTGCTCGCAACAGAGAAGGCAGATGCGGCACAGGTGAAGGCTGCCACTGCGTCACAGGCTTCCAAATACGTAAAGGCGCGGAAATATGTCACGGAGCAGATTGAAGATTCTGTTCCCAAATATGGCGATGAGGTGGGGGCGCTGTTGCAACAAATGCACGGGCAGATTGGCGAGGCTGAAGAGGCGGGAACACCTTACGACTACCAGACGGCAACCGGTGCCGGCGATCCTGAACAGCTTGATATTGCGGAGATTGCGGGTGTAATGAACCGGTTTAACGTGGCGGCAACGGCGAAAGCTGCGGCAGAGAAGGCCGACAAGGAAGTCGCTAAAGTCCCCAGCGTTATCGAATGGACAGATGACAATGGAGTCAAAAGGCTTTACAGTCGCAGTGAGTTCACCGGCAAAGGCGGAGTGTTTAGCAACCTAAAGGCATCCCGTGATAGGCTTGAGCAAATTCTACTTATTGAAGATCCTGAAGCAAGGGAGGAGGCGGTGAAAAAGGCAGGGGGGTGGACAACATTCTACGCTCTACTTCATCAAGCTCACCGTGACTATAATAAGGCTTTTGAAAAACTACATCCATCGGCGGGAGGTGGAGGTATAAACACACTGGATCAATTCTTTGAAGAGGGTGGCGGGCAAGAAGAGCGCCCTTTTAGCGGCAAGGCACCGAGCAGGACAAGCCTTGAAACAATGATAGAGGATACAGCAAGGCAAAAGGGCGTTGATCCCGATCTTGTTTTGTCTGTTGTCGAGAGAGAATCCTCATTTAACACCAACGCAAAAGGCAAGGACGGGGAGATAGGCTTAATGCAGTTGATGAGGGCTACCGCCAAAAGTCTCGGTGTCAAAAATCGTTACAATCCGACAGAAAGTATTGAAGGTGGAACGGAATTATTGAAGCGGCTTATAAGGAAATACAAAAGCATAGAGTTGGCTCTCTCGGGTTACAATGTTGGTGAGCCAAAGCTTGATGCATACCTTGCAAAACACCCCGGGAAAGTCCATCCCGCCACCAAAGTCTACGTAGATGATGTAATGGCTAAATATAATCGAAGGAAATCCCGACAGTAATATGAGCAATAGATGGCGATAACGTGGGGAAATGTGATCGCTGATCCTCGATGGCAGCCGTTGTCATTCGAGGAACGGGATGAGCGCAGGATGATGTTCTGGGAGAGGATTGCCGAGCCGACACTCCGATCGGACAGCGACCGCGATAACCTGCTGTCGGAGTTTCTTTCCCGGACGCAGAGCGACTTGGGCGAGACTCGAGAGGGCTTTGACGAATGGTACGGAAAGCAATCGGCCAAGCTCGGGCTACACCCGGATCCTGACTACCCTGAGCATTTCTACGACTACCGAGCAGCCTACCAAGCTGGTTCCGAGCCTGACGAGACGGGTCACTTTCCGTCAGCATTCAAGCTACCCGGTCATCCGACGTATGATCTGAAGTTTCAAGGCGGTCAAGTCTTTCAGGAAATCTCTGACGTATCTTTCGAGGACTTGCGGAAAGAGGCACGACCGGAGGCGGAGTTTGAGGCGCTGATGCAACAGGCGCAGGAACAAGCGTTTGCAGAACCTGATCCCTCATTTCTTGAGAAACTTCGTGGCGGGGCTGGGGAGTTATTCGCCCCACAACCCACACAGGGCGGCGTGGGTGATTTCCTGCGGTTCGGCCAGAACTTCGCAACCGAACTGGCACGATTGCCGATTGAAGCAACAGCGCTTCCGGGACAGGTATTCGAGCATCCCGCCCAAACTTCCCTGACCATTGCGAAGGAGGCGTTGAAGTATTATCCCCAACTGATGGGGAGGATAGGCACGGCATACCTGCCCGCTATAACGAGACCTGACCTGATGCACAAGATGCTTCTCGGAACACCGGAACAGCAAAGCGAGGCACATCAAACGGTAAGTGAGGCGCGTCAGGAGCTATTTCAGCATCCGCTCGATCTCTTCTTCGGCGTGGGGATCACCGCAGCCGTAGTTAAGGGACTTAAGGGAGTGGCACAGACTCGTGCGTTGATGGAATCCCTGAAAAAGCAAGGCATTCCCGACAATGAGATGGTAGATGTTGTTCCCGAACTGATACTTACGGATCACCTACCGAAGGCGGTGAAGAAGGCTCCCGCAAAGCCTACTAAACTCGATGCGCAAGTTGACGAGATTGCCGCCGCCCTGCGCGAACCTCCCAAGTTGGAGGGACTGAAGCAGCCGGGAGAGGCAGGATTCGTGAAGTCCGTCTCTACCGTGCCCGTCAAGCACCATACCAATATCCGCAGGGGTGAATTCTACGCCTGGCAGATGAAGATTAAGGGTAAGGCTCGGATGAGGGGCATCCCCGAAGACAGGCGCATAGAGATATTCTACGCACTGGAAGACCCCAAGCTGGTCAAGGGACTGTCGGCACAGGAACGCAGCATCTACGTGGAGGTGAAGCGACTCAACGATAAAGCGGTAGCGATCAATAAGGAACACGGTCTTATTCCGGCGGATAAGAAGAACTACTTCTTCCACTGGTGGAAAGACCCTGAGACTGGCAGAGCATTCAGTCCTCACTTCGGCGAGTTTTCCCGTACCGCACCGCAGGCAAAAAAACGGGTAATCTCTACTATCAAGAAGGGGAGGGAGGAGTTCGGACTTGAACTCGCAACGACCAATCCCTATGAAGTTGTCGGACAGCTTACATCGTCGTTGATACGGCTACAACAGACACGGGAGCTATACAAGAGCCTGAGCGGCGTTCCGGGCATCAAGGGTGTGACGATTAAGCGTACTTCACGTTCCAAGCCCAAGCAGATAGGGATAATTGAACGGTGGGACTTACTGGATAAGCAGCGGTTGACCGAGGGTTATAGGGAACTCGACATTCCGTTCCTGCGCAGACCGGTAATCTGGAAGGATGCCTCTGGGACGTTGCATAAAATGCAGGGAACGGTGGGGATCCGGCAAGAGTACTATCATCAATTCAAGGCATATACCGTTCGTCCCACATACGGCAATGTGGCTCAGTTGGTTTTCGCCCTGAAGTCGGCAAAGCTGTTCAGCTTCTTCCATATAGGCTCACTGGCGCAGAATCAGATTGCCCTCGGTCGTCTTCCCCTTTCCGGTATTAGCAGGGGGCTGAAGGCTCTCAAAGAGGGCGGCAAGGAGGTCAGGCTTCTGTTCGCCGAAGGCGCAGAGGCACAGGTCATAAGCAAGTCTACCACACTGCCTCACGACATCGGCGAGATCCTCTTCGAGGCGAGGGGACAAGGCGTCAAAAGCATTGCCGCGGCATTAGGGAATGCGGCGATGGCTCCGTTGAGGCTGAATGCCAAGCTGATATTTGAGGTTGTTCAGCCCGGAATGAAGTGGTCGTATATGCTGGACGAATTCCGTAGACTGCAGCCCATTTACAAGGCTCGGGGTTTGACGGATCAACAGATAGCCCGTCAAGTAGTTCAGGCGGCGGATAGCTTCTTTAGTGGTGAGGACTACCTTCGCGCCGCACTGGAGGCCAATACCGTAATGGCGAGGTATTACTTCAGCGCAACAGGCCGCAAGGCATTCCAGATGACATTTATCTCGCCCACTTGGCAGCGCGAGCATATCATCGCCTTCAAGAACTCAGTGAAGTCGCTGATGCCGGAAAGACTGCGGCGCAAGGTTAGGCTGATGCCGGAAGAGTTGGGCGCGATGGAGAGTATGTATCGTCGCTATGTGGCAGGTGTGGCAGGCTATTACGCTGGCGCAAATCTGTATAACTGGATAGCTACGAAAAAGATGGACGGCGAAGGCAAGTTTATGTATCAGAACCCGTGGGGGTTCAAGTGGAACGTCAGGGGATGGTGGGATGAGCCAAGCTATACGGTAATGGACAGGAATGGCAAAGAGAGAACGATCAAGGGCGGCCCGGCTTACTGGCGTCCCTCAAAGAGTCACCATGAAGTGCCTGAGTTTTTTGCCGATCCTTTCCAGAAGATCGGCTATAAGTTGGCTCCACTGGCGGGCGGATTGTGGGACTTAACGCATCAGAAATATCGCAGGAAAGGGGATGCCACGCTGGATGTTTACAAGAGGATTGGGAAGGAAGTGGCTCTGTTGCCGGTTAAGGTAGCTGAACCTATTTCAGTTAGTGCGGGGATTGAGTATCTACGTGGCAGGGCAAGTGTGGAAAAGGCAGTGGGATCGGTTATCGGTTTCCCTGTAAAGAAGTATTCGTACTCCGATATGAAAAGCGATCAGGTAGTATGGCTCAAGGATTTGCTCGCTCGTGGCAACGTAAATCAGGTCAACGTCGAAGTGCGGGAATGGAACAGAGAACACCCCGATCTTGAAATTCGTATTTCAGACTTAAAGAGGTAGAAATGAAAAGAAAGGTTTTCGTCATAGCGGTATTGGCAGGTCTACTGAGTTGGTCAGCCGTCAATGCCCAGTACCCAACGTGGCCGGTGAGAGAAGTTTTCCCCTCGTCAACCGAAGAGGACACGCTCAAGACAGGTGGGGTTAGCGGACTCAAGGACTCAACGCAGATACTGTTCCCGGCAGAGTACAGTAAACCCCTGCTGGAGGGTTCTATTGCCCTTGTAATGAAGATCAACGCCGCAGTGGCAAATAGCGACAGCGATTCCCTTAATGTGTGGATCAGGGAGGTACAGTTGATTGACGGATCATATGTCATCAGCCAACAGGACAGTATTCTGCTGACCCGTTATGGGAGTTCTCAGGTAGACTACGATTCGTCTTGGACTTACTCGTGGCCTATTACAGATGACTTCGGCCCCTGTCACGGCGTGGAGGTCTACATCGACAACGCCGACACTGACGCGGGGACGGACACAACTCACGGCATTCCCCACCTGGTGATTCAGTGAAGCTATTGGAGGACAATAAGATGAAAAGAATACTCACATTTCTTATCGTGGCGGGGATCATAGCCGCAGCCCCGTCCGACCTTCAGGCTCATTGGCCACGAGGTACGTTCGCGGGCGGGATTCTTGAAGCCTCAGTCATAATCGACACCACCCACACTGAGGCGTTTCTGGTCAGGAAAAACGCCGACGGCGGGGATATTTTCACCGTAGACACGCAGAATGAGAATGTTGCCATTGGCGGTCAACTTCTGATCGACGATGGAACGGCAGGCGCTCCGGGGTTGGCGTTTGAGAGTGACCCTGCCAAAGGATTTTATTCCGCCTCCGGTAGCATCATCGGCTCGGTCGGGGGGAGCGGAAGGTTCAGGATTTTAACAGACTATCTTGACCTGTTCAAAGCTGATGGCCCACGCCTTCGCCGGCTCACTCCAACAAACGTTGTGCCAACCCTTAACCCGCTTGGAAATGCTACTGCTCTTGGCTTAGGTGCTGCCAACGTCAAATCCCTATCTCTAATCGCTGATGGAGTTGAGGGCATCAGGATAGCGGGTGCTGCAACTCCAGGTGAAGTCTCTTCCGTCTTCGGGCACAATGTTATAGACGACGCTATCGCGGGAGTTACATCGAACGGAAACGCAGTTATCTCCAAAGCCGGTATCGAGACAGGCGTCTCTGTTGGTGATGCGGTTATTATCTACGACGATGTAGGCGATACAGAAGTTGCTGATTATGGTCTCTATGTTGTTGAAAGCGTTAGCGTAGCGGATCAACTGACCCTCGACAGGGCTCTCGCAGGTTCTGTCGACGACTTAATAATCTCCATCCTCGCCGATGGTGTGGTTATCGAAAACTCCACCGATCCTCTGATTACCAGACTACGTGTTCCAGGGAATCTGTATGTTGGCGGGGATGTCTTTACCGTAAATACCAGCACCGGTACTATAGGGATTGGGGTAACTCCTCATGCTACCCGAAAGTTGAGCGTGAATGGGATAATTAGGCTGAGTCAAAATTCCGATGCACTTATTTGGGGGTCTGCAGCCGTTACACTAAGAGGGGATGGTGGTAGTGGTAATGGCCTCTACTTCCGTGGTGAAGGTGGTGGAACTATGTTGGTTGAGGTCGTTCAAAATACTCAATCCGATCTCTCCACTGGCAACTTTGACTTTCTAAACCTCTCACAGCGGATTAACCAAACTGGTACTGCAGGTTACAGAGGTATCTTTCTTAGCGTGGCCGAGACCGGCACAGGGTCTGGCGCAAAGCTCCTGATGGATCTTCAGGTTAATACCAACTCCAAGTTTACCGTTAGCAACACCGGCGAGACCACTATCGACGGTTATACAAAACTTGGCAGCGATGCTCCTAAAATAAAGATGAAGAAACTTACTGGCACATCTCCTGCCGTAGGAGCTTCAGCAACAATAGCGCATGGATTGAATCAGAGCAAGATAGTTGGGGTTCAGGCTCTGGTTTCTAACGATACTGGTAATCGAATTCCACCTAACTTTACAAGTGTAGCCAGCCACGAGTTTGATTTCTTTATTGATGCGACTGATGTGTATATTTACTGTATTGCTGGTAATAGTTCAAGTATAAATGGCAATGCAGTTGTAGTCTTGATAACTTACGAGGAATAAATGAAGGGTTGATAATAAGGGTCACAACAGCAGTCAATAATTCAATTAACGACGCCAGTTTTCATATTGGTGTGAATTTGCAATAGGAGATTAAAATGGCAGAAAACAAGAGCTACCGACGGACACAGGGGGGCGGCCTTGAGGAAACGGAGACCACCGAACAGGTCGCGGAGTGGTCACGACAGAACATCCTGAATGAGATCGTGGCGGCAAGGAAAGAGCTTGACCGCTGGGAGAACAGGCTGCTGGAGCTGGACAAGCTGGAGGGGGAATGACCTGGGTGCTGCCGCTTTCATTCTGGCTTCTGGGGCAGTTCGCTATTTCCGAATCCGACACAATCACAAGTGAACCCTTTCCCCTCGATTCGATCCACTGGGAGACGATTGAAGTCGATTCCCTCTATCTCGGCGAAGCATCTTGTCTCCACGAATGGTCAATAACAAGCGCATACGGGGCGTTGCGGGATCCAAGGATCACGATTTCCTGCGCGGTTCTCCATTCTCCGGGGTATATCTGCAACTACGGTAGGTATCGTGAGAGAATGTGTCCCAAGTGCCACCGAAGGGAAACCCAGCAGCGAATTAGGAGTAGGCGATGACTTGGTTCACATTAAAGGAGAACCGATGAAGAGATTGATCTATTTGACAGTGTTGCTTCTGGCGGCAACCAACGCCCACGCTGCGGTAGGGATCGTATATTCCCCAGAGATTAAGGGCGTTGCGGTCAGCTTTCCCGTTACGGGATTGGAAGGGAGACGGTTGGGTGTTGAGTGGAACTTGGACAACTCGGGTGCGATGGCGGCGATTGCCTGGGAACGCGAACGACGCTGGCATCGCGGGAATGAGGACAAGGTTTACGTTGCTCACAGAATCTTCTTCACCGAGCGACTGAAAGGCGTCTACAATCTTCTGGTAGGCGCTCGAACGGAATGGTTTTCGTACATTTGGCTGGATGCTGCAATGGGGGCTCGTTTCAGTCCTCTTCAGCCTACCGTCAGAATTGGAGTAACACTGAGACGATGAATTGGCTTATCCCGTTTGAGATAGCTCTTGTCCTGTCGGCGCGTGATCCGAAGGCACTTGAGGCGCCGCTCGACGTTCTCGTTGGTATTGATTCAGAGTGGAAGACGAGGACGGAAGAGAAGAGAATAGTTGCCGTTCACTTTGAATTTGAGCGGGAAGACAGCGATCTGTTCCTGAACTATCAACTGACTGGTGGCGTGGAGCAGGAGGCATGGTTCTTCGAGGGATCGACAAAACGTAGCCAGGCTCGACCGATAAACAACCAGAAGGTGACGGGCGGCAGGAAGTGGCTCAAATTTCTCCTGATGGGCGTTGGCGTTACGACTTCCAAGTACGACGTTGATCGGAGTCGAGTCGTGATGGATTTCGGGATCCCGCTACCAGGCGGAGGCAAGGGCAAATGGGAGGGTCACTTGCGACATTCGACAAATTACTCGGATGTCTCCATCATCGACGGCATTATGGAGTTGCAGGGTGAGGATATAGCCAAAGGCGTTACGCCAGCGATTGAAATTCAATTCTATCGCTACAACAATATCTGGGATCGGCGGTTCAAAGTGAAGTTCACAATCAAGCTGAGGGAGGAGTCAGATGGTGAATAACGGGAATGGTCTCAGTAGATTCTACAAAGCCTTTTTCTGGGCGGCGTTCGGGTTCATCTTCGTCGGACTTGGCTATCTGACCATCCGCGCCCAGAACACGCCTGACCGCGAGGAGGTCAGAACGATAATCGACACCAGCCTCAAGCACGAGAAGTTATCCGTTGTCAGGCTGGAGACTGAGGTGAAGCAGGTAGCCACTGAGGTTAAATCCCTCGACACCAGCTTTACTACCTACAAACTCCAGCAGCAGAAGGATTTCCATACATTTCAGCTTGAGCTATTTAAGCAACTTAACAACATCAGTCAGAAGATCGACAAAAACAACGGAGATCAATAATGGACATTTTCGGCAACATCCCCTCTTGGCTCTGGGTTCTGATCGGCACCGGCATAGCAAGCGTCATCCCAAACAGGGCATTCTATGAATTCGGGAACCAGACCGTCGGCAGGCTGATCGTCGCATTCAGCGTGACGAAAGCCCAGGGCACTAAGGCGGCCAATTTCGTGGCATATCTGGTCAACGGCATCGCGTTTATGTTTGAAGGCGTCGCCGACCGGATTCGCGGAAAGAACAAATACCGGGACAAGGTTGACGGCTCCCTTGAGAAGTGATCCAACCCGTTACAATCTGTAACGGGTTGAGAAAGGACTAATGGCTGCTCGCACCCCCCACGCAAAACATTCCGTCCCGGGATGGCGTCTCATGCCAAAGCTGTCGAAGTCGCAGAAGAAGTTTCGGCGTCGAGGTCTCGATTTGGAGAGGATAAGTATGAAGCGACGGAAGAGGATTAAGCCTCACGAGGTCACGTACAGTACAGACGACGATGGATGTACCAGCCTGTGACGTGGCTGAACGATCCCTGCCGTGTGCGTGGATTTGGGTAGCCGGGAACAATAATGCCGCTACGGGGCTTAAAACGGCGATTTGAACAGTGGAGGAGAGGACTGATGCCAGAAAACCCAATGCTCCCCAGAGAACTCCTCGACATGATCCGCCGGCACGAGGGCTACAGGGCTCGTCCGTATGTCTGTAGCGCCGGTAAGATCACCATCGGGGTCGGCCACAACCTCACCGACAAGGGGCTTCCCTCGCACATCATCGAGGAACTGTTCCTCCTGGACGTTACCGACGCCATCAAAGACGCTGAGGATTGCGTTCAGAACATCCGGTTCCTGAGCGAGCCGCGCCAGAACGTGATCGTGGATATGGTGTTCAACCTCGGCAAGACCAGGTTCCTGAAGTTCGTGAAGTTCATCGCCGCTGTTGAAAGGAACGATTTTCAGGACGCTGCGGTAGAGATGTTGAACTCCCGTTGGTATGCTCAGGTTGGAAGCCGCGCGAAAAGACTACGGCAGATGATGCTGGAAGGTTAGCCCACCTCGCCACTTACGCTCTCCCCGCCAACTTATTTTTCACCGCTTGACGATTTCTCTTGACATTGGCCTCTCCAGCATATATATTCCCTGTATGCGAACCGGCCACAAATCGAAATTGAGACGGAAATCCCTGCACCGGTCGGTTCGCACCACCTTGCGGGGATTTCTCGTCTCATACGGAGGATGAAATGGCAGATTTACTGACAGTGGGGGACAAGATCGAAGCTGCCCTTGCTCACATAAGGCAGGCTCGCTGTGACTTCGACTCGGGGCGAGAGCGTCTCCTTGAGGCTCTCGACGGAGTCAAGAAACTCCAGCAGGAACCCGAACCTCCCGCCGAGCCGGTTCACAGGTTGGGGGATCGGTATACGGACGAGGGAGAAGAATACATCCTCGCTCAGGTTGCCCCTGATAACTGTTGTTTAATCTCGCTCAAAGATGGACAGCCGCGCAGACCTCTAATAGAGGTCGGAAACGCCTATAAGGTTACGCAATCGGAGCTTCAACTTATGACGGGCGGCTGGGAATTCACCAAGATCGACAAGGCAGGAGGCTGAAATGACAGGAACGTCCCCTGAGCCACTCGGTCACTACCGGCTGATAAGCGACGAGGACTTCACCGCGCTGGTGAAGTTGCTGAGCGACCTGCGGCGCTACGCTCCTACGAGGAACCTTGACCACACCAGAGTCAACGACGCCCTCGCCATTCTCCGCAGGCTGACCTCGCAACCTGTCGGGGGTGAGTCGTGAGGGGTACAGCGGTCAAGACTAACATCCTTTTGAAGGGATTTGACATTCGATTTACCGCGGTGCTTTTCCGCGCAGAGGGCAGATCCCCCGCCTGCATCGAGGACTTTGAGATAGTCTGCATCGAGGTTGACCGGCAGGACGAGGCGGTGGAGTTCTTAATGAGCGCGGGGCTTGAGGACGCGATACTTAGTCAGGAGAAGAAATGAGCATATGTAAACACCTGGACGAGCTTGGCGCTTGTCAAGAGGCAGTAGACTGGGCAGCGAAGTATCGCAGCCGTCAGAAGGCGTGGGACGAGTGCGAGAACGCCGAATGGATGCTGTGGTATTGTGCCAGAGTATTTAAGACCTTCACACCAGAGATGCGCCTTGCCGCTTGCGGCTGTGCGAGGACGGCGTTGAAGTACGTGCCAGAGGGTGAGGATCGACCGTTGAAGGCTATCGAAACCGCTGAGCGTTTCGCAAGGGGTGAAGCAACTGACGGGGAACGGGCTGCTGCTGCGGCTGCTGCGGCGGATGTTGCTGCGGATGT
>SDBS01001446.1_pt1 | contig 24035 bp, 51 predicted proteins | sample 2277091 | NCBI WGS metagenome assembly SDBS01 (sample SAMN10404972, study PRJNA504765) | marine sediment metagenome | isolation source: marine sediment core GS10_PC15, 163 cmbsf | place: Arctic Ocean: Southern Knipovich Ridge | collected 2010
CCAATTAATTTGTCAACAGCGTCTTCTTCTGTTTCTAAATTATGAACTTTACGAAATACCTCTAGCCATTCCTTAGTTTCTTTGCTTATTTTTAACATTTCTTTTACCATCGTATTAGTCTCGAGGTACGAACCTTTCTTTTATTGGTAATACTCTTCCAATTATTTGTAATTTAAATCTCTTTTCACAATGTTCGCAGCTTGGCTTTTCTTCTGATTCACCATTATAAATATAATTTGTATTCTTATCACAATATGGACAGATTACTATTCCTTTAATCATTTTGTTTTTTCCCATATTTAATTACCATAGTTCCTTCTTCATTCCTTTCTCCCCAAACTCTAAATTCACAAGTACCATCAATTATCAATTCTACTTTTTCGTCTGTTTTTAAGTTAATTTCCATTATTCCCTGACCTCCGAGTTTGCGTCGTATCTATTTAGTAATGATGAGATAAGCATTCCTATTGTTATTCCTAAACCTGGTAGAAAGGCTATAAGTAAATAATTATCTTTTGTTAATCCTGATTCAACATATCCCCATATACCGATTATTAAAAATATTATCCCGTAACCCCACATTGTTGATTTAAAATATAAGTCTCCCATCATTCGGCTGCTCCCAAGAAGCCGTCGTTCATTAAGTTTTCAGTCATTTCTTTATAATCTTTTAAACTGCAAATAGCATCAATATCATGTGTGTCTAAACAATGTATTATAAATGCTGTAAATTTTAATTCTTCTTTTTCTTTGAGATGTCTAGTAACTGCTCTAAATCCATCTGTACTCATGCTTCAACCTCGCTTTTCTGTTTAGATACGTCGTCATCATTAAAATTACCTTTATCTTCATTTGAATATAATGTTCTTACCTTTCCCCAGTGTTTTCTACATAATGATCTGAAGCATGTTACTGATGTACTAAAATAATCTGTAGCTTTCATTCCTACAGCCTCTTCATCACAATAAAAACACTTCATGCTTCGTCCACTCCTAAGATTGCGAACTCTAATTGTCCAGCAAACTCATCTGCACCATCTTCATAATATTTAGGTAGCAATTCTTTTATTAAACTAATAATATATTTCTTTGTTTCTTCATGCTGTTCAATTTTGTTTTCTATTATCTTGGCTTTTTTGCTTTCATGTGGATTAACTAGATTATCAGATAAATTATCTCCTTGCTTGTAATAGGTAAAACATGCTTTCTTATCTTTATTCGCATTATCTTCTACTTCCTTCAATTCTTTTAATAGATTTTCTTTTATTTTATCTACCATTATTCTGAAATGCCTCCTAACACGAATGTTAATCCCATCTTTCGTTTACCTCTAATTGTTTATCCATCATCTTTTCTATTTTCTTAAATTTTAATTTAATAGCCTTTACAACTTCCTTAGCTTCTTCTGTACAACAAATAGTAAGCTCTCCCTTAAGTTCTTCTAAATCTATTGCTTTTATTATATGACTTTCTCTCATTCTGCGCCTCCTGATACAAGTGCGTCTAATAATTCTGGATTTTTGAACTTATTTCCTATCACTTCATATTTTTCTTCAAGATTAAGTTCATTCAAACACCCATCTCCGTCAGTAAAACACCCATCTTCAAACTTGACCTCTACATTACATGTATCATCACCATCCTTCCAAAATAATATATCCCCCTCATAAATCTCTTTTCCGTTTTTATCTTTTAGGCTTGTGAATTGCATAAGTTCATAATTTGTTGGATATGTCCCACCATTATTATTAGTGAGAATAGTAATATTACCATTTCTTTGAAACTTCATATCTCTAACAGCGTACATTCTTTTTAATGGTTTAAACCAAGCCCTGAACTTAATCTCTTTACTTTTATTCGTCATCTTTTTGAACCTCATCTTTAGCTGATACAAGTGCGTCCCTCTTTGATAAGGCAACCATACCTCTAGCTGTTTTAAACGCTTGTGACCTTGTTCTTTCTTCACCATATTCTAATATCATCTTTTTTCCAAGAACGACAAAAAATATATGTCCATGCTCTCCATCTGGTGCGTCCATATAAGTAAGGTCTGACTTTACAGTTAGTCTATTTATTTTATTCGCCATCTTTTTGTAGTACGTCTAATTTATTTTTACATTCTTTCTTATCTTTATCATAATCTATAATTTCTTCCTTCAATTTCTTAGAATAACAATCTTTGCAAAAATAATTATCATGTAGCTTTTCGCATGTCTTCTTACAATCTCCACAAACAAAACCTTTTGAATCTAATTGGAATTTAATATCTACTTTTATCTCATTTAGAGATCCGCAATTATAACATCTTGCATGTCCTTCTACTCCATCAAAACTAAACTTACGACCAATAGCGGTAAGCATATTCTTTGGTTCTATAACTATACTAGATTTACAGTTCTCACATTGACATAAGAAACTCTCAAATATTACTCTTACTCTACTCATTTTCGACACCTTCCTTTTCAAGTGCGAATATCATATTAATCCTACACTCCTTAATGGAATTGTTCCTGCATATATCATACATCCAAATCCAATCATAAATGATACAATGCTAATAAACGCTATCCACTCTGGTATAACAAGTTCTGCCGCTAATACAATATTAATTAATATAATTCCAACCACAAAAAACGCTGCTCCCAAAAACATGAAGTTGTATGCCTTACGCATAACTTTATCATGCTTATCTAATGAGTCTTGCATAACTTTTCTATCGTGATTATTGTCACACATTCCTATTAGCTCTTCTTTTGTTTTAACCATTCTTAGTCCCACAACCATAAACATTAATATTAATGATAATATAAATAACCAGATATTTTCATAATTAGCTATTGCAATTGCCATAAATATTAGATTTCCGACTATAAGCATTATAGTTACAATATCATAAAATGCTGATTGTGAAGCATTCATTTTTCGCCTCCTTCACAGTTTGCGTCTTTTAATTCCCCTCTAAGCTTTCCGCCCTTATTATCCCATTCAATTTGATTCTCCTTAGTAACTTCAAATTCATCTACAAATACTTTTGGTATTGTGGATCTTGTTTGGGTTTTATCTTGTGTGATTTTTGTTTGTTTTTTCATTTTGATTATGGTTCGGGCGTTACTCTTTTTTTAACGGTTCATAAGTTCTCAACTCTTATGTTTTTGGCGCCCTGAGTAATGGCAGACAAGGAAACAATATTATTCCCTTACCACCCAAAACCTAATTATATGAGTATATCGGACTATTTAAGTCTTTCGGACTATTCTCTAATAACAACATATTAGATGTTGCACGGAAACTATTATTGATATTTTGCTTTGACCGTAAAGTCCTGTCTGTCGAGGTTGATGAATGCTTGAAGTTCTGTTTTGAAGTCCACATGAATCTCATTCTCATACACTTCTTGAATTAAACAACAAATATTGTGACAAATAAATTTCATCATCAATTCATTCTTCTGCGAGGTGTGTCTTTTACTTCTAAGGAATTCCCCTAGCCTAGACTTCACCATATAGAAAGTTGTCTCGACATTTGATCTCTTATGATAGTGCGCATTAAATTCTTCTTCATTCTCTTTGAAGTATTTGAATAATCTAATCCATATTTCAGGAGATCTCTTATTGGGGTTAGTAGTTATTCTAAATGGGACGAATGGTTCAGCATCCATCTTCTCAATTATTCTGAGAATCCTGTGTGCTGAGTACGCCTTATCTGCTGATACTTCCTTTGGTTGAAAGTTCTTAGATAAGTTCTCTAAGATTAATGGGGCTGCGGTCACATCACCAACGGCAGCAGACGTCACTTCACAACTACAAATAACATTAGTCTTAGTCCCGATTGCAATATGTCCTTTGAGATATTTTGAGAATGTTCCCCTTTTGTGATACTTAACATTCATCCATCTTTCGTTTTGATAACCTCCGAATCCAGAAGCATCAATCGAATAATGATTCTCTAAGCTCTTCAATGGCATAGCTGTCAGTGTTAGAAGTTTCTGAAGCAAATCATAAGTCCCTTCAGAGTTTAGAAAATCTGATAGTCTATTGAAGTGAGGGGCCTTCTTGATGTATCCAGATCTTTCAGCGAATTTCAAATCAGACCATATCTTTCTGCTTGAGAAGTTATTATATAATTTTAGGGCCGTCATAAATACCATGTCTCTAGTAGGTACAGGAGGTCTACCTATACGCTTTCTCGGCTCTGGTATGAGTTTACATAGCTCGTCTAGAAGTTCGTAGAACAATCTCTTCTCATTAGTCTTTGCTAAGTTATATTTATTCCACTTCTGAGTGTGCTTTTTATTTACTGGTAATGTTAGCTGTTCTTCCATGTTAACATTTTGTAAATATGACTATCATATTGTTAGGTATTTTAATTACTGAAAGAATTTCTACGTTATTTTTATCTGCCCATTTTTTATAATCTGGTAGTTCCTCTTTCATTAGTTTTATTTGATTTATTTCTGTGTCAATACCTCACCTCCTTGAACTCTACTCTCCCATCTTCAATCATTTTCTTAATCTTCTTCTGCTTGCCGGATAGCTGAGCCGCTCCAGTCTTGATTTCTACGAACTTGATACTATCTTCTCCAAAAATTATCCCATCGATTGGCATACCCAAGAAAACAAATCTATTTTTTTCCTCTTGGGTGAAGTCATTCGTGAATGGTACGAACTGCTCGAATGTCTTTCCGAATTTAACATAGGCAGACCGTAATGAGAATGTTGCTTGCTTTAGTTGTGATTCTAAATCCTTAGACTTCTTGTAAAGCCTGTAAGCAAAATATCCTAGCGTGATTGCTATTAGTGTAGTTATGATTATGATTACCATTAGAACATCACCTCTATTGATCCCTTTAGTTCAGTTAGTTGTGAATTGTCATCTCCAAGAGTTACTTTCACTGATTTCAATATTATTGTTGCTGTTATTTCTTGTTCCATTTTATTTTTTCATTTGAATTTAATTTGGCGACCCATAACCGCCTTGTATAAGTTATAATACTTAGACAATATATTAGTCACATACTTATCCCTTTTAAACCTTCCTATTCTGTATAATCTATTGACAGTTTATTATCACAAATACAAACATTTAAATATCAAATAGTCTATACTTTATTATGAAAAAGATTATGGATAGACTAAAATGGTGTTAGGTAGGATGTTTTCTGAGGCTCTTAATGTCATACTTGATGGGCAAGAGGAAATAAAAGAAGAGAAGAGTGTGACTATTGATGAAAAGAATCACCAGGTATCTGTTAGGATACCAAGGAGACTTGCAATCAAGAAAAATATTAACAAAGACACTGACGTTGAAATTGTGTTCAATCCAAGTCCAGAAACTATCGAGAGAGCAAAAAAATCTGGATTCATAATATTTCCCAAAGAGGTTAACGATGAAAAGTAATGATAAACCTGCACTTAATGCAAAGATGAGAGAGATCGTTAGAGTGGTCCATAAACAAGGTGGTGCAATGTCTGCACATGAAATTTCTAAACTTACTGGGTTTTCCTATACTACGGTTAAAAAATACATAGCTAAATTATTAGAGGGAGGGGTTCTGATTATCCATGGCCAAAAATAAAAAAGAGTGGAGAGCTAAGGGGAGAAAGGTGGTTAAGAGAGGAAAGACAATAAGATATAGTTTGAATTATGAAAAAATATACGCTGCAGGTAGGGAAGAAGAAGATGAAAAAAGTTAATAAACATGACGTACTATCTGGCTTCTTGCTTGGATTAGCAGTAGCAACTTTCGTCTACTCTATTATCTACTATAAAATCCTATTATAAGAGATGCCACTCCTATAATTGCAAGTATAGTTATTGGATAAGTATCCATATCTGGTAATATCTATTTCAATCCTAAGATAAAGATGAAAGATATAATTGCTACTATATAATCTAATTTCATTAATTCGCCTCCTATAATATCATATAAAATTAAAAAGAATTGGTATTAAATTATATATGTAGAGGTTCTATTAAACTATCATTGCCCAAAAAATCTTTTACATTTGGAAATTCTATTTTAAGTTGTTCTGCAAAAAGTTGTCCATTAAATGAAAGTTTAAATTTTTTAGATAGTGGATTAGGATTGCCTTCAATTAAATTACTTTTTTGAAGAGTATCTATTGAATCTACAACATTTTTTACATCACCATTAAAATCTACAATTAATTGATCATAAGTTCTTCTGGATTTCTTTGCGATTGATAAAAGTATAGATAAGTTCATAGGATTATCTACAATATTTGAAAATTCTCTTATCTTAATAAATGGGTTTGACGTCTTCATATATTATTTTATAAACATGTGCTTATAAATTTATACTTGTATTAAGTATAATAGGTATTTATCCTATGGCCTGTTATACAAATTCAGGAAGGATTTGATGAATACGAGGTAGTTAGGAGTAGATTACAAATAGGTGTCTGGAATAAAGGGGCAGAGGGATTTCAATTCACCGTCCCGCAAGTATGCATAAGTGCAGAGATAAGTGATAACATTACTTGTACTCATAACTCATATAATGGTAGAACCGACTGTAAGAATCCCCTTTGTGGAAGATCTCCTCCTGGAAGTATCTCTAGAGAAGATACGTTTTGGTTTGATTTTGATGGAGTCTATCCAGAGAATTTTTCTCTTAAAGTAAAGGCCCGTTCAAAAGTTGGACCATTTGGTGTTTGGTTTACAAGTAGATTATATGAATGCGACAAAGAAGAGTCGAGAGAGTATCGTTGTGTTGTGGTAAATTAAGTTTACTTTTTTCGGAAACCTCGAGGATTCTCTGATTGTGTCACCAGAATCATATAAACCATCCCTCTTTTCTTTTTGCATTATTAAAAATATCATTCAATAATTTTGGGTTGCTCCATTCTACTATTCTCTCGGGACCAGGAAATGTTAAAGTTATGTTTCTACCAAGGTAAGACCTAGGAATTAATATTACTACGAGTTTTGGAAGATTCTTTTTAGGTATTTGTAATAAGTCTACCAATCTATTTTCTACAACTTTCATCATATCCTTTATTTTTTTATAATCAATTTTTTCTGGTAATATAAAATAAGCGACTTCAACATTAGCTGACAATATTGCGTTAAGAACATCACCTAAAATTTTTTTAACATCTTTCGCCTGAGAATCTAACACCTGAAACGTAACTAATTTCATATCTTTATCTCTAAAAAAATAGACATCAGGAATATATCCCATAATTCTAATAAACTGACTGCTTAAATGATTTAATGGTATGCCTCCTTTTGATATTGTTCTTATTTTACCCTCCTCTATAAATTTTTTACAATACTCTTCTATAAATTCAGTTGCTAATTCGTGATATAATGAAACCATTAATTATCTCCTACCAAACCTTTCTCTCTTCCATTTGGGAGCATCTATAATTTTATAGTGCCCTTTTACATGAATTCTTTTACCATTTTTCCAATAGTAATGACCAGAAACCCAAACCCGTACTTTCACCATATCTTCTTTAAGATTTTCTTCTTTAAAATCCTTTCCTTCTTCTTCCATTTCTACCGCCCCCTTCTCACTACTTTCCGTGATAGTATTTTCACCATCACACTCATTTACCGACTTTACGGTCAAAATATCCTTATTGATTTGTTCTTTCATTGTTTTCGTGCAAGGTCAACATATTAAATATTGCATTCTTTTCTAAGATTGATACTCTTCGTTTTGCATACTTATCTTCAGTATCTATTTTTAATGTTCTAGAATCTCTCCACCTTCCAAAGCCAACTATCTTTCCAGACTTCTTTATTCCACTCATCCTATCACCTTTAATTGTTTGCACAATATCTCCAAGTTCAAATTTTGTTCCCATTTTAGTTCATATGCGAATGACCGCTTCCAAGTAATAATGATAACTCTTGTATATTCTTAGCAGCTTGTCTATTTAATTCATTCATCCTTTTAGTTGCATCTTCAGTTCTGACATTACTTTCTGTTAATAATTTATCTATTGAATTTATAAAATCATTCTTCTTTCTCGTTACTTCTTCCATATTTATTCCCATTTTAAGGCTTACACGCACTAGGTTTAGTTGGTCGATTACTACAGAACTCACAATCTTCATATTGGCATGGTTCTTCCAACCAAATGTCTTTTTCATCATCATAATATGAATCCCATTGTTCGTTGTATTTCTTCATAGTTTATAATAATTGCGAATCCTCCATTTCTAATAAGTATAAAAATACTTTTCCACCAACTATCCCTATCCCTACACTGAACAAGAATTTACATATCTTTCCCATACTAATCAGATTGCGTCTGAAATTTAATTAATTGCATTATATCCTCACACGTCTTCCATACATTATCTAAATCATCATTGTCAGCACTGTATCTCTTTATAACATTAATCACTTCGTCTAGACTTACTAATGGAGATGCTCCATCTCTATCTTGCTCCTTTGTTGCTTTTGTATATTTCTTTACCATATTAATTTTCGACGCCTAAACTATCTTTGTTGTCGTTTAATTCTTCAAATAGATTTACAAAATCTCCTTTTTCTCCAAGGTATTGATCATTCATTATTTTATTCAGTAAGTCCATTCTTATCTTCTCGTCTGTATTCGACATTAATATTCTAAGTTGAACTCCAGTTAAATAATATCTATCTCCCATTGTTATCCTCCGACTTGTTAAAAGTCTTCTGCGTCTCTTGAATTGCAATCTCTATTAACTCCCGTCTAATATTCTTATCTAATTCTGTGGACTCTCCAATTTTATCATATTCTTCCCAGTCCTTCCATCCTCTAATTTTTAGGAATCTTCTTTCTATTGCTTTCTTAATTTTATTATTATCCATTGGACTGCTTCCTTATATAAAACGTCCCCAACCAATCCTCAGCAATATGCAGCAGCACACAACCTTGGTCAAAAGGCATTACCCTATGTTTTACGGGGACTATCATTGTGTTTTCTCCTTACCTGTATACGTCGCTAAAAATTCCTTAGTCCAATTATTAATTGGATAACATCCGTCTTTAATATTCTCTAATAGCCTATTGTTGCATTCCACTCCTCTTCCTAATAGCTTTTTTTTATTAACACGTCTCGTTTCTTTTGAAGTTACTTCCAATTCTACTTTCTTTGGTAGCTTGACAACTACGGTATTCATTACACTAACTTCTTTTGTTCCTAGATTAAATAAACCGCATTTTATTTTTTTCTTTAGTTCTGCTACCCTCATTATATATTCAACCGATATAATAACTGTGCCTCTCCCAGTAATTTCTTTAACATATCCGTAACTCTCAACATCTGTTAAATTTATTCTATTCCATCCAAACCTAATTACTGTGAGTGGGTCATTCTCACTAAACACTACAAATTCTCTCTTCATTCTTCCAACCTCGCTTTACCATGAAACTGCGTCGTCATTGTGCGACCTCATAACTTTTGTTTATCAAAATTCCCTTTCCTTTTACATATGGTTTCTTCCATTTTCTAATAATATCATTAAATATTTGATACCCTCTATCTCGCAATTTATCCTCAGACAAACCATATAATTTATTATATTTCTTTTTGTTTCTCAAGTGTACAAAATGCCCTCGAACCCAGAATCTATAACCATACGACCTAACTGATGTATATTCATTAAGTTCATTAATGTATTCTTTTAATCTACCAGTAACCCTAACTATATTATTCTTTGGGATTGGGATTAGTCCTCTTTCTATTCTTTTTTTTGTATTGCATTCAGAATATTCTCTAGTAATAATTTCTACTTCGGGCTCATTCAAAAAATTAAAGAAACTTAATAAAAAATTTCTAGCCTGTTTTTGATACTTGGTTAATTTGTTTCCATTAAAGTTATCAATGTCAAAATAATCAAACCACCACTTTCTTTCCTTCCATCCTTCTTGGTAATGAGTATAAAATGCCCACACTCCTCTATATTTTTTATGTGGCACTTCCATTGTCTCATAAGAACCAACATGAAAAGCTAAATATTTTCTATCTAAAATCTCAACATTACAATCTATCATCATATGTTCAAATGGCATTTCTCCAGAATCACTTTTTGTATTAATTAATATTGGTATTAACGAATCACTAATCTCAAACATCTTTGCTTGGTTTTTTGATTCTGCATACGAACCTTCAAACCAGTCTTTCTTTAAACTCTTTAATTGGTCATTCCTTTCAAACTCACATTTAGAGAAAGCCTCAAAAACTTGATAATTCTTCATCCTGTCATTGGCTGGTATTTTAAAATATCTCTCCATCCAGTCCTCGTTAGTTCCATCTCCAAACTGTTCATTAAGGAATTTGTAAAATTCTTCCGTTGATTTCTTCTTGTTCTTTCCTTCCATATTTTTCATCAACCTTTTACCTCCTTGTGTAACTGATAAAATCTCATTTTCATCACTAGGATTATCTTGTGAGTATTGACTAATTGCTCTATCAGATATTCCCTGTAAGGTTGGTTGATTTTTTAGAGCTTCTATTATGTTGTTACTCATCTCTAACCTCCGTCGCTTTATTTAGATTAGACGTCGTATCTTCGAGTCGCTTCTTTGCAATCTCAATATACTCTGGGTTAAGTTCTATGCCAATGTAATTCTTATCTTGTTTTAATGCTACAACTCCTGTTGTCCCTGCTCCGAAGAATGTATCCAAGACAACTCCTCCAACTGGACATCCTGCTTTCAAAGGTGTCTCACATAATGCCTCTGGGTATACTGCAAAGTGGGCCTCTTTAAATCCCTTTGAACATATATCCCACGTGGTCCTCATATTTCTTTTCAAATATTTTATGTCTTCTTTCCCCAATCTTCTTCTCTCGTGCATCCCATTATTAGTTTGTCCATTATATTCTAAATTCTTGTGTGAACATACCGCCTTCATATTACCATTTGTCTTTGCTCCTGCGTTAGCTCTTGTCGATCCCTTTTGGTTTTGTATATCTTGGGTTAGTCTCTGTTTTGATGATTCCGCTAACTCCTCGAATTGTTGTTCAAAGTAATATTTCTTTTGTTTACTAAATAAAAATATATATTCAAAATCTACAGTAAATCTATCCTTAACAGAACTTGGCATACAATTTGGTTTATGCCATATGATTGTGTTTCTTAATATCCATCCACGATTGACCATCTCTATTGCAAATCTCATTGGAATCATAGATAAAGACTTACTTGGTATATTACATTTATCAACATGTTCTCTTGCTCTTAATTTTTCTTTATGTGGATATTTTGGATCAACCCAATCCTTTTTATTAATCATACCAACCTTATCATTTCCGAAACCTTGTATTCCACCTTTAGAGTAACTACTATTACCCATATATGTATCGCCTAAATTAACCCAGCAAGTTCCGTCATCTTTCAGAACATCTTTAACTCCATCAAATATATCACACAATTGGTTAATATACTCGTGGAATGTTGTTTCTAATCCTAATTGTGCCCTTATCCCATAGTCTCTTAATGCCCAATATGGGGGTGAAGTCATACACATATTAACTGACTTCCTTGGAATATCTTTTAGCCTAAGTAAAGCATCTCCTTGTAGTATCACGTTCTTCATTTTTCCCCTCCAGTTTTCGACGCAATCTGGACAGATTCAGAACCAGGGAGAACAGAGTCTTTCAGTGTGTGACCGTCCTTCTCTGCTCTAGCCTGATTATTCGTACTTTTGATACAGGGCGAATTAATATCTACAATCTTACCTATTCTATCAAGTTTATCCTTAAGCATCTCAACGGTTGTTTCCCAATCAATCTCAAACATATCATCAATCAACCATCCTAGTATCTTTATCTTGTCAATAAGATGCCATGATTTCATATCCTTATATTCTGGAGGATTCATTTTTCAAACTCCCAACCATTCTCTACTTCTCCGCTACCGCAGAAGAAGCATTTCATCTTTTCTACATTCTCTGGAATTGTTGTAAGTTTCTGACACTTCTTACATATTAGGTTTACAATTTTTTTATTCATACTTCCACCTTCCCGTTTGCCAGTTAGACGAATGTATTACTATTTTATTACAATACTTTTTTGTATTACTATAATGCCTAAAAGTATTACATACCATCTAATTCCTCCTTCTTCTCAAAGAATTTCTCTTTATCATCTCCAATCGGGAAATCTTTCATAGAACCTTTCTTATTCAAGATACCCATCAACCTTACTCTTCCCTTAGTTCTTTTTACATACCAATTAAATTTATCTTCTTTTGGATTAATATCAAATATCTCCATTAGGAACTCTGGGATAACGACCCTAGTATCCTTACCTGTTTTAATTATGCTACGATTATGTGCAGCAAGTTTTGCACCTTCTTTTAACTTAGGCATTTTTATTCACCTGCGACGTATTTTGTTTAATGTGCGATTTTTTTAGTCTGACCTTACTAATATGATTTACGGCATTAAATGAACTATCATCATATCTTTGTCCAGGTATCCCCATCTTTCCTCTCGACTGTCTTTGCCTTTGCATATCAAAATTATTTTTTCCTTTAACTGGCATCTTCAACCTCCAAGTTCGCACTTTCTGCATTAGAAGTATATTCATCTATTACTCCTGCTATCCAAAGTCTTACCGGAGAATCATTTATATCCGCCTCAAACTTTTCTTGTCCCATCTTAAATACTTTTAACATTAATTCTTTTACTTCTTCTTCTGTATATGTTTTTTCCATTTTGATTTTGAACCACCCCAACCGAAGTCAGGGTGGGAGGTATAAGCTGCTATTAAATAACAGTTTAGCCTGTCTTATCCCAGGACTTTTATGAGGTGGTAGGGACCACCGATAAGTATGAGTGGGACGTTAAAATTAAGACCCTAATAATAAAGTTTCTTTTTCTCCAGGATTAATAAGCCTTTAAGCAAAGATAAGGACTCTCTTCACTTTCCTCTATTGTATCAATTTCTTTGCCATAAGTATCAGCAAGAGTTTTACAACCTAAGACTTCTAGTACAGTAGAAACCGCAGATCCTTTGTAAAAGTTTCCATCATCATCTGTCTCTACCCAAAATCCCTTATTAATTATTTTCTTATTCTCTATAAGTTGAACCTTTGATATTATAATTAAATCATCTTTTTCTGGATGTTTAACCATAAACTGTGCGAGTGGAGTCAACATTGTTTTTCCTTCTTTATCTTTTGTTTTAATAACGACACTCCCAATAGTTACTTTAGCTGGACTAACTGTACCCTTAGGTCGTTCATTGTTTCCAGTCTTAATATTCAAAATATCAGAGCTGTTTTGATTTTCTTCCATTATTTATTACCTCCTTTATTATTTAGATTTAAACATTTTACCGCAACAATATCATACGTTTCATTTCTAAAAGTAATTGATACAACTCCTTCACATTTTAAAGTTTTATTTAATACTTCAGATAATGCAATATCATATCCATATATTGTTGCGTTATAAATTATTTCACTACACTGTCCATCTGTCATAAATCCATTTGTGTATCCAAGATATGTTGATGCTCCGAATAATCCTGCCCCAATGATTATAAATATAATTCCTAAAAGAATAATCTTTATTCTTCTAGATTTTTGTAATGGTAATGTTTCTGGAGATTGATAATCCTCTAGTTTTCGTGGTTCCATTATTCTGATTCCTCCAATAATTCTTGAGCAGTATAGAACTCTGGGTAGTTATTGTCATCACTTAGAGATTGCCTTAATGTATATTTACAAAGTTCTATTGGTAGTAATTTATTATTCATATTATAAATCCCCATTTCCTTTAAATGTATTAATCTTTCCCTTTAGCCAAACAGACGGACTAACGGCCATCATCATTGGTACTGATATTAAAAACATCCATGATGTGAATAATGGTAAAGCTGCTACAAATGAGATTGCTCGGCCTATTTTAATTCTCATTAATTTTGGATATTTTTTGTTTCCTACTCTCTGTTTAATTAATTGTTTGAGGTTCATTGTGTGTTTTGTATTTTCTCTACTATATCGAATAATTTATTTATTGTTTCATCTGCCGACGAATACCCCAAGCTATGTTTAATAATCTGTATCCTTCGTGCAGTGGTATCTTCTACCTCAATAGTTCTTTTCATTAATTACATATAAAACATATAGTTTATATAGTTGAGTGTTCATTTTAAAGGAGTTACTCTATATTTTTTTCTAATATTGGCCCACCTGGGATTAAACGGAGGATATAATGGTTCATAATTAGTTCTCTGTTCTTTCTCACATGATTTATAATGCTGACACTTTTTACATATAGAATTATCTTTATTAAATTCCCCTGTTCCAAAACATGGGTTTATCATCTTTCTTGTTTTTCTATTCATTAGTAACATCCTCTATGCCAGATAGCTCTATTTAGTTGTTTAAGTTGTCTAGAATCGCACTTTCTTCAATTAAGTCAATATTCCTTATCTCTTGCCATTCTAAGTACATGCTGCAGTTATTAGGGTGTTTATATCCGCATCTTCGTTTTCTGCCAGATAATCTTTTTATTGGAGATTTATGAACACATTTGTTTTTATTAGCTAAATATGGGCAGTTGTTTATGGGGTGGGGATTATTCATTATTAACCCCTATTCTCAATCCTAAAACTTCTTCAAACTTCTCCCAATACTTTTGAGCTGATGTTTGTGCTGGGCCGGTTAGTTTTATTCTTGCTTGAGATAGTATTAAGAATAGTTCTGCGGCTTCCTTTCTTGTGATTGTGTATGCGTTTCTAACCATTAGATATATCTCCCATTCTGTTGTATAGAAAGTTTTAATAATTTTCTAACTCTACCAAAAATCCCACAACTCTTACATTCAAAAGTCCCAGCATCTTTATCAAAAATAAATGGTTTGTTGCATTTAGGACAATCCACTATACCTTCTTTCTCAGCTACATTCAAAATATTTAATACTCTACACCTTCCAGTTGGCTTATAATTATTGTTCATAAAGCTCTTAAACTTCGGACAAGATAAACATTTTTTCAATCCCTTTAATGCATTCTTGTTTTTATATTTGGCATGGTTTCTTAGATATGATATTATAACACCACATTTAAATTCTGGTTTACCATCAACCCAATATTTCTTCCAATTATCAAAAGCTGTATGACTTGATCTTCCTTGTGCGTTTGCATAAGCTATCCTAGTTTTTGGATGTGTAATTCCGTATGCTGCCATCTGTGAATCTAAACAAAAATGTCTTGAATACTTATCTTTACTTGGGAGAGAATACTTTGTTGCAATGTCTTCGAAAAAAGAACATGTTCCTGGGATGTTTTGCATTGACTTAATATATTCTGGGTTATTGTATTTTTCAACATAGGCATGAGATTTATCTAATGCATTAATGGTCTCATAGTCTTTCTTAGAAAACTTCGGTATATTACCAGCGTTCTCTAATGCCATCTTCATCACACTAATACTACCATGTAAGTCTAATATTTTTTTTCCGGCTATTATATTTGCCCTCTTCTTATGTTTAGGATGAACACAAAGACATCCTTTTATTTGATTTCCATATGGCCTTTCATCACACAACTCATCTTGCTTTGGGAATATCTCATGTTTATTTGGATCTCCAAGTAACTTATATAAAACAAACTTTAGATACATCCTAACATTAACCGCAGGAGCAGATTCGCAATACCACCTCACATGCCTTCCTTCACTACCAGATGAATTTAATATAACTGGCAACTTAAACGATTTCATATATTCATATACTTGTTCTGATTCTTTCTGTGCTATTAAAACTTTCTTCTGGTAATCTTCATCTATATCATCTTCATCTCTATGTGCATCAAAATCAACTGCCCCAAACATTACATTTTTATTATCTATGAATGGAGAGAATCCAAAAACCTTAGATCCTATTAAATGATTGTTTAAATCTTCTGGTGTGAATTCTCGTTTCATACAAAAAGGAATTCCATTCATATACTCCCAAAAGAAATTAGTCTTACCAATATTGAATGATACAATTGCTTTTACATCTTCTTTTGATAGACTAAAATTATTATACTCACGTGATAATTCGGTTATCATAACTCAAAACCTCCAATAATCCATACACAGGTTACACACCCTAAAGTGAAGGTTTGGTTGCTAAAGAGAAATAAATTATTATTATTATTTAAAAAAGTTTTTCCATTATTATTAAACTTTTTTAAAATAAAATACTTTTTTTTATTTCTCATACGCGTTGTATAGAAAAATGGGTGTGTAACCTGTGTATCTATTCGGTTTGTAACGTAAGGATTTTCCTCATTAAATATCATCTACAAATAACCCCCATCAATATCTTTAGAAACTTTCTCTAATTTCCCTAATCTGACACCTTTTATGTGTCTAACTTGGTGCCCAAATTCATTCTTTGGCTGGTATTCTGAGCAATCAACTATCTCCTTAAATCTTCTCCAGAAGTGATTTGGCTCTTCTGCGGGGTATCCTTTTATCTCACAATACTTCTGATATGTGTCAAAAATTAAAGCTTTTGGAGCATCTTGTAGTGAGTCTTTCTCAATCATATCTAAAATAAAAGCTGCGACTGAATCACTATGTCTAAGCCAGAAGTCTTCAACTTCAGCCCTTGTCATATGTTCAGTGAATCCTTTTTGTTCTATTAATCTATATAATCCTTCTAATGCAAATAATAATATTCCTTCCATTTCTTTGCTTGATTTAAGTTTCTCAAATAAATTCTCATCTCTTCTTGGATCACCCTCTGAGAAGTGTTGTTTAAAATCTAATATAATCCACCTCCTAAAGAATCCTCTAGTTCTATCCGGAGTTCTTGGTGGCTCATTACAACTAAACATTAATTTTAACGATGGTATAAATTCAAAACTATCCTTACCCTTTTTTTCACCGCTTAACGCGTCTCCGGCTACGGCCATCTTAAACACAGATGTTTGACTTAATGCTTTCTTCGGAAGGTCAGCAAAAATATTTGCAGACTTACCAAATAGTCTTGCAGGGGCAAATGGATTACTTTCTAAATATTGTAATGAGATGCTTGTTACGTTCTTTTGTCCCAAGAAATGTTTGATAACATTCAGTAATACAGATTTTCCATTCTCACCATCACCATATAACAATAATGCTTTTGAGAATCTAACATCATTTAATAAACAATATCCTAACCATTCTTGTGCAACTAAAATTTCCTTATCTGTTTCAAGAACTTGTTTTAAGAATGTTTTAAACTTAGGACAGTCGGCCCCATCAACATGATTAATTTCAATCTTACTAAGAAAAACATATTCAGGTGTGAAGTCAATTGTTTCCTTTTTTTTAATATCCCACAAACCATTTCCAATTGGTCTTAGGTGTTTTGGGTTGTCTTGTATTTTCTCTCTGTCATAATAAGTTCTTCTTCTTATTGATTCTATTATTTCTTTTACTTGCATATTAGTTGATTGGGTTCCAAACCTTTCTTCAACCTCACTAGCAATATATATGTCAGCATCCTGTGCATATATTCCATGTTCTTCAGAATACAAAATTATATCCTTATTGTCTTGGAATGTTTTTACTCCACAGATTTTCTTCTCATTAATAATATATGTATGCTCGTGCATAAATCTTTTTACAAAATAATGTTTTGCTTTCTTCCAATCAATCTCACAGGCCACAATAAATAATTCATCATTACAATCTTTCCATGTACTTTCTAACTCTTCAATTATCATTGTCTTTTCTTTTCTGGCAGCTTCCTCATTAATTCTTTTCTGCTCGGCTTTCATTTCTTTCGCTTGTAGTTTTATTTTCTTCTCACGTTCAGAAGTTTCTTTTTCTTTAACCTTCTCTTCTGATTTAGCTTTCTTTTGTATGATTTTTATTTTTTCGTTTAGAAGTTGCTTTGCTTCTGTCTTACCTATATTATATTTCTTTGCTCCATCAGATATTGCTTGGAGTTGTTCATGTGAATCCTTCTCAATATATTTAGAAATAAAAGAATCAAACTTTTTGTAATCTGGTTTTTTAGCTTTCTTTTTAGTCTTTGTTTTTTTTACCATTATCAACTCCTAAATATTTTTTAGATTCTTTTATTACATAATCAATTGATTCTTTTTTATCTTCTTCTTTAACACATCCCCACAACCAGTTCATAATCTTTCCATGAATAATATCATGTCGTCTTTTTGTAACCATGAATTTCTCACCAAGCCCTTTCTTATTATCCATAAATCTTGGATGTATATGATGTTCTTCTAAAATAATATCTTCTTTGATTGGAATGAAATCTTCTTCTAGTTCTTCTAAGTCTTCACATCCACACGATACACAATAAGGAATTTCATTTTCAGAACAAAAATGCAACTGACATTTTTTACATCTATAATCCTTCATTATCTTCAACCTCCATTAATTTATAATGCTCTTCTTTATATTTAATGTCAAACTCTTTCTCTTTAGCGAAGTGTAGTTTCTTGTGGCATGTTGGACATAACACAACCAAATTATCTACAGTATCAGTGCCATTTTTACCGAGAGCTTTTACGTGATGAGTTTCACAATAATTAGTCCCATCTTCTTTTTCAAAAGTCTGTTGGCATATTTGACATTTACCATTATATAATTTTTTTAATTCAGTTACAATTTTCCTATTTCTTTTAAAATAATTAATAGTTTTAGACATTGGTTGTTTATTTTTTACATCTTCAAAATCTTCTAACTCTTGCGTGTTTAATGTTTTTACAAAAGCCTCTTTCTCTTTATTACTTACTTTCATAGGACCCCAATCCAAAAATTTATTCCAGGCATCATTATGGTTTTCATAATAATTATTCTCTCCAGATTGTTTAACAAACCATAAATCATCTTGTTTTTTTGGTCCACTATGGCAACATCCTTTACCAACTTGATTTGGTCTATCAGAAAAGTCATGTCCACATTCACATATGGGAATATCATTTAGTTTTAGTTTTTTATCAACCCCTATAAATATTTTTTTATTATTTTCATGAGCGATACCCAGTTCAAATAATGTCCCATAACAATCTAAACTATCAATCCAACAAAAAATATAATCAGAATCTTTTATCTGCTTTATACAATGTTTAAATATTTCTGACTTGCTTGGTATTTTACTAACACAATTATTTCTTCCAGCCCCATGTGTAGAGTCACCATGAGAACATCCATGATCACAAGCTACAAAAAATGGTCCAGTATATGTAAAAAAGTCTAACTCTAAATATTTACCATTATTATTATCATAAGGATCTTCACATGAATCCCAATAATCATGATTTCTTAATCTTCTCCCCCCAATAATATCATGTCTCCAATCACTTATATTTACTTTACCGGCCATATAAATTTTTAATGGGTTGTGTATCTTATCTCCTTCAACTTCACTTCTTAATATTTCTTCTTCCTTATCTAGAATTTCTTTAGGTTGTCCATACCATGCACACTTAGAACATAACCTAAAACCAACAATCCATTCGGATTCCTGCCCATCTGTTAGATTATCATCTTTTTCTTGTTCGTTAATCTCTTTGCATTCTGGACAAGTAAACTTATTATCTATTTTATAATTACCAAGTCTTTCTTGTTCATCCATATACATATCAGTACTCTTACTCATAGTTTCAACTCCTGTTTAATATACCTAGCACAACCACTTTCAAATCGAGTATCATTATCGCCAAGCCATTTATCACGAGCATTTTCTATATCATTATTAATAACTACCACACTTGTTCTATAATTATAAGAGGTCGTAATAGTAACACTCATAGCGTCCACCCCAATCTTCTAAACCTAGCCCACTCATTTGGATCCGCAACCTCATCCCTAGAATATCTATAAGGAGGTAACTTATTAATACATCTCTGACACTTACTTCCCTGATACCAAATGTTGTGGCGTGAGCAGTGCATCATTGCTTCACCTCAACATTTCTAACATCAATAATCTTTTTTAAAACATAAGAATTAGTTTTATAATCCAAGATCTCTACCCACACATCATCAGAGTTTGTTAATTTTCCTTCGTACTTAAAACCGTTATACATAAATAACTTTATATCTTTTCCTTCACTTTCACTCAATCGTTTTTTTATTACATCACTCATTTTCACATCACTCAAAGACCCGAAGGCCACCCAATCAAATCACCGAAGCGATCTTCAAGGGTATTAAATTCAACAAACTTTAGTATTTAAAATGTTATTCTCACTAAAAAAGGACAACATAAAAATTTCCCAAAACTTAATCACAACAATATTTATAAAGATTAAATTCTTTCTAAGGGTTCGTCATCTTTCAGCTTATACGACTATTTTAATTGATTAAGTATATTACTTAAATCAACATCCTTATATTCTTGAATATTTATTCTATTTCTCATTCAAAACTTCCTCCAGAATTTATCCGTAACTCACATCCCGAACCTTGAAAAATGTATTGATTGGAATTAGGGAATATTACTTTGTTATTGACAGTTAAACTACCAACTCCTGTTAGACTTAGATTTCTTGGAACTTCTCTTTCATCATTAAATATACAATTATCCACACAGTTTATATCCCAATTTGCAGTTTTATTAATTGTAAATATATGATTTAGAATATTGTCAGTTACATTAAGAGATTTTACACTTTCTTGATATGGAAGAATACAAGAGTCCCCATCGTCAACTTCAGATGCAGATATTGTATAATTGCTATAAAAATTCATATGTAATATTGTAATTGGAGGACCTTGAGTTGTTGAACCATTCCAAAACCATTCTATTATTTCTGTTTTTTCAGTTAGCCCATTAGAATCTGTAGTTAAATTAAACTGGAAATCGCCTGTTATATTTAATGCAGTTATATTTATTCCTTCCACAGGATTTCCTAGACTATCATTAACAGATGTTCTGTAATACCATTTTCTAAAAAGTTCACTTCCATTGGCAACGCCAGTTTGAAAGAAACTACTTATAGTAATATTTACTACGCTTACATTTATAGAATCTATTCCAACACTTAATTTTGAATCTGCTACAGCCCCAAGAAAAGAATCATAAATTGTAGTGTGTGAAGCATTAATTAGATTTATTAAATTTCCAGTACCTGCTATTAAAAAAGTATCATTAAGTATTGAATTAGATATGATAGTATATTCCGAATCACGAATATCAAAAACCATTCCCGCACCAACAACTGTATTATTCTGCAAAAATATGTTATCAAATTTATTATTATGTGCATCATTCAGCTTAAAAAATTCTGAGTCGGAGTCTGCTGCTGGATGAGAATTTGATATGTTTATAAAACTTATAGAATTATTATCAGATATTATTCTAAAAACAAAGAAACTTCCAGGGCTACCAAAACCCCCAGAACCAGTTACATTAAAATTTTTATAGATACCATTATCTCCTTCTGTAAAAACAGTATATTGCCAATCTATAAAGGAACTATTTACTGCTGTAAATTTATCTGAAATATCTTCTATCTTGATTGCAATACTTACTCCTCCTCCGCTTGTTAATACTTTATTATTTAAATTAAAAGTCATATTATCTCCTAAAATAGTAAAACAGGTTTGTGGGTTTACTGTTATATCATTTTGTAATTCAAAATTAGCATTATCTGTTCCTAAAATTCCACATTCAGTTACGTTTGGAGTGTTCATCAAAGTTATATTACTTCCTTGAAGTAGAGTTAGTGTTGGAGTATGAAATCTTTCGATATTAGAATTAAACTGATATTCTATAGACCAGTTTATATTAGTCGAATCATTCACATTAAAGTATATAGAGTTTTGCCAATCACCTGAAAAACCTGTACCATTCCATCCTGTTAGATACTCTGCCCCATTCCATTCTCCTAATCTTTTTCTTAAAATACTATCATCAGGTTCTATTGAAGTATCCTCTATTTTAATCCATTCATTTGATAGAGTTAGATTAAAAGTTAGATTACTCATCGTCCCCACTCGGAGAAATCTTTTAGATTGATTGTTATAAATATTTGAAACTTGTTTAGATGTAATAGTAGTATTAAAAATCATTACTTCGTCAATTAAACCAGCGAAGAAAGTTGAACCATTAACCCCTATTTTTACATTATCATCAGAGATATTTATTGGATATTCGTTAGGTGTCCCAACAACCCCATCAACAAAAAAATCAGTACCATTAAATGCTACATGAATCCATACTCCTGTTAAATTTTTATACCAAAGAGTAGTCGAAATCTTATCTCCAGTAATAGTTATATTAACATAATCTCCAATCCCATCTAATTGTAAACAATTTCCATACAAACAATTAGTTTCATTTAAAACTGCATTATTAATACCAGTTCCACTATTATTACTTGTAGAATAATCAAAGAAAGTTACACTTTCAGTATTAATTTCTTCTCCATCAAAAGGATAATATCCAACCAACTCATCTCCAAGTCCCCAAAACAAATCTCCTTTCCATTCAAAATCTCTTCCATTAGCCCTCGAACCTTCTCCAGAATCACAAGCCGCCCATAGTTCTATAGTATCTCCTAAATTCCAACCTATAATATCCTCTGAGAATGTTTGAAAACTTCCAGTATCATCTGTCTGTTCTGTTCCTACTGCTACTCCACTATTATAAACTTTAAATCTTGCAAATCCTCCGAATTCAGAACATATGAAAAACCTATCCCTATAATCATATTCAATTCTAAGTGTTGTATCTTTTCCAACTTCCCCAATAGCTATCAACTCTTTTATTTTTACATAAGTTGTAGAGTCTGTATTAGAAGAAGTTGCATCACTTATGATAATATTATTGCTTAATTCATAAGGATTTGGTGCAGTATCTATTGTCAAATGAGCTAGACCTTCTTCCACTGTAACATTATCAGTTACTATCCCTTCCTTAAACCTATCAATCTTACCCTCTTCATAATGGGGGTCAATAAATGTTCCTCCTAAAGTTGAATTATATTTTGAGGTAAAACTTACTTCTAAAGAATCTTTTATTATTTTAAATTCACATCTAGCATCTTTGAGATTACAAATATCATCTGTATTTATTTTAATTATTTCAATTCTAGTTTTCCCAATACTATCAATCCCTATTCTTTTCTCTTCTCCTATTTCAATATAATAAATTTGTCCTCGTTGTTTTATTTGTTTATTTGATTGATAAATATATTTATAGTTTTTATCTCTCGTTGCAGTTAAATCTCTCCCACCAAATTCAAATTTAGTTTCATTAATAATAATTATTTCAATATCTCCTAAGTCACAACTTTTTCTATTATCATCACATTGTTTTAAGGTGGCATTTATCTGATAATCTTTTGTTCCAAATTCCACTTTATTTTCTTCTTGTTTTGTTCCAATAGTCGGAACTTCTTTTTGATTATCAAAGGAAGATGCCGCACTAACTATAATCATTAGTAAAATTAGTATTGTTACTGAAATGGTAATTTGTTTTTTATTATACATTTTAATTAACCTTTGTTATTAGTGTTGTTCCGTTCCAAAAAACATAAGCAGAGCAATTAGGATTATAACATATAGTTCCATTATTTGACATATTAATATCCCCAGTGAAAGCCCAATCTTCAGACATAACTCCGTCGGTGATTGTGTTTGTTCCGAGGTCTAGCGTTCCTGATAAAAATAAATCTTTCCATTGATGTGTCGAGTCACCTAAAGATATTGATGTGTCTACCAAAGGAGAAAGTGTGTCTAGTGCTCCATCAAACCTAATTCCAACAGATGGTGTTGTTCTAAAATCAATCCGACCATCTGTAATTGTATCAAATAAAAATTTGATTCCATCAAAATTAAAAGCAGAATCTCCAAAAAATAATGTATCCCCATTACCTAAAATTATATTATTACCACTCGCGTTAATATCATCATTAATAACAATAGGACTACCGCCACCATCTATGACTGAAACATTATTTATCTCTTTTCCACCGAAGTTCGCATTCCCTTGCATAACGGAAGTTCCATCAGTCTTAAAAAAAGCACCCCCAATAAAACTACTCAACCAAGATGTATCTATAGTTAAAGCATTTGCAATATTAATAAACTGTGTAGCATTAACATTAGAT
>SDBS01001447.1_pt1 | contig 24033 bp, 28 predicted proteins | sample 2277091 | NCBI WGS metagenome assembly SDBS01 (sample SAMN10404972, study PRJNA504765) | marine sediment metagenome | isolation source: marine sediment core GS10_PC15, 163 cmbsf | place: Arctic Ocean: Southern Knipovich Ridge | collected 2010
TATTTTTATTATACTTAATTCATCTCTAACTAGTCTTTAAAAACAAATTTCAATCTTTTTTTTAAATTATTTAAACAAATTTTTTATTATATCGTTTATTACTACCTTTTAACAAAGTAAAAAAAATAATATAAAAAATAAAGAATTGATTAAAAAAAATCTATAAGAAAATTAACCAAATTGGTTAATAACGTTAGGATTTTAATTAATTCTGTCAAGAAATTAAAGAGGTCAATGTAATATGTTTTCTGGTCAAGGTCGAGGATATGATATGGCTATTACACAATTTTCCCCTGAAGGTCGTCTTTTTCAAGTTGAATATGCTATTGAAGCAGTCCGTAGGGGCACAACCGCAATTGCGTGCAGAAATAAGAACTCAGTTGTTTTTGCTGTTGAGAAAAAAAATTCTGAACTTCAAGTAATTGTTGGTTCAGAAAAAATCTTTAAAATTGATGATCATATTGGAGTAGCCATTTCTGGACTTACAAGTGATGCTCGCGTTTTAATAGATCGCGCGAGAGTTCAAGCTCAGGTTAATTTATTAAATTATGATGAAAGAATTTCAGTTAAAGACTGTACATTAAATATTTGCGAATATAAGCAAGTTTTTACACAAAATGCGGGAGTTAGACCATTTGGAGTAAGCTTCCTTATCGGTGGAATTGACAGTGGAGGTCCTTCTCTTCATTTAACGGATCCCTCGGGTGCTCTTTGGAGCTATTTCGCCTTCGCTATTGGCTCGCAAGCAACTGAAGCAAGGTCCTACCTTGAAGAACATTATAAAAAGGATATGAGTGATGAAGATTTAAAATTATTACCATTAAAAGCATTGAAAGAACTTATGGGTGATAATTTTAATAAAGATACATGTGATGTAGCTTATATCCTAAAAGAAGATAAAGCTTTTAAGTTATTAAATTTAGAAGAGAAGGAAGAAATATTGAGTAAATTGTAATTTCCTTTATATCATATATTAAAATCAAGGTAGAAATCAGTTATATTTATCTCTTAACAGGAAAGACAGAAAAATCGGAACTTAACAAAATCAAGATATTCAATTAGATACTTTAGGAAATATTAATATGATAGATCGACCAAGAATTGATTTAGGCGGATTTATCGTTGGACGAATAGAGAAGTCAGGAAGAGTTTTTGAAATGCTGCTAGATCCTGACAAAGCATGGGAAGCGAAGAAATTTATTCGAGAAGAAATCAACAAAAGACTGAAAGAAGGTAAGGAAAATACCCGTATGACTATAGAAGAAATAGTTAACGGGAATACTATTGATTTAGAGCTTATATTTGAGAGTTTTATGGTATTCGAAGATTTAAGAAGGGGAAAAAAAGCAACAAATGGAGATATGGAAGCAGTTTTCAATACAACAGATCGAATGGCAATTGCGAGTCATATATTACTAGAGGGAGACATTCAATGGACAAGAACTCAAAGGGAAGAAGAACAGCAGAAGAAATTGAAACAAATTATTACAATTATAAGTAAAAATTCCATTAATCCACAGAATAATAAACCCCATCCATACCAACGTATTGAAAAAGCATTAGAAGAAGCGAAAGTTAGAGTAGACTTAATGAGGAATGCTGAAGAGCAAGTAGATGACGTATTAAAAAGTATTAGAGCTATTATTCCGATTAGAATGGAACAAGTAGAGATGGCATTAAAAATACCTTCTGCATTTACTGCAAAAGGTTACAATATAGTCGCTCAGTATGCGCAAATCAAGAAGGAGGAATGGCAATCTGATGGTTCTTGGGCTGCCGTTGTCAGCTTACCTGCAGGTCTACAGATGGAACTTATTGATAAAGTCAATAAGTTAACACATGGCAGAGTACAAACGAAAATCTTAAAATCTTAGTCTAATATCATTACAAATATTGATTTTTTCTGATTTATATTATTTTTTACAAGAAGGTTGAGAAAATAAATAATTTTTGAAACGAAAGTGAATAGTAATTATGGATAATTTTGAAGAACAAATAGCAAATAAAGAGTCAGAGTCTGAAGAATTTGAAGAATTAGATACATCAAGAGACTTAGTTGTACCTGGAGAAATATTAACTGAAGATACAAAAAATTTTTTACCTGGCAGAGGTACAATTTTAAACAAAGGTAGAAATAAAATTATCTCTTTAAATATAGGCTTAAAACAAATAAGAAAGAATTATATCAATGTCATTCCTCTTAGGGGTTTTTATACTCCTCGTCCTGGAGATAAAATTATTGCTTTAGTAGTTGATAAAAATCCCGTGAAATATAAGTGTGATATCAATGCAAAAGATTTTGGTCAACTAAAACCAAAGAATACCATTACAAGAGGGAGAAGTGGCAGAGATTTTAGAGGGGGTAATAATTCACATCAAGATTTAAACACTGAAAGATTCGATATTGGAGATATATTAATTGTTAAAATTCTCTCTGCAGATCGCCTTAACAAACCTGAATTGACTACCGTTGGGAAGTATTTAGGAAAAAAAAACGGAGGAATCGTGATTTCAATAGATTCACCTAAAATTCCACGAGTCATTGGTCGAAATGGGTCAATGATCAAGATGTTAAAGAATTTAACGAAATGTAATATATTTGTAACTCAAAACGGCCGAATTTGGTTGAAAGGCGAAGATCTTCCACATGAAAGATTACTAATTGAAGCAATTTATAAAATTGCTTCTGAAGCCCATATCGCTGGGTTAACAGATAGAATGCAAGAATTTGTAATTAACGAGAAAAAGAAAAGAGGAATAGAATAGATGCCATTAATAATTAAAGATGAATACCCTGAAAAATTATTTCGTGAAGATGGAAAAAGACTTGATGGTCGTGAACAAAATGAACTACGACCAATAAAAATGGAAGTTGGTGTAATAAAAAATGCTGATGGTTCAGCATATCTTGAATGGGGAAATAATAAAGTTTATGCTGCAGTTTATGGACCAAGAGAAGTTCATCCACACCATTTATCAAAACCAGATAGAGGAATTCTAAGAGTTTTTTATAGAATGGCTACTTTTTCAGTTTTTGATAGAAAAAGACCTGCACCTGGACGCAGAGAAAAAGAGATTTCTATGATCATGTCTGATTGTTTAGAACCTGTGCTTTTTCTTGAACTTTATCCTGGTACGAGTTTTGAGGTTTTTGTTGAAGTTATGGATGCAGATGGGGGAACACGCTGCGCTTGTACCACTGTTGCAGCACTCGCTTTAGCCGATGCGGGAATCCCGATGAAAAGCCTAGTATCTGCTGTAGCTGTCGGTAAAATTGATGGTAAATTAGTCGTAGATCTCTCAGGTATTGAAGACAAAGCTGGTGAAGCGGATTTACCGTGTGCAATTACTTGGTTTAACGACGAATTATCGTTATTGCAATTTGATGGGGATATGAATCTGGAGGAAATGAATTCATTTTTAGAATTAGCAAAAGATGCTCTAAATTCCATTCATCAAATTCAATTAAAAACTCTAAAAAGCAAATTTCTTAAACTGTTAGAAGATTCGTCTGGAAAACAAGACGAAGAAAATACAGAGGGTGATAAATAAAGATGATGGATGTAAAACGAATTGTTTCTAAGATTGAAAGAAACTATATAACATCAAACTTAAAAAAAAAAGAGAGAATTGATGGAAGAGGTCTTTGGGAGTATCGAGATTTTAAAATAGAGTCCGATATTATCGCCTCAGCAGAAGGCTCTGCAGATGTTATATTAGGTGATACTAGGATTATAACAGGTCTAAAATATGACGTTGGAACTCCCTTCCCTGATTTACCTGATGAAGGGGTTTGTACAGTTATGGCTGAGTTACTACCTCTTGCTTCACCTTTATTTGAAAGAGGCCCTCCAGATGAGCAATCAATAGAGTTAGCACGAGTTGTAGATCGAGGAATTCGACATGCTGATTGTGTACAGACTAAAAAGCTTTGTATTCAGGAAAAGGAAGCTGTATATATTCTCTTTGTTGATATGTACGTAATAAATCATGGTGGAAATTTAATTGATGCAGGGGGAGTAAGTGCATTAACAACGTTACTTTCTGCTCATGTACCTGAAGGAATAATTGGAAAAGATGGTCTTGAATGGACTGGTAAATATCTAAGTGGAGATATTATTGTTAATGAATTACCATTACCAATTACATTTGGTAAAATCGATGATATTATTTTTCTAGATCCTAACTTACCTGAAGAATTAGTTTGTGAGGGAAGAGTAACCATATCAGTAACCGAGGAAAAAATAACTTCAATTCAAAAAAGTGGCTCTGCTACGTTCTCAATTGATGAGATCAAAATGCTTTGTGAAAAATCTTTAGATATGGGCAAAAAATTGAGAAAAGATTTAAATTTACTACAATATAAATCTAAGTTTGATTAATTTTTTATATTTTTTTTTAATAATTTTATTAGATTGGTTGTTCATATAATAAAATAGTATATTTTTGCTAGTAGTTATTGTTTTACTTGGAAGAGAATAAATTTTTGACCACAATTAGAAAAATTTAAAGTTTATTTTAATTTTTTATATAACATCAGTTATTCAAACTTATTTGATTTAAAATGACAAAGAAAGTTGGTATTAGCGGGAGTTTTCAAGCGAGGTATGGTTCTACACTTAGGAAACGGTGGAAATTAATTGTTGAAAAAATGAAAGGGGATATTAAATGCCCAAAATGTGAAACCAGAGGAACAATTCACCGAGTATCAACGGGTATTTGGTATTGTACGAAATGCAATGCGAAATTTACTGGTGGAGCTTATTACACTGAAACTCCTCGAGGAGCAGAGTCTTTTCGAATAGCTAAGCGTAAACAGCGTGAATTAGAAGTTATAAAAGAATAATGAATCCAAATAGCAACTTTTCAATAAAATCAACAGTAGAGTTACATTTTAAAAGTCTTCAATTAAGAAATATATCTTATACTTCATTTCTACCTGATCTTAAAAAATTGCAAACTAAACGATCCAATATCTCAATAGAGAAAACAAATAATGAAAATATTCAGTTCAATATAGAAAGTAAGGATATTACCGCATTTCGCGCTTCTATGAATGAGATAATAAGTTTTGGAAAAATTGTAGAAAGCACTATGAATTGTGTGAATAACTCATAGAAAAAAAAAAATAGAAAATATAGAATAAATTAAATTATATCTATAATGATAAAAGAATTATGACAATAAACCTTGACAATTTAGATGAAGAACAAAAAAAGAAAATTGTTAATCTAAATAATTTACAACAGTCTTTTGAATTTATTACAACTCAAAAGTTACAAACTGAAAGAACGTTAAGAGAAGCAGAGTTAGCGATTGAGCAGTTGGAGAAGACAGATCCAAACGATACAGTCTATAAGGCAATTGGTGGGATTTTAGTAAAAAGCGAGAGAACTAAATTATTAGACGAGAAAAAGTCTATGAAAGTGACTCTCGAAATGCGAGCAAAAACGTTACAGCAAAAGGAATCTCGGGTTAAAACTCAAATTGAAACTCTAAGAAAATCTCTTCAATTAGATTTTCAAAATATTAATACTTAAAGGTTACCAAACTGGATGTAAAGTTCTTAAAATTATGTGGAAAATTGGCTTAATCTCTATTAATCCCTCCACTTTTAACCTCTCAGAAGTAATAAAAGAAATTGTTATTAAAAAAGAGTATAAAGATATACTTTACATCAAAAAAGGTTCTTTTACGTGTGATCCAGAAAATTTTGTTGAAATGGACTATCTAAACACCAATTATATTACTTATATTTCTTCTGAATTAAAACAATATGATAAAAATATAATTGGATTACAAGTAATAGATATAGATTTTAAACAAGATGATATTGGTTTATTTTCTGCTATAGGTAGTAAAAATGCAATTTTAATTTCAACAATATATATTAAATCTGCTAATAGAGAACAAATAAAGCATAGAATGATTGTCACTTTACTACATGAGTTAGGTGAGATTTTTGCTCATTTGCTTGGTTATACCCATTTCACTCTCGTGCTAGCGAAACATGTTGGAGAATGTGTTTTTCACCCTCCTAATAAAAAGTTGTTTGAGTGGATAAGAAAAGGAGAATCTAAATTTATAGCAGATTATAAAGATTCTCTTCCAGAATATTACTGCTCTCGATGTTCTGAGATTATAAGAGAAGGGATTGAAATGTGGCATGAAATTTAAGATAAATCTTTTTTAATAATCATAAATAGAAAGTAAGAGAGATATTTTTATGTTAAAAACAAAATTCGAGAAAACTTTATCTTTCTTAAGAAATAAAAAAATTGTAGTTACTACTCATGATTTAGTAGATATAGACGGTTTAGTATCTTGCTATGCTTTTAAAAATTTCATAAATCAGTTCATAAAAGCCAAGCAAGCGGTCATTTGTTTTTCAGAAATATCTAAACATACAAAAAGCTTTTTGAAAAAAGCATCTCTAAATTATCCAAATATTGATTTTGTGTTTGAAACAAAAATATATTTCTTGGAATTTGATGTTTGTTTAGTTTTAGATACAAATAATCTTGATCAGGTCAAATTTAAAAAAGAAATACAAGATTCTGAAATTCCTACTATTTTCATTGATCATCATTATTTAACGGGGAAAAAATTTAACAGCAACTTTTCTTCGATGAATTTAATAAGTGAACAATATTCATCAACAGCAGAATTAATACTGGAATTATATAAAGTATTTAATATAGAAATTTCAACATCACTTAAGATTCTAGTGATTGCTGCCATTCTAACAGATTCTGGTTTTTTCAAACATGGTGATAACAATTCTATAAAAAATGTTAGTAAATTATTAAATAATGAAATTAATTTTCAAGATATCCTAAGACTCCTTGATTACAATGTTGATGTTTCAGAAAAAATTGCTAAAATTAAGGGTCTTCAAAGGGTACAACTAATTCGCGAGGGAGATTATTTGATTGGGATCACAAATGTAAGTAGCTACGGAGCGACTATATCCTCTATGTTAATGAGAGTTGGTTTTGATATTAGTTTTGTTTTATCTGAAGAAAAAAATGCATCTCGTATAAATGCAAGAGCTAAAAGAAGCGTATGTTTAAAGACTAGTTTGCACTTAGGCAAAATTTTAGGCGAAATAGCTAAAGAACTTGGAGGAAGTGGAGGGGGTCATGATGGAGCAGCATCGATAAGCTCTGAAGTAGAACTATCTATCATAATTGATAAAATTGTAGAGAAGGTAAAATCATATTTACAATTAAAACTTTAAATACATAGAAGAATTTAATATTGATTTTTTTTTAATATGGCTCTAGTAAGTTTTCAAAATTTCTATTTTCGGTATAAAGGAAATGAAGAATATGCTTTGAATAATATCAATTTAGAGTTAGAAGAGAATAAATTTATTTTACTTTGTGGAGAAACTGGAAGTGGGAAAACCACATTAATTAGATGTATGAATGGTCTAATTCCACAATTCTACGCGGGATTTTATAAAGGTCTTGTAAGAGTGTGTGGGAGGGATACAGCTGAGACTCCTATATCCTCACTTTCAACTGATGCTGGAATTGTTTTTCAGAACCCGGAAAACCAATTAATTGCTATGAATGTAGAGCATGAAATCGCATTTGGATTAGAAAATCTTGGTATTAAACCAAAAGAAATTTCAAGAAGAATTAAGGAAAGTGCGGCATTAACTGAAATTGAAAATATCTTAGATAAAGCTCCCTTTGAACTGAGTGGTGGAGAACAACAAAGAGTTGCGATAGCCTCTATTTTAGTATTACAACCTAAGATATTGATATTAGATGAACCAACAGCTTTATTAGATCCATTCATGGCAAATAAAATAATCAGGTTAATAAAAGATATACAAAAGGAAAAAAAGATAACAATCATAATTAGTGAGCACAGGCTTGATCTTGTACTCCCGTACTCAGAATTTATGATTTTAATGAAGAAAGGAAGTGTTGTTGAGTTTGGAGATAAAGAGAATGTTATTAATGGAGACAAATTCAAAAACTTAAGATTAAATAAACCAATAATTTATTCAATCTTCTCACATCTTAAACAGAAAAATTTATTTAATAGTAAAATACCTACCTCCATTTCAGAGGTTCTGGACTATTTAAAATCAAAAAGTGATTTTAATGGGTGATATTTATAATTAAAGACTCACCATTGATTATGATAAATGAAATGAGTTTTACCTATCCAAATAACACAGAAGCTCTAAAAAATATTAATTTAAATATATTTAGAGGGGAGGTGATTGGAATTATGGGAAAGAACGGTGCAGGCAAGACAACTCTTATTCGCACCCTCAATGGTTTAGTAAGACCTACAAAAGGTAATATCTATATTGAAGGTGAAAATATTAATGAAAAAACAATTGCAACAATATCTAAAAGGGTTGGAATTGTATTTCAAAATCCAAACCATCAGTTATTTGCAAATTCAATAGAAGATGAAATTAAGTTTTCACTGAAAAGTTTTAATCTCCCAAAAGAAGAAACTCAAAATAGAATAGATAACATATTAACTGAATTCAACCTTGAAAAATATAGAAAAAGATCTCCCCTTAACATCTCTGGAGGAGAATCAAAAAAATTAGCTATAGCTTCAATTGTTTGTAGAAATCCTGAAGTACTGATATTTGATGAACCTACTCTAGGTCAGGATGAAAAAGAAATAGAATTTTTCGTCAATTTAATTAACAGAGAAAAGAAAAAAGGAAAAACCATTATCATAATAACTCATAATACTGAATTTTCTTACGAGCATTTACCAAGAATCATATTAATGGCGGATGGAGAAATAATCGCAGATGGTCCAACTCAGAAAATATATGAGAATGAGCCTTTAATATTCGCAACATCTCTAGTTTTACCACAGATTCGGCAACTATGTCTCGCAATGGAAAAGATTGGTTTTCCTGAAGCTAGGAAATTAAATTCCAGAGCTAAATTAATTAGTTATTTACAGGATTTTCTCACAAATACCTTAACAAAAACTTAAGAGGAAAAACAATAAATGTCGTTAGAATTTCTCAATGCATTTAAATTTATGAAAAAAGATACTTTTTTACATAGGTTGGACCCAAGGTCAAAATTGATGTTTACAATAGTTTATACGATTATAGCGTTGTTATTTACTCAGATAGTCCCTCTCTTACTCATCTTTCTAAGTTTAATTCCCCTAATTTTAAGTGGAAAATTATTTAAACAGTGGATAAAAAGCATACGTGGTTTATCCTTTCTAATACTCTTTATAATCATTTTAAATACCTTATTTTTATCATTATCATTTGCAATTGCAATGATTATTAGAATTTTAATCATGATATCTTCTTTTTCTATCTTCTTTCTCACAGTAGATCCAAATGATTTAGCTCTCTCGTTGATTTCAATGAGGATACCCTATGAATTTGCCTTTTCCTTTTCCTTAGCTTTTAGATTTGTTCCAACAATAGCAATAGAGGCTCAAAATATATTAGATGCTCAACAAAGCAGAGGATATGAAATGCAAAAGAAAGGACTTATTAAACAGATAAAAAACTTATTTCCATTATTAATTCCATTAATAATTTGTTCTATCAGAAGAGCTTTTAATGTAGCAGAAGCTCTTGAATCTAGAGCCTTTGGTAGTACAAAAGAACGGTCATATTATTACACTATAAAATTTGCTTTAAAAGATTGGATCTTTTCTATTTATTTAATATTTATTTTATCATTTTTAATCATTGTGAGAATTAATATTGGTTTAATGCCAGAATTCTTAATGTGGAGTTTACCTCTTTGATAGCGAAAAAATTTAATATCAAAAATAAAAATTTAAAGTATTTTGTAGGGATTAACCAAATTAAATTCAAATCTGATCAATTTATTCAAAACTCTAAAATACATACTCTGTTGGATCAATTTTTTAAGACAATTAATGAGAGACAAACTCAATTTCATAATTGTTCTATTCAATTTATGAAGGATACATATATTCTAAACCAAGATCATATTTTTACAGCATGTTATCACGTACAAAGAGCATTTAATAAAAGATTAAATATTTCCAATAAAAAGGAAATTGAATTATTATTATATATGGCTACTAATAGACAGATAAGTAAGAGTATACAAACATTTGGATTAGATTCATCTGTTTTAAGTAAAGGGAAACTAACGTACTGTATAATATCCCAATTTAATAATTTAAACATCATAAATGATGATATATTAGAGGTCTTAAAAGCTAAAGAAGAATTATTGACCATAAACGCTTTATCAAACGAAAAATTTAATTTAATTAAAGAATTTTATGAAATTTCTGAGCAGCAAATTAGATGTATTTTAGAATCTTATGGAATTGAAACTAATAAAAATAATCTTAAATTAAGTTTCAAATATTCCGCCTTATTTGAGCTAATTTGTGAAAAAATGGTTCTTCTAAGCGTCGAAAATACTTAGAAAGCCTAAATATTATTTTATCAATTCTTTTTTGTGATAATCTCATCTTTACTTAAAAATGAAATACCACAAATATTACCCAAAACTTCAATTCTAATCTCTTTATCGGGGTTTTCTAAATTAACATTATTATCAATGTGTTTGGATACAATTTCTATAAAAGTATTACGCTCAATGTTTTTATTTTGTCTACGTTTTAAAGTAATTTTAAAAGAATCAGCATCATTTATAAATTCTTGATAGTGCTGCTGAATAATTGAATTTATAATTTTTGTATCAGCTTCACAAGTAAAATCTATTGGAATGATTCTTAAAATAAAATTATAAAAATTTGGATTTTCTTTTAATATTGTTTTAATTTGAGAAATCACATTTTTCGCATTCAGGTTTGTTAATACTTTAATCAGCCCTGGAAACTGAGTATTTATTATAATCGGGTAAGCATCTCCACACAACAATAAAGTAAACCACAATTCAGCTGATGCATTCCTTTCGTTGTATATAGAAGTTGAGACAAGAAGATTAAAATTCCTGATTAATATCATCCCCAACTTGAATATTATTATTTGATAAAAATTCTAATATTTCTTCTTTTGTAATCTCTCCTATACGTAAAAATTTAATTTTTTGAGTACTACAGTCAACTATAGTGGTAGCTAATTCTGATTTTGACTTTCCTCCATCAATAATTAAATCTATAGGGCTTAAAATTTTTTTTGTTACCTCATCTCCACTAACGGAGGGGGGTTCTCCACTATAGTTAGCCGAGGTCCCAATTATACATGGAAAATGCCCTTTTTCTCTTAATAATTTTAAAATATTTAAAATAATTTCATTTTCAGGCACTCTAAGTCCAACAGTATTCCTATACGCAGTCACTTCAGGTAAAATGGTGCTAGGTTCTTTTTTTTTTAAAATTAGGGTTAATTGTCCTGGCCAATATTTTTTCGCAAGGATTTTAGCAATTCCGTTAAATTCAGCAATATCTAAAGCAATCTCATAATCTGCTACTAATAACAAAAAGCCTTTTGTCTTATCACGAAATTTTATATCAAAAATTTTATTAACTACACTTAAGTTTTGAGGATCACCCCCAATCCCATAAACAGAATTAGTAGGGAAAGCAATTAGCTTACCATCAATGATATTTTCAGCCGCAAACTGTAAATATAAGCTAATCTCCTTTAAATCCTTTCCAGCAAGTCTAATTAAAAAGCCCATTAGTATTCTGATAAATTTATAAGTGTCTTATGTAAAATAAAGAATGCAGAACCACAAGATTATTTTGTATAATTTTCTTGACAATTTAAATCAATATTTATTTGGTCCCAATTCTGATCTATTCTTTCTTGGAGTTCTATTAAATCCTTTTCAGACAATTTTGAAAATCGCTTTTGTTTTGAAAGGTAATCAACTAAAGGAGCTCTTCTTTTTGAATCTAATAATGGTTTACTCTTCTTGGAAAGTTTCAATATTCCACTTTCAACTTCATACAATATCCATGAACCTGTCTTGACGGCTAACCGAGCAACTTCAATAGAATCCTCACTTTGATACCCCCACCCAGGAGGACACGGAGCTAAAATATGTATATATCTACAACCCTTAATTGATTTTGCTTTTTTAAATTTGTCATATAGATCGAGAGGTTCGCTGATACTGCATGTAGCAACATAAGGTATTTCGTGTGCAGCTAAAATTGCTGGAAGATTTTTTTTAAATCTTTCTTTTCCTAGTGTTGTTGTAGTAGTTACAGCACCATGTGGGGTTGAAGAAGATCTTTGGATCCCTGTATTCATATATGCTTCATTATCATAACAAACATAAATTTGATCAGAATTTCTTTCAGCTGCTCCACTTAAACCCTGAAGTCCTATATCTGCTGTACCTCCATCACCTGCAAAAGTGATAGTTGTAATCTCATCCCATCCTTTACCTGGAAATCTATAAGCTTTTGCTTTGAAAGCTGCTGACAAACCTGTTGCTGCCGCTGCTCCTGCTGCAAAAGCCATATTCATAAAAGGAAAAGTTGAAGCTGTTTTAGGCCATAGTCCCACAACCACATTTAAACAGGAAGCAGGCGTTACTAAAGCCGTATTTGATCCCAATGCTTTCATTGCCCACCTAAGGGCAACTTCTAAGCCACATCCTGCACAACAAGAATTTCCTGGAAGAAAATATTCCTCTTTACAAGAATCCATAGCTTCTTTTAATTTGACCATTATTATTCAACCTCTAATAACCCATCCCAGAGAGTTCCATGAATTATATCTTTTGGAAGTTCTCCAGTTTCATTTAGTTTAACTAACATTTGGAGCTGATTTTTCTGTTGGTCAAGAGTGACTTCTCTTCCCCCTAATCCATTTATTATTGATAAAATTTTTGCTGTTCCTTGTGTATTATGTAAAGCAGACTTGACCTCACAACTCACAGGACCTCCAGTTTCAGAACCAAATGCTGTAGCCCTATCAATAACTCCAAGCAATTTCACTTTCTTAGCAACTTCAACAATATCTTCTGAGGGAAATGGTCTAAAATGGCGAAGCTTAACCATACCAACTTTAAAACCATCTTCTCTCAAATCATCTACAGCCTGTTCCATTTGAAAAGCAAGGTCACCGTAGATTAAAACTGCTACTTCTGCATCATTCATCTTATATTCTTGAATTAAACCATTTCCATAGTCTCTACCGAAAGTTTTTTCAAAATCTTTAGCAACGCTTTTAATTCTTTCTTTTGCTTTCATTAAAGCATCATGTATTTTCATTCTAAATTCATAATAGAACCCGGAAGGCATTATAAGGTTACCAAACATCATTGGTCTTTTTGGATCCATCCAAATATGTGGCCAACCTTCCTCACTTGGTAAGGGGGGTAAAAACTTATCAACTAGATGTTGCTCCTCAAGGATTACTGGTTTTGAAGTATGAGATAGAATGAAACCACCATAAGCAATAAATTTCGGTAGCAATACATCAGTATCCTCACAAACTTTATAAGACATTAAAATTTCATCATAAATTTCCTGGTGGGTTGCACAAAACGAACTTATCCATCCTGTATCTCGTTGACTTAATACATCGGTAAAATCTGCCCATATATTCCATGGAGGGGCTGCTCCCCGTGAAGCAATTGCCACCACTATTGGAAGTCTTGCTCCAGCGGCCCAATGGATCATTTCATGAGCATAAAAAATTCCTTGACCTGCAGTAGCCGTAAACGTTCGTGTACCTGCTTTACTAGCACCGATTATTGAAGCAAAAACACTGTGTTCTGATTCAACTTTGATATATTGAGTTCCTGGCATTTCTCCTTTATCAACAAACTCAGAAAGCTTTTCAACTACTGTAGTTTGTGGAGTAATTGGATAAGCACTAATTACTTGTACACGAGCAGATTTAGCAGCATAAGCTGCTGCAACGTTACCTTTAATGATTATTGTTTCTTTTTCTTGAATAAAATCTTCTTTTGACTCAACCATCTTTTATCTCACTCTCCCTTACCATTTCTATGCACCTAGTAGGACATTCCTTGGCACAAATTCCACATCCTTTACAATATTCCAAATCTATCTTAAAAGAACCGTCATCCATCCTAGTTATTACTCCTTCTGGGCAGTACATCCAACACATTCCACATTGATTACATCCTTCTTTAATTATTGGTCGAAATGTTCTCCAATCACCCGTAGTACCCATGCTTCCTTCAATAGGTAGTGAAATTGGAATAGGAGGTAATTCCTTCCAATTCTTATATTCTTGTACCTTAGGGCGTTCTTTTACAGATTTATTAATCTTCTCCCATTTTTTAGGCTCAGACATGTTTATACCTCCTTAACTGAGTGATAGGCATCCTCAGCAACACTCATATTATTTATTAATTTACTTTCTCCAAATTGTTTTTTAATTACTTTTTCCATTGTTTCAAGATCATAAAATCCTGAAATTTTACCAAAAGCTCCAAGCATGGGGATGTTTAATATTGGACCACTAGCATGCATAAAATCTCTTTTAATGCATATTCCTGTCGCATCAACAACAAAAATACTAATATCTTCAGGAAGACCGTTCACATCAATAGGAATTGGACTGTTAACTATAAGCTTTACTCCTCTTTTAATTGTGTCTCTAATCCTTGGTATCTCAAGTAATGAGATATCAAACATCAATATATAATCTGGATTTACCACACTATCATATGTTTTTATTGTTTTAGATCTTGAGACTTTAGTGAAAGCCTGAATGGGGGCACCTCTTCTCTCAGCACCGATTATTGGAATCGCAATCGTATCCTTAAAATCTTTCTCAAATGCCATTTCTGCTAATAACTGGCTGGCAGTGATGCATGTCTGACCTCCTCTACAATGCATTGATATTTCAATAATTTTATCCTTGTCTGACAATTTCTCTCAACCAATATTTATGATTTTGTTTTTATCCTATAATGTCACATTGAATGAAAGACTACTGATTTAACTACCATAACTGCAATATTAATCAATAGTATAGAGTTAATAATAGTATTGATTATAATAATTAATTGATTTTCAAGAAGAAACAAATTAAAAATTATTTTAAAATCTTCTCTAATTACATTTTGGTCAATTAAATTGAGAGAAATTAAATCTTATCAATATGTCTGAAGAAAATAGAAATAGTGAAATCATCTATTCATTAAAATGCCCTTCTTGTCAAGAGGGAGAAATTGAGATCCTTAGAACAATCTATGAAATCCCAGATGGAGATAAAATGATTATTTTGAAATTTGAGTGTGATAAATGTAATTTTCTGAAAAATGACGTAATTCCTTTAGCCACTAATACGGAAGCGGGAATAGGCACTCTAAATGTATCAGAAGAGGAGGATCTTAAATCTAAAATTTACAGATCGCCAAAGGGAAAAATAGAAATACCCGAATTAGAGTTAATAGTAGAACCGGGCCCTAGAGCTGATTTTTACTACACAAATGTAGAAGGTGTGCTATATAGATTTGAAAGTGCTGTATCAATATACCGAAGGAATCTGGAAGAAGATGATCCAGAAATAAATGAGATTGACGAAATTTTAGATAATTTAAAAAAAGCGATGGAAGGAAAATTTAATTTCACTTTAAAAATGACTGATACACATGGGGGAAGTTATATAATTCCTCAAGATAAATCGAAATATACCTTTCAAAAAATAACGAAAAGTAATAATGACAAAAACATACTTTAGCACTTAAAACTTGTAATTGTCTCGGGAATCTTAAACAAACTTTATACTATTCCATACTTTACAGCTCTAACAACCTCTGACTCATCTTCTTGAAAAAAAACGAATTTACAATCAGGACATCCTAATATATTCAACATGTTTTTCCAAGGTGTATCCCTAATCTGTAGTCGTTTACAGCCCAATCTTAGTGCTTCTACTTCCTTTTTACAATTCGGACATTCATTCTTAAGATAAGGTGTATAACAGACTATTTTAACCATTAAACTATTCACCATTTTTCTATTATTTTTATTATTCTTATGTATGAATTTATTTTTTTTAGTAAATTTGTAAAAACTAAAGCTAGTACCTTACACATTGATGTAAAGCTTTTTGAGGAAATGTTAAGGAACTATAAGAAAAGTATGGAACGTAAAAAAGTAGAGCTGGAATTTTTTGAAAAATACTATGAAATAAAACAGAAACCAACTACACCCCAACGTATTTGGCTAAGAAATAAAATTCCAAAAAAAATTTTGGGAGAAATACTTAAAGTTTTATCTACCAACAAAATTGCGAAAATATTAGGAGTTAATAGATACACAATAAAAATTTTTGCCGAAGAATGTGGATTTTATTTTTTAGATGCAGGATATTATATAAGAATAAACCAGCTTATTCGTTACCAAGGTAGAAAATCTGATTTTTATAAACCATTTCATCGTTGGATAGATCATTTAAAAAAAATAGGAAAATTTAATGATCGATAACAATTGGGGGAAAAAAGTATTTTAAATTATTAATAAGGGAGAAATTATCATACATAATAACTTTTTTAATAAAAAATGGCTTAATTAATCAATATCAAATTAATAATGATTAAGGTGATCTTTTATTAAAATTAAAAAAGTTGGAATTTTAACGGGTGGCGGAGTTTCATTAAAAAGATATTTTTTTGAACCGCATACTGCCCCGGATTAAATTCAGTTTTATATGGTATTATGTTGAAAGCCTATGAAATGGAAATCGAATGTGTAGGAATATTGAAAGGATGGAAAGGATTTTTGGAGAACAAGGTAATACCACTAAATATTGCAGAGCACGATGATTTACATACTATTGGTGGGACTATCCTATATACAAGTAGGACTAATCCATTCAAAGGAATTAGTTCAAAAGAAGAAAAAGCGAAAGAATTAACAACGGCTTTTGATACACTTGGCATTGATGCTCTAATTGCTATCGGTGGAGTTTTAGAATAGTTTCTATTTTATACTGAAAACGATACACTTGGGGTAGCGGATACTATGTTTCAATTTGCTAATGCCAAGGTAGTAGGTTGTCCTAAAACAATAGATAATGATTTATCAGGAACACATTACACATTTGGGTTCTGGAGTGCTATACAGCTAGCCTCTAACGCGATGGATAACCTTACTACAACTGCTCGATCACATCAAAGAGTATTTGTTGTAGAAATTATGGGGAGAGATGCTGGTTTTTTAACTATGTATAGTGGGATTTCCGCTGGAGCTGATATTATATTAATTCCGGAAACTCCATTTGATTTAGAGATAGATGTGATTGATGTTTTGAAGAAAAGAGTTAATGCTGGCTATAAATATAATATTATCGCCACTTCTGAAGGTGCATACCCTAATCCTGAATCTTTAAAAAGAGATTTCAAGACGATATCACAAGAAACCATAGAGAAATTACCCAAAGACACATTTGGAAACCCGATCCTCACAAAGTTGAATATATCGCAAATCATCGTAGATGAATTAAGCCTGCGAGATGATTTAACACAAGAATTTAAAAAAAATGGCGTAGATTTTGAATGCCGTAGTGTTGTTTTAGGTCACACTATGCGTGCTGGACCTCCAAATTCATTTGATAGAATTTTAGGACTAAGATTTGGTCTGGCAGCGATGAAACTTGTTATAGCTGGTAAGTTTGGAAACATGGTATCACTCCAAGGAAACAAAATTGAAACAGTTCCGCTTTCAGAAGGAGTAAAAAAGAAATACATTACCCCTGATAATGATAAAATGGAACTGCGAGATCTATTGGTAAAAATCAGATATTTGTCAAAACAAAAATAATCAAAAAGAGTTCTAATTTCTAATTCTACAACCAATTAACCATAGTGTTTTTCTTCCTCATGATCCGCGTCAATAGCGTCTTTTTCTACATCTCGATCAAGCCATTTTTCACTTAATAATTCTTTATAGTATTCATGTTGGATGATTAAACTCATAACTTCTGAGGTTCCAGTCCAAATTTCTCCAAGTCTTGAATCACGAAGTATTCTTTCAATGGGATATACTGTAGTGTAACCAATTCCTCCCATTATTTGCATAGCATTATTTATAATCTTCCAACAAGCCTTTGTAGAAAACTTTTTAGATTCAGAAACCAATCTTCTTTGCAAAGCGGGTGGAGCTCCAGCATCAATTGTCCTTGCTGTATTTAATACAATTGATCTCGCAGCATCCAATAGAGTGATACTATCAGCAATTTTAAAATTAACTGCTTGGAAATTATTTATAGTTTGCCCAAAAGCCTTCCTTTTTGTTGAATATTTAGTAGCAATATGAAGGCAAGTTCTTGCTGATCCTAACGATCCAGCTGCTGTTGTAAGGCGCTCAGGAATCATCATTTGATAAAAGATTCTCCCTCCCTCCCCTTCACTCATAATAATATTTTTTTGTGGAACTTCAACATCTTTAAATTTGAGTCTTCCTGCTCCACCGCCTCTAGTACCTAATAAACCATATAAATATTCCGTTTCGACCCCTTTACTACGATCAACTATAAATAGACTAAGCGCTGAACGAGGATCAGCATTTGGATCAAGATTTGTTTTAGCATAAACTAAAAAGAAATCAGCACCCTCTGCCCCAACAACAAACCTTTTTTCACCATTCAAAATATAGTAATCACCTTCTTTAACGGCAGTACAAGTTGCTCCAAAAAAATCAGAACCTCCTCTTGGCTCTGTCAGCGCTTCTGCTGTGTACTTTTTCCCTTCACACATTGGTTTCAAATACTTTAATTTTTGCTCTTCTGAACCAAAAGAATTCATAGCTTCTCCAGTTATAATAGGAAGAGAATATAAACAAGGCAGAGCGCTTCCTAAAACACCTACTTCCTCAAGTGCTACAACTTCACATTCCCAATTTAAACCACGGCCCCCATACTGTACTGGAAATCTTAATCCTATGAGATTATTTTTACCTAGATTCTCTAAAAACTCTTTTGGATAGTTAATTTCCTCTTTATCCATCTTTTTAATTAATGAGTGAGGAACACCATCTTTTACAAAGGCTCTTACCTCATTTTTTATATCTTTAGCATCCTGACTTATCAAATAATCAAACAATTGTAATACTCCATTATTGGTTTAATTTACATTTTATAATGATAGGTTCAATAAAAATAATAATTAGATTCATTTTTTTTATTTGACGCTTAAATTTATCATATGCTTTTTTGAACATTACACTTTTTAAACCCATATATTTGTTCACAATAAGAGCGAGCTAATAAAAAGTTGATTTAATTATGCTTAGGAATTACCACATTAATTAAGATATTCCTACTACCTTTTCTTAATAAAATGTGAACATTTATTCACGAGTCAAAAATTAAGAATCAATTACACAATTCGTGAAACGCATCTTTCACGATGATTAGCTTTCAATTTCAAAAAATATTTTTTGATATTCGTATTTTGAATTAATCAATTTTAATAGATCCTTTACAAAAGATCTTAAATTCTTCGCTTGAACCTGCTTTTGGTCTTTTTGTTCAATTAAGAAATCATTGATCATGATTCTAGTTTTTTCTATACCACTTTCTTGTAAAAATTTCATCCAATTTGTGGACTTTCCACAAATTTTTTCTAAATAGTCTTTCGGGTATTCATTCAAATCGAAGATTTTTTCATGATATTTATTAATTGAATTACTAATCCTTACTAAATGTTCAGCAGTACCTAATGAGTATCTACACAAGCTAATTAGGTTTGATGTAATTCTAGTGCTTCTAGTGTTAGTAATTGCTTCAAGAGACTCCCAGACTTCATTCCATTCGTTAATATCTCGCCGTGCAATATTATCTTTGTATGATGCTACGTTCAATATGTCATTCAGATCTGCATCATATCCTCTTTTTAAATTTTTATAAAAGATATTTTTTAGCTCAGTTCCTTCAAGATAACTACCAGCTCCAAAATCAAGTAATTGATTTAGATTAGTAGCTATACAAACTGCATCGTGTTTAAATTTACCTGTTTCGGGATTAGTCCATTCTAGACTTTTTTTCCATTCACCTGTCTCATTAATTCTATCCCAACCATTCAGTTTTAATGCGTGGTCTAGCAAACTAACTTGAAAAGTCCAAAAAGTAATTTCATTGGTAAAGCGTTTTTTCCTCCACTCTCTAGTCGTGTATTTTCCCAAATACAACTTAATAGTACCTCGTAATAAAGAATTTCTACCATTCTTCAATGCCAATATTGCTTTTTCACGATAAGGACTACCTAATTCTTTTGAATAAGTATTGATTTGATCCAAAACTTTTATAGCTTCAGTCGCGACGATGTTACATGGAATATTTCCATCTGAAGGGTAAATTTGAGTTCCTATATCTAAGAATTCTTTAAATAAAACTAAATCATCATCTGGAATTGAATGATTAAGGGTATTAAATATTTGCTTGCTGAATATATAATGTGTATATCCATTGTTATCAACTCTAGTTTTATGAGCTACAGGGGATATTTCTCTTAAATCATCACCGTCTTGAATTGAATCTGCCTTCAAATCCCAAATTCCCTTCAATGTAATATCATCTACCCAGATGCTTATTTTTGATTAAATGTGGCATAAGAAAAACTCTTAAATTTTCGATATTTCATTTAGCTGGTGTTATGATTATCTTTTTCAGAGAAGACTTCTTCCTTTTCTATTTCAAAAACAACTTTTGCGTTCTTTACTCTGGAATTCACAAGATTTAGTATTTTTTCAGCAAAATGTCTGAGATTATTTGAGTAATAAAGTTTGAAATGACATTGTTCAAATATATAATTATGAATCAACTCCCTTGTAATATCTGGACCATGATTTTTCAGATGTTTTTTCCAATGAATAGAGACACGAGTAATTTTAACTATTTTCTGATTTGGAAATATGGTCTGATCAAAAATCAGATCATGGAGTTTAAGCAAAGCATTCCCTACTCTTTTAAGATAATCAGCTATTGAAACAGAATACCTTATTAAGCTAATCATATTAGAAGTGGTTCTTGTACTACGAGTATTCGCACTTTCTTCAAAAGCATCCCATACTTCATACCATTTATCAACAGCAAATCCCTCTGATTTATTGAAAACCATTGCTACATTAATAATATCGCTTATATCAACATCATGTCCTCTCATCAATTTCTTTTTGAAGATATCTTTTAAAGATGCTCCATCAAGGTAACTTCCACCGCCAAAATCAAGAGCCTGATTAATATCGTTAGATGCTATTAGTATATGTTCTTCTCTCTCATTTGAAAAAGGATTATCCCAATAGACTTTTTTCTCCCATTCACGTGTGCTTTTATTTTTTACCCAACCAGTTTTCTTTAACACATGCTCTAATAAATCAATTTTGTGTATCCAGAAATCTATATCATCAGTAAACCTCTTTCTTCTCCAATCTCTTGTTGTATATTTACCTAAATATAATTTAACTGTCCCTCTTATTAATGCAAGCTTCCCTTTCTTTAAAGATTCAACTGCTTCTTTATGATATGCAATATTAGGATTTTTAGATATTTTTGTGATCTCTTTTAAAATAATTCTTGCTTCCCCTGCCACTAAATCTGTAGGAATGTTCCCGTCTGAAGGATACTCCCTTGAACCCCCCTCTATGAATTTTTGAAACAGTGATATATCATTTGCTGGAAGAACATATCTGGGATTATGAAACAAAACTCTGCTGAAAACGTAATGGGTGTAACCGTTTTCATCTACTATAGTTTTATCAAATAATGGTGAAACATCTCTTAAGTTATCTCCATTATGTATAACATCAGCTTTAATATCCCATATTGGAGTCATATGAGATATTATATTGGGTGTAACTTTTAAAAATTATTAATTTAAAATATAAAAGGAAGGTTTAAACGTTAATTTTATTGATTTAATATATCGAGCTTTTCCAGAGTGTTACACTCATTTTACGGCATTTCATGAAGAAACCAACCTTAATTCTACTTTGCTAAATGGTTTTCAGAATAGTTTTTACAGAAAGTGAAGCTTAATGTAATTTTTTAAATCTTTCGTTTTCAATAAGTATTAATAAATGAAATAAGTACTAATAATTTGACCACAAATTGATCATATTTGTGTTAAATTAATACTTGTTTAAACTAAATTATAGAGTGTGTATAATATTACAATGATGAATGAAGACGATATTCTAATGGTTTTGACTCATATGCAAACAGTTGTCATTATTATGGCTTTGGGTATTTTTTATTCTGCAGTGAAAAAAGAGAAATATTTTAAAAAATGGCTTCCAATCTTTGTAATACTTGTTATAGGTGGAATAATAGCCTCCTTAAAAGAGTTCATACCAGAAGCATCTTTAATACAAAATATTATAAATGCTATTTGTGTTATCGTTCTTTTTGGGGTTACTTTCCGTGAGTATAAAAGCATGTTCAGAATTAAAAACAAATTATCTAGTAATTTAATACCTGCCGTTCCTTTTACTGCCGTAGCTTTCGATCCGATTATTTTCGGGCTCGAAATTTTTATTATAGCTCTCTGTCTTTATAGTGGATATATGTTAATTAAAATTTATAAAATGAAAAGAAGACCTACACATTTGTTTTTCTGTTTTGCAATAATAATTGCTGGTTTCTCAGTAGTAGTATCAATTTTTGTAGATTTTGGATACCTTCCTACTGTATTTGGTCCAGGGGTAACATTTGTCTTTTATACCGTGTTGGTTACTAGTGGTATAGTAGCACATATTGAAATACGTATGGAAAACCAAAAAGGCTCTTTAAGTTCAATAACGCTTGCAATGAAAGAAGTGCTAGAAGCAGGATCAAATGCTAGTATAAACACAGCAAACATGGCGGCAGAATTAGCTAGCAGCGCAAATGAAGTTAATGCTGCCAATGTTGAAATATCATCAATAACAGGAGAATTGACAGATAACGCAAGTATCCAATTAGAAAAATTAACCATGATTGATTCAAGAGCTACTGAACTCAATCATCTATCTAATGATGTTTTAATATCAGCTGAGAGTATTCGTCAAATTATGGATATCATTAATCACATTTCTGGGCAAACTAATCTCCTAGCTCTAAATGCGAGTATTGAAGCGGGTAGAGCTGGTGAAGAGGGTAGAGGATTTGCAGTTGTAGCTAATGAGGTTAGAAAATTAGCAGAAGAATCAAAAAAATCAGTAATCGGTACTGAAAGTAAAGTTTCCGAAATTCTCAGGAAAATCAAAAATAGTGTAAACATACAGGCTACAATTGGGGCTGATATAAAGCAATCTGTTGTTGCTATAGAAGAAATTTCCGATTTAATGAAAAATATTAATTATTCGAGCCAACAACAGACGACAGCTATGGGTGAGATAACTGAAACAGCCACTAAATTAACAGATTTAGCAGAAAATCTAAAAAATTCTTTATCTAAATCAACAATCATAACTGAAGAAGCAGATGAAATTATTGAAGAAGAAGCTGAATTAAAAGCTAAAAAAGAAAAAGAAGTGTTAGCAAAGAAAGAAGCAGCTAAAAAAGCAAAAGCTGAAAAAAAAGCATGGAAAGAAGCAAAGTTACAATTTAAAAAAACAAAAGCTATGAAAAAGGCAAAAAAAGAGGCAGAATTAAAAGCTATAAAGGTTAAAGAAAATCTCGTAAAGAAGGAAGCAGAGTTAAAAATAAAAAAAGCAAAAGCAGAAGAAAATGCAAAATTAAAAGAAGAACAAAAAGCAAAAAAAGAACAGGAAAGATTACTAAAGAAGGAAGCTGAATTAAAAGCCAAAAAAGAAAAAGAAGTGTTAGCAAAGAAAGAAACTGAATTAAAAGCTATAAAAGATAAAGAAAATCTCGTAAAGAAGGAAGCAGAATTAAAAGTTAAAAAAGAACAAGATGCGGAAAATGCAAAAAAAGAGGCCGAATTAAAAGCTATAAAGGATAAAGAAAATCTCGTAAAGATGGAAGCAGAGTTAAAAGTTAAAAAAGAACAAGATGCGGAAAATGCAAAGAAAAAAGCCGAATTAAAAGCTATAAAGGATAAAGAAAATCTCTCAAAGAAGGAAGCAGAATTAAAAATAAAAAAAGCAAAAGCAGAAGAAAATGCAAAGTTAAAAGAAGAACAAAAA
>SDBS01001448.1_pt1 | contig 24027 bp, 23 predicted proteins | sample 2277091 | NCBI WGS metagenome assembly SDBS01 (sample SAMN10404972, study PRJNA504765) | marine sediment metagenome | isolation source: marine sediment core GS10_PC15, 163 cmbsf | place: Arctic Ocean: Southern Knipovich Ridge | collected 2010
GCGCTCAATGTGGAGCCATCATTTCGATGCGTTCCTGTTTCTGAAGACACAGGAGCCAAGCGAATTTCGGGAAGATTAGCGTAGGACTTTCGCCGCTCTCAACGGGCGAGGTGTCTAACTACTTGATGCACCTGACATAGCCTTCCGCTTCCCGATTGACGAAACGACGGCTGAGCCGGATTGACGCCTCATTGAGATAGACATGTATAGAAGAAGGTCAATTCCTCTCCCTCTGGAAAGACGCCGATCCCGGCCTCCCTGAAGTTGACGATGCAAAGAAGAGGCTAGCTGGGTTGAAGAGGGAATAAACATCCTGGAGGAATAGCACCTATACATACAGTTTTTCCACAGATGTATGCGCGCCCTACCTTTACCCTTACTCCCCACTCGTTTCCAGCTAAATTGCACTCATAGATACCTTTTTGAGCCAAGAATCGTTTAACTGGAGCTGCTCGGCGGCTCTTTCCCCTGCCACAACAGTCCTTATATGGTTTGACACGCCTCCCCTAAATAAATATCCTATTGTCACATAGGTAAAGAGGAACGATGACAATAGAATGCCCGAAGTGTCAGACAAACAATCCTGACACAAAGAAGTTCTGTGGTGATTGTGGCACTGACTTAAGTTCGTCAATAGGTATCCCTGGAGTTACAAAGACCATTGAGACACCCTATCCTCAATTCAAGCCAGGAACATCTTTAGCCAATAGGTACGAAATCATCAGTGAGCTAGGTAAAGGAGGTATGGGGGAGGTGTACTTGGCTGAAGACACCAATCTGAAGCGGCAAGTTGCCGTCAAGGTTCTTCCCCAGCCGTTTGCTCTGGATAAGGAACGCCTGGCTCGTTTTGGGAGGGAAGCACGGCTTTTAGCATCGCTTAGCCATCCTAACATCGCTACCATCCATGGACTTGAGAAATCCGACGATCAGCAGTTCCTGGTTATGGAATTGGTCAAAGGCAACACGTTGGCAGAGATGCTAAAAAAAGGACCAGTCCCTGTTGATGAAACTCTTGAAATCTGCCGTCAGATTGCAGAAGGGCTGGAATCGGCTCATGAAAAGGGAATCATCCACCGTGATTTAAAGCCTGCGAACATAAAAGTCACACCTGAGGGGAAGGTCAAAGTACTTGATTTTGGAATTGCTAAAGCGTTCCGCGAGAAGCTTGAGGACACCGATTTAATCAAATCTCCGACTATCACAGATGAGATAACTCGACCTGGATTGATTCTCGGTACGGCCGCTTACATGAGTCCGGAGCAAGCCAAAAGCAAGTCTGTAGATAAGAGAACAGACATCTGGGCGTTCGGCTGCATCCTGTTTGAGTGCCTGACAGGGAAGAGGGCATTTGAAGGGGAAACTGCCAGCGAAACCATAGCTTCAATTCTAAAAGGTGAGCCGGAGTGGAATGAATTGCCAGCAGCAACTCATATGGACATTCGTGCGCTGATTCGGCGCTGTCTTCAGAAGGACAGGAATCGTAGGCAACATGACATTGCAGACGCCCGGATAGAGATTGAAGAGACACTTGCCGAGGGGACTGGGCAATTTCAAAAGACTTTTAAAGCAGCTCAAGAGGTTCGTACTAAAGGATGGCGGAGGATTGCACCTTGGAGCTTATTCAGTGTGACTGTTATTATTGCAGCGATTGCTTTCTGGAGCCCATGGCGCAGTGAACAACCTTTGAAGAAGTCTATCACACAATTTGTCATTAACCTTCCATCAACAGAAACTCTGGACCCAAGCCTTCGACCTGCTGTGGCCATTTCACCTCAAGGTCGAAGCATTGTTTATGTATCAGACAATGATGATAGAACGCAACTTTACTTACATGAGATGGATCAGCTCGAGGCTACTCCAATCCCTGGTACTATAGGTGCCAGTGGTCCCTTTTTCTCGCCTGATGGTGAATGGATAGGATTTTTTTCTTCCGGAAAACTAAAGAAAATTTCACTAAGAGGAGGAACGCCACAGATCCTTTGTGATGCTACATTAGGACGTGGAGCATGCTGGGGACCTGATAACAATATAATCTTTACAGCAGCACCTGGCAAAGGGCTCTGGCGAATTTCTGCCAATGGAGGCGATTCTCAGATTGTTACAACGTTAGACATTGACAATGACGAGCTCACGCATCGTTGGCCAGAGATTCTACCTGGAGGCAAGGCAATTCTTTTCACCATCCGAACCTCCAATAATTCCTCCTTCGATGATACAAGTATCGCGCTGTTTTCTATTAAAACAGGTCAACAGAGCATTCTGATTGAAGGAGGAACTCAGGCCAGCTATGTGCCAACAGGTCATTTGGTCTTCGCAAGAGCAGGAGCACTGCATGCAGTACTTTTTGATATAGAACGGCTCCAAATTACTGGGCAGTCAATTCCTGTACTTGAGCATGTCATAATGGACCCCGCTACAGGTGCTGCACATTTCAGTTTTTCAGAGAATGGATCTCTTGTTTATATACAAGGAGATCCATGGATAGCTGAACGCAAACTCTTTAGGATAAATCACCAAGGAAAAATTCAATCGCTGTCAGAAAAGCGTTACCCCCTTCAGACTCCTCAGTACTCGCCTGATGGTAAAAAATTAGCTCTAACGATTGAGGCGGCTAGCGATGATGTGTGGATTTATGATATTGTCCGTGACAATTTCATTCGTTTGACGTATGAGGCAGGGAGTAATGTGGCTCCGGTCTGGACCCCTAACAGTCAAAGAGTAACATTTAGTTCTAATAGAGCTGGTCCCTATAACATATTTTGGAAACCAGCTGATCGTAGTGGTGCTGCAGAGCAACTGACAGCAAGCGAGTACATTGATTTTCCTAACTCATGGTCTCCTGATGCAGAAGTATTGATTTATTCGCAGAATCATCCAACTACTGGTTTGGACCTCTGGTTGTTTTCCTTTAAGGAAGAAAACAATCCAAGGAAATTTATTGTTACACCATATAATGAATTTGCTTCAAAATTCTCTCCAGATGGCAAGTGGATTGCTTATGTTTCTGACGAGTCAGGTCAGAATGAAGTCTATGTACAGCAATTTCCTGGTCCGGGAGGCAAAGAGCAAATTTCGAAGAATGGCGGATCCTTTCCTGTGTGGGCCCCGAATGGAGAAGAATTATTTTATATAAATGGCAATAAAATGATGGCCATGAAGATTTCAACAGCACCAAAATTCGAGGTTTCTTCACCTAGGCAGTTGTTTGTGAGTGAGTCCCTAAGCAGCGGTGCAAATCCCAGTATCCCAAACTACGATATATCTTCAGATGGATATTATTTCGTAATAATCAGAAGTGAACAGGAAAAAGATCCGACTAGAATCCATGTGATACTCAACTGGTTTGACGAATTGAAGCGTCTTGTTCCTACAGAAAAGTAATTCTTAGCCAAAGCTATCGAGCACTACGAGAAATTCCTCTCCCTCTGGAGAGCCACCGATCCCGGCCTCCCTGAGGTTGATGATGCGAAGAAGAGACTGGCTGGGTTGAGGGATTTATAAAACGGAACGCCGGCCTGTCACGCCGGAGGTCGCGAGTTCGAGTCTCGTCGGCCCCGCCATTTTTCCCCCTGAAATTAAAAGTTTTCCTTTCAATTCCTTTACCATAATTTCAGCGTTATTCAACCGAATTTGGCACATATTTGTCACACGGGGGGTAGTCTACATAGAAAAACCTTGATATATTAATGACTAATTCAAATATCTCAAGGAAGAAACGTGAAACTTGGCATACCTCATGTAGTAATTTTAGGTGCTGGGGCAAGTAGAGCAGCATTTCCATATGGAGAAAGGAATGGAATTGTACCCCCTCTTATGAAGGATTTTGTAAGGACGGTTGGACTTGAAGATTTATTAAATTCAAAAAAAATTTCATTTCAAGATCAAAATTTCGAAGATGTTTATGATAAGCTCCACATTGAATATGAAGGAAGTTCGTTTTTAGAAGAACTTAAAGAAAGAATACACCTGTTTTTTTCTAAATTGAGATTGCCAGATGAGCTAACAATTTATGATAGACTAGTTCTAAGCCTTCGAGAAAAGGATATAATTGCAACATTTAATTGGGATCCTTTTTTGGCCTTATCATATAAAAGGAATTGTCATATTGCAGCACTACCAAAAATCGCGTTTCTACATGGAAATGTTGCTATTGGAGTATGCTTAAAAGATAAAGTATCAGGATATTCTTGGGACGTATGCTCAAGATGCGGTGATAAATTAACACCGACTAATCTTTTTTATCCCATCAAAAAGAAAAATTATAAAGAAGATCCATTTATTGATAATGAATGGACTCTATTGGAAAATGACTTAGTAAATGCCTACTTTTTTACCATTTTTGGATATAGTGCTCCAAACACAGATGTTGAAGCTATAAACTTGATGGATAAAATCTATGCAAAAAATAGTAGACGTGATATTGCTGAGATTGAAATTATTAATATCCGGCCAATGGATGAGCTTTTGACTATTTGGGATGAGTTTATAGTTAGAAGCCATTATGGAATAATTAATAATTTTAAATACAGTTGTATTTCTCGGCATCCTAGAAGGTCTTGTGAGGGACTTTTCATGGCAACCATGCAAAATCAGCCCTGGGAAGATAATTACCCTCCAGATGTTAGAACACTTGAAGAGTTTTATGATTGGATTAAACCGCTTGTGACTGAGGAAGAAAATTTAGAGGATGAAAAAAGAGGATTTTGTGGTTTACCTTGTTCTGAGCTAAAGAAGAAATATGAGTAGGCAACTCTATCTGATGTTAAAGACTTGTCAAGTTATGTTCTTTATTATTATCTTTAATGAGTGCCGGTTTTACACGCCGGGTGTCACTGGTTCGAATCCAGTACCGCCCACCAGAGTTTCTTTCCTATTTTCAGGGGAAGCCCTGTTTCCCTTTTTTGTTATCCTTTCAATTCCTTTACCATAGTTTCAGCGTAATTCAGTCAAATCTGTTACACCACGGTGACATGGGGGTGGAGTCTAACTTGTTCTGAATTGACTTGTATTCAAAGCATTTGATATAAGACCTATAGAGTTAAAGGGATACACTTGGCTTGGGGATAGAAATAACTAAAGTGAATAATAAATCACAAAATGTAGAATCAGGGGAAAATAAAGCTAGCTTATCATCTAAAAAATCACTTACATTTGAAAGAATTCAGACAATACTGAAATTTGCTCCAGGATTTTTTGTTCTAGGGTATGCATATTTATACTTTATTGGTTATATATATGTAGCATCATACTTTGGCAATTGGGGCCTATCACCAATAGACTTGGGATTTAACATCATTGAATACGCGACAATATCAATGTTCCCTTTCTTTTTTTTATTTTCATTAATATTAATAGGATTTCCAATTGGCGTTTCATTTTCGATAGGCGTTTTAAAAGACTTTACAATAAAGTTTTTGAAATTACCCAAAGCTTTTCATACATTAATAGTAATTCTAGCTCCAGTAATCTATGTAACAGTTGGTTTTATTAATTTCAAATCACTATTTTTAGGATATTCCCCAATTATAGTTATGCCTGCCATAAGTTTCATAATTGGTGCTACATATAAACCAGAGATAGGGGTAAAAGAAAATTTTAAAAAAACATATTCTTTTTTAATCATAATATTTCTTATTTTCATTCCATTATTCTCATCAATCCTCGGGAAATCTTACGCAATGATTTATAATAATTACTCTCCTATTGTTCTTTACGACGGAAATTTACTAAACAAAATACATGTCTATTCTGATACTCCAATAGATGGATTAGACTTCTTTCAATCAGGTACATTTGTCTATAAAGGATTGCGGTTGTTAATCTTTAGGAACAATGTTTATTACTTTATCCCTGATATTCACCAACTAGATTTCTTCTCAACCAAATTAGACAAAGTTGGAGCAGAGATGGACAAAATGTTTTCTGAATATCAGGAAGTGCAATACCAGATGGAATCTCAACAAGGACAAATCAAAGATCTATTTAAGAATACAGATTTAGACAAATTAGAAGAAGAATTACACAATGTAAAGAACTTTGATGATCTAATTATACTGAAGAAAAGAAAAATTGAAATATTAAAAAAGCAGGTAAGAATTCATGCAGACATATTTAATGAATATGAAATGTTAAATCCAAAAATAACCAGTTTAATTGAAAAATCAACTAACTTGTTAGAAAAACTGGAAAATAAAACAAAAGAATACGGAAATTTTGTCTCATATTTTTCTGAATTGTTTTCAAAAGTTTTTATAATAAGAAAAGAACTAGTCAATAACATTGAATTGATTTATGAATAGCTAACATATACTTTAAACAGTTGTACAATAAGCAATTTGAAAGGGAAATATGAATCTAAAGAAAAGAACTTTTGAAATCCTTGATATTGCATCACCAGGAGATGTAAAAAGCCGAATCTTTGACATTTTTATCGTTTCATTAATTTTCATCAATGTTGTTGCAGTAGTCCTTGAAACAATTCAAAGTCTTTCCAATCAATTTTCAAACATTTTCAAAATCTTTGAAGTTTTCTCAGTCGCAATTTTCAGTCTAGAATATATTCTTAGGATTTGGGCAAGTACAGAAAATCCAAAATATAAAAATCCAATTACTGGAAGAGTCAAGTTTGCATTAACACCATTAGCACTTATTGATCTTTTGGCAGTTTTGCCTTTTTATCTGCCCATGCTAATTCCCTTTGATTTACGATTCCTCAGAGCTGTTAGATTAATAAGGCTTTTCAGGCTATTCAAGATGGGAAGATATTCAGAATCAATACAACTTTTTGGCAGGGTTTTAAAGTCAAAGAAAGAAGAACTTTTCATTGCAATTTTTATAGTATTTATTCTTTTAACAATTTCATCTAGCCTTCTATATTATGTTGAAACTGAAACACAACCAGAGGCATTCTCAAGCATCCCTGCTGCTATGTGGTGGGGTGTTTCTACATTAACAACAGTTGGCTATGGTGATGTTTACCCAATGACTCCATTTGGAAAATTTCTAGGTGCAATAATATGCCTTTTAGGGATTGGATTATTTGCAATGCCAACAGGGATTCTGAGTGCAGGTTTTATTGAACAGATAAGGGCAAGGAAAGGGAAAATGTGTCCTAAGTGTGGGGAAAAAATGGATTAGAATTAACAACAAGAAGATTTGGATATGTTCCACTTCACCTTAGGCATGTTTATCAGAAATGAACTTGGATTTTAAAAGGCAGGCTCATTTTGAAGGAGGTAAAAAATGACTGAAGTAACGCAACGATATATTTCAAAAGATTTGGTGCATTTCGTTGGACGAGGATTAAAAGAAGATGAACAATATAAACTATTGATTCACATCATTCAATCTGGATGGCTAACTCATCCTCCTCATAATCCCAACATAAGTGGTAACCTTTCTGTTAAAGCTAATGCAAAATTAAGTAATAATGATATGTATTTACCTCAGATGATCTGCTTTTGTGATATTCCGACTGAAGACCTATCTTTACATGTCAAAAAGTATTCTCCTTTCGGTTTATCCTTCTCAAAGAATTTCATTTCTGAAAATGGAGGGAATCCAGTTCACTATCTATCGCTTAAATCGAAAGTTAGAATCTCTAAAGACAATATTGAGCCACAAGATAGGAAAAAATTAGATCAGGAGGGGAAGAGGATTGAATCTTACTTTGATCATATTGATTGTGGAGAATACTTCGATAAAATGATAGTCGAATACCATGATTTGTTTAACTTGTTTCGCAAGCTGATTGAAGACAATAGAAAAACTACTGGAGTTTCACCAGAATCCCTCCGTTTAATGAAACTCCATTTTTTCTTTGGCTTTAAAATTTTCAGTTACATTAAATTTTTTGATCACAGTTTAAACGATGAACATAAAGATAATTATTATTTTGAAAGAGAATGGCGTGTAATAGGAAATATCCAGTTTTCAATTGAAAATATTAAAACAGTATTTTTACCAGAAAAGTATTCCAAGAAATTTCGTTCAGATTTGCCGGATTATTTTTCACAACTAATATTTATGGATTGAAAACAAAATCAGTTCTATCTGATAATTGAAATATATGATTTTGCAATTCTTGAAGTTATAAAAACCTGAGAAAACCTGAAACTCCGATGTTAAGAATTGTTAAGGTTCAAAATGAAGTTTTTGGGACTATTTTTAAGATTTATTAGTTATTGAAAGCCTAGCAAAACCTAACATTCAGATGTTCACAAATGTTCACATTCAGAAATAAATAAAAACCTGAAAATGTTGACATTTGTTGACATTTAAACAAGACATGTGAAACTCAACAAAACCATATATTCAAAACATAACAAAACTTAACATTTGGATAAAAGCAAAACCTGAGAAAACCTGAAACTCCGATGTTAAGAATTGTTAAGGTTCAAAATGAAGTTTTTGGGAATCTATTTAAGATTATTTAATTATTTAAAACCTGTCAAAACCTGTTATTAAATACTTAGCTTTCAGTAAGATATTTACTTTTTTAAGATATTAACAATAGTTAACATTTTTAAAAAAAGCTAAACCTGAGAAAACTTGTCATTCAGATGCTAGTAAATGCTAGGAATCAAGATTAAATCACAACCAGAAAATGTTGACATTAAATAAGACTCACAAAGCCTAACAAAACCTTACATATTGACACTTTTTTGTTAAGATATGTAAAAGTCATTCCAACTAAATTATTACAAATTATCTATATTTATTTTTGTCTTTTTGTGTTTAAAATTCTACATAATACTCAAACTTAATCATCTGAAATTAAAGAAATATTTATCCTAAAAGAAAAATCATGGAATTGTGTTGTGGTGTGAAATCTTATTCTGTAGAGCGTGTTGCTTTTTGTTGCATTATCAATAAAGATAAGTTTTAAATCCGACACTTCAACTGCTCCAGGTGGAAGCCCTTTAAATGAAATTGGTAATCTAAACTGTTTTGTCATTCTATCTGGAACATCTATTAGATTGGGACGGAAATGTTCTAAGAGTTTAGGAACTTGAAAAGATTCACTACTTGGAATTGTTGATAATGGGCCATAGGTAATTCCCGGCCTATATTCAGTTGTATATTCAAAGGGGATAATTTTAGCCTTATTATTTGTATAAAGATAAACATGTGTAATTGCAGGTATTTCTTCATAAGAGTCATTTCTGATATGAAGTGGAAGTTGAAAATATTCACGAGAAACTTTCCCCTCAATTCTTGGGAATTTTTTAGATTCTGAACTTATGGGTATCTCTTTGTCAAAAATCCGTATAGATATTTTCTCACCTGGTTTTCCTGTTGGATTACTATGTGCTTTTGCTATTGCCCATTTTAATTTCTGAACTAAGTCTTTACGCAAATTTACAATACTCCCCTCATGCACAATGTGTTGTTTCTGTTTTAGGTCAAATGGAATATCTTCAGCATCTTTTGTTACTAATAATACAATTTTCCCTAATGCATGAGCATATCCAACTTCATAAAACACATTCGGATTTCTTTTTGTCACATCTGCAACAATTACATCAGCTTTACTAATTTGATTGAAGATTCTATCTAACATTCCTTCAACGAATATTTGTTCATCCAATCGCTCCGCATAAGCCCCTACATCATCACAAGCACCTTTTATTCCGAGTTCGTATAAGTCCTTTAAGGTTTTATCAAAAGGCATTAAAACAAAAACAAATGGTTTCGGTAAAGTGGATTCAATATTTTTACTCATAAAGCCCCTCCATTGAATTATCCGAATAATAAAGCAGTTAATTATGAAACAATAGTTTTATATTAAATATGAAAAATATCAAGTTTAGATCCATCCGATTTCTTTAACCTTACACTCATGCAAAGCTAAATTTATTGATCTCATATCTTGTATTGTCAAAACCGACATACACAAATTATTCATAAATCAATAATCTTGTATCCATTATCAGTTATAATCACCTTTTTTACATTAGTCCCAAATATTTTCCATTGTCCTGTCATTGATTCAAAGTGGCTATATCTTCTCTGAAGATTCTTTCTAATGCCCCTTAATGCATCACTTGCAGATTCATTGTTGTATTTTTCTATAAGCTTTTCAACTTCCTCAAATTTTTGTTTATGGAAATGAATCCAAAATAATAAATAAAAGATCAGGTTCCAGTCTTTTTTAATTTTGATTATCCCATTTCTATCATAAAGAAGATTTCTTTTTTCATCCCTTTTATAGACAGAAAATTTGTTTAATAGGTTATAAAAAAATATATTAAACGGCTTTGCATGTCTTCCTTCTTTTCTTGCTATTTTTAAACTTTTTATGTGAATTTCTGTTCTTTGAATTATTTTATCCAGTTCAGTAAATTCATAGCTGTCTATACCAATAGTCCAAGAAGTGATTTTTTCAAGCTTCTTAATGAGTTTTTTTACAGCTTTTTTAAAATCATCAATAGCATCGCTAGTAGAATATTTTTCAGAATATTTTCTTTTAACTGCCTTTAAACTAGTTAAAAAATCCTCATAACAATAATAAAGATTATCTTCAAAATATTCTTTTTTAATATTTGCAGTTTTTTCAAAATATAAAGGATTGATTACATCTTCTATAAGTGAAGCTATTTTATCATTCACATCTTTGATGGCAATACTAGTGGTAACTTTAATCGGCAAGAATTTTGCCAGTTCCTTTTTATCATTGTTTTTTATTAGAACAACAAGATCAGCAAATAAACCTGAAAAAGCCCCGAAACTGGAAAATCGTCCTGACATATTCTTATTTTAGCCAGATAATAAAGATAATCAATGAGTATGATGAGGAAAAAGATGAATAACAGACTAAAGGAAGCTAGATTTTTCAAGGGTAAGCCTCAAATCAAATTGTGGCTTGATACTGGCATTCACTATTCAACAATTTCAAGAATAGAATGTGGGTATTTAACACCAACAAATAAACAGAAAAAAAAACTTGCTGTAGCCCTAAATGTCTCAATAAATTGGTTATTTCCGGAAGGAAATACAAGTTATAGAAAAGCAAATCAATGAAAATCCCGAAGCAATCTCCATTGAAACAAATCCGGCAGCAATGCCGGGAATGTTGTGGAAATAGCACCAAATCAATACGTTTTTGTCATTCTGTAGATTGCCCACTTTGGTTTTTCAGGTTTGGTATGGGACCAAAATCAGTCATACGATTAAACGGGAAGAAAGCCGGGTTGCTGTTTGACAAGGATAACTTCAAAAAAGGGGAAATTTTCTGTCCTGATGAAGAAGAATCATCCTGGAAGCTTTGATTATGAATTCTAAAAGCAAAAATACACCCATTTTTCAATGGTTTTCCAGTCAATTTTGGACAATCTGCCCAATGTCCTTATTGGGACATTCCCTTAATGCCATACCCCTGTTGATAAAAACCAGAATTTGGAGGGAAAAACCTTGATTTATTTTGGCTTGATTTCTTTGAATAAGGGAAGAAATCAACTCATATTGCTTGATCAAATGAAAAATGAAAAGTTAGGGTGGCATGGCTGTGGCGGTTTGGAAGCCCCTTCCGTTATGGTTCATGCTGCCCTATTAACTTCAAGGGGCTTCAATGGCAAAAAAAAATAAATGGCCGAGAGAATGGCGATACGCCACGATTCCCTGTGAAATGTTATTCAATTGCAGAGAATGGAAGGAATTGCCCGGAGCTGAAAAACTTATATATCTTTATTTGAAAGGAAAATTTTCACCAAATAATAATGGGAAAATCCGGTTATATCACTCAGAATTAAAGGATATTGTTGGATTAAAAAATCCAAATACTCGATGTAACGCTTTTAAAGGGCTTGAAGAAAAGGGTTGGATAATAAGGACTCAAATTGGAGGTCTTATACGTCATTTTAATGAATACAAATTGACTGGTCAATATGACATTTCAATCCATTGGATAAAGGTATTTCATGAAAGAACACATAATTGAAACTGTCCCCTACATGGATTATAAATTAAAACATTATCATATAGATAGCGTTGAAAAAGGGCTTGACGTTATCAAATTGTAAATGTCAACTATTTCACCTATATGGGGAAAATAATACAAATCTTGAGGAAAGTTAAGAATTAGAAATGAGAAAGAAAAAAGCTTGTGACATTATCAAATTGTAAACGTGACATTATCAAATTGATAATTGAGGTATGAACTATGAATGATAAAACAAAGAAAAAACCCAAAACAAAAATGAATGATCCAAAAAAAAACAAAGATAAGGATCCTACGGAGGTTGAACAAGAAGCTTTTGATAAGTTTGAAAAAAAGGCAAAAGAAAGACTTGGCCCTCCAAAGTTCAAAATAGACAAGAATGGTAAATATTCACTAGATGAAGATACTTCCCTTTTACAAAGTTCAATATTTGCTGAAATATCCGGATCCCCAGATATAGATGTTTATAGCAACCTAATAGCTCAGGTTTCCAATACTTATTTCAATAACAATAAAGAAACCATTTATAACTTTTCTGTAGCCTTTATGTATGGGCTGAAACCCAGAGATGAAATAGAAGGTGTCTTAATTGCTCAAATGGCAGGAACACATAATATGAGCATGGAGTATCTAAGACGGTCAATTTTGCCTAATGTGTTGCCAGAGGTTGTACATGGCTACGCAAACATGGCCTGCAAGTTTTTGAATCTATGGCTAAAGCAATTAGAAGCACTTCAGAAGTACAGGGGCAAAGGTTCAAGGCAAAGGGTTATCGTTGAACACGTTCACGTCAATAGGGGTGGAAAAGCTATTGTAGGAAACATTGAAAACAAACCTAAGGGGGGTGGGGGTGATGAATAAGGAAAGTGCTTCTAAACCCCGTGAAAAACGGAGGGGATGGCTGAAAAATAACAATCCTCCGGGTGATTTCATGAATGCTCCAAGATGTGGAGCAAAAACCCGAAAAAGTACACCTTGCCAATGTCCTGCTATGAAGAATGGCAGATGCAAGCTTCATGGGGGGAAAAGTACCGGGCCTAAAACTGTTGAGGGAATTGATAGGATCCGGCAAGCACATCTGAAACATGGGAAGTATACAAAAGAAGCAAAAGCAGAAAGAAGGTATTTCAATAATTTGATGAGGGAATACAAACGGATATTCAGCCAAATTGATCAAGAACAGGAAGAAGACATAAGAATATAAGGCTATAGGGTGCATATGAACCAACCACTTCTTACAGTACCAGAAGTAAGTTCATATATTGGTGTTCATCCCAAGACCATTTACAGATGGAAAGCTGAAGGCAGGATTCCTTCTAGGGTGATAAATGGAATTATCAGATTCAGAAAGAAGGACATTGATGATTGGTTAGAAAATGGCAAATCAACTCAATATATCCCTCAAATAATTGCACCAAAACATACGCTTTTCCTCAGGGAATATGATAGAATATACCTGAAAGGAGAAAGCGTTTTGAGTAAAAACTCAAAGCGTTGGAATTATGGTTTTGGATCAATTTACACAAGGAAAACAAAAAAAGGAGGGGAACGTTGGTACATTGATTATAAGGATTCTGGTAAGCGAGTCCGGCAAGTAGTAGAGTCAGCAAAATCTAGGACAGAGGCAGTAAAAGTTCTTCAGGATAAAGTATCTGAGGCTTTTAATAAGGTTTATAATCCTGATGCAAAGAAAAGCAAAACTACTTTTAAAGAACTAGCTGATTCATATCTTAATGACTATGCAAAAATATGCAAGAAAAGTTGGAAAGATGACATGTACAGAATTGAAGCTCATATGAGGCCGTTTTTTGGCACTTTCAAGCTTGGTGATATTACCCCGTTGTCAATTGAGAAATATCGAGCAGAAAGGCTAAAGATGGGTGTTACAAAATCTACTGTGAACAGAGAAATCACAATTATGAAGAAAATGTTTAATCTTGCTATTGATTGGAAGTTAACCTTCAGCAATCCTGTGATGAAGGTGAAGCTTTTTTCTGAAAAGGACACAAAGAAAGAAAAAATTCTAACTCGAGAGGAAGAAACTAAACTGTTTGCTGAAATTCCAGATTATTTGAAGCCTATCTTTCTTGTCGCATTAAATACTGGTATGCGACGTGGTGAAATCCTAAATCTAAAATGGAAACAAGTAGATTTGTCTCAAAGGGTAATTAAAGTTCTTTACACAAAAAGCGGCAAGGATAGGATTATCCCAATTAATGATGACTTGTTAAACGAGTTTATAGTGCTTGTGAGGCTTAATTGTAGCAATGTCTATCTATTTCCCAATCCAAAGACAGGTCTTCCGTACACAGAGGTGAAAAAAAGCTTTAAGTCTGCCTGTCAGCGTGCAGGAATTGAGGGATTGAGATTCCACGATTTGCGACACACCTTTGCCACACGTCTTATTCAGTCAGGAGTCGATATTATTACAGTCCGGGATTTGCTTGGTCATTTCAGTGTCCGGGTCACTCAGAGGTACACTCATTCTAATCAAAATCAGATGGTAGCAGCAGTTCAGAGTCTGGCAACTATGGACTCAAAAACAGCCAAAAATGGGGATGATTTGGCACATATATGTCACATCAGCCCCCAGAAGAATTTCAGTAAACCTGTAAACGTACCTTTTTCAGTCAATTAGAATGATTGAAACAGTGAAGAACTCCGGTCTGTCACGCCGGAGGTCGCGAGTTCGAGTCTCGTCGGCCCCGCCATTTTTTCCCCTGAAATTTAAAGTTTTCCTTTATGCACCATTAGTCATAATTAGGCGATTTTAGTCAAAATCTGTTACACCGGCGTTACACGGGTGGAAGTTTATTTTTTATTGGAACATACGGCGAAGAGATTTTCAGACTCTAAGGCAGTTTTGAAACGATTTAATAATAATGTAGTTATAGGCAAGGTCTTTTGCCCTGTGTCCAAAATGATGACCATCTATTTCTTAGGTTCATAGAGAGGATCGTGAAATCTTATCTTACATGATTGGCACTCTAGGTCAACCCAGTAAGTTCCATCCTCGTTTAAACTTGAAGATGTAATCGTTATGCATCGTCTGTTACCATCGTTTTTAATGCTGCATTTAGGACAAAGGTCATAAGAGAAAATGGGAGTGTAAGGTTATCTGTGTAAACCCCATTTTTACTCTCATACATATTTGCTCACACGATCTTCAAAAAAGATCATCAGTTGTGAGTATATCATAGCCCAATCCCGGTGTCGCATTGTCCATTTTTTTGATGCTCCCTCCACAGCCAGGAAGACCAACTTGGTCAGAGCCTGCTCATTAGGAAAACTTGATTTGTTCTTGGCCACTTTTTTGATCTGCCGGTGCAGACTCTCAATAGGATTTGTTATATAGATGACCGTCCGGATCTCAGGGGGATACTTAAAAAAAGTTGCAATCTCAGCCCAGTTTTTCTTCCAAGAAGCTGAGACATGAGGATAGCGTTTATCCCATTTTCCGGCAAAGTCACCTAAAGCTGCAGATCCCTCTTCTTCGGTGGCTGCTTTATAGATGAGTTTGAGATCGGTGGCCATTGCTTTGCGTTCTTTCCATGAGACATACCGCAAAGAGTTTCGGATCTGGTGGACAATGCACTTCTGGATTTCCGCTTGGGGAAAGACAGCCTCTATGGCTTCTGAGATCCCTTTGAGATTATCCACCGAGAAGATCAAAACATCTTCTAATCCTCGGTTCTTCAGCTCATTGAGCACAGAGAGCCAGTACTTGGCCGATTCCGTCTCGCATACCCAGAGCCCCAGGCATTCCTTCTGGCCATCCAGGTTGATGCCGATGATAGTGTAAAGAGCCACATTCCGCACATGACCTTCTGTTCTCATCTTGAGAAACACAGCATCCAAGTAGATGACCGCATAGATTGGTTCCAGAGGCCGGGTTTGCCATTCTCTGGCTCTCTCCAGGACTCTATCAGTAATAGAGCTGACTGTTTCCGGAGAGATCTCGTAGCTATAGAGATCCTTGATATGGGCCTGAATGTCCCGGGTGGTCATGCCCTTGGCATACATGGAAATGATCTTTTCTTCAAGACCTGAAATGTCCTTTTTCCGCTTTTTAACAATCTGAGGTTCGAACTCAGATTTACGGTCTCTGGGGACATCCAGGTCAATTTCGCCATATTTGGATTTTACTGTCTTGGGAGTATAGCCGTTTCGAGAATTCTCGATGGTCTTGGCTTTCTGGTCGTATCTTTCGAATCCCAGATGGTCTGTCAGCTCTCCTTCCAGGAGAGTTTCGACAACATCTTTGCTGACATCCTTCATGAAGGCGTTAAAATCATCGAGATTCTTAACACCTTTTTCCTTGAGAAGTTTCTTAAGTTTCGATCTGTCGAGTACCATGTTACCTCCTTGTGAATTATATCACTAAAAAGGTTTACACAGTTTTTCTTACACTCCCGGCCCTAAGGGGGTAACTCTCTGTAAAGACATTGGCTGTACTCTCTGGCCATATCGCTTTGGATTTTCAATGAAAAACAAACAATTCAAAGCTAGAATGGATAAAGCAAAAAAAAATTATCCAAAAGAATATCAAGAGCTGTTGGATGAAGTATCAGAGCATATCAGAATAGGGGATATTCCTTTCAAAAAAGATCTTATAGATATCTTTTTCTCTAAGAACAATCAGGATGAAGGGTAAACCATGAGAAAAAAATGATTTCCTAGAAAAATATTCTATAGGATGTTTTTTTATAAGAGTTTTTGCTGTGTCATATGATGGATCATAAAAAGATTATTTGGGTGCAAATTTAATGGGCCAACTGCTCACAGCCAAAGAGTTCAGCTCCTTCCTTAACATGTATTGTTGGACAAACTAAAAATGATTTCACTTTTAACGATAGAAGAATTAAGCGAGAGACTGAAAATCCCCAAAAAGACTATCTACAAATGGACTCAGTCCAACCAAATCCCTTGCATCAAATTAGGAAAACATCTAAGATTCGTGGAGACAGACATAGATCAATGGCTAAAATCAAAAGAGGAATCGTACCATGGGAAGAGTGTTTAAAAAAGGGAAATACTGGTACGTTGACTATGTCATTGACGGGAGAAGGCGTAGGGAAAAACATGGCAAGTACAAAAAACTTGCTGAGATTCATCTCAGTGACCTGGAAGTGCAGGTTGCACGAGGTCAACTGAAGATCCCTACAGACATTGCCATTGATACGTTCTTTGACAATTTTATTACTTACAAAGAAGTGCACGTCGCCCCTGCTACGGTCCAACAGTACAAGAGTGTCCTCAAAAAGTTCAATGAATTTCGACAAAAGTACAGGTCAGTCCAGAAAGTCTCGCAGATCTCAGTGAACATGCTTGAGAGCTATAAGCTCTGGAGATTAAAGCAGATCTCAAGGTACAGTGTAAACATGGACTTTAAAATCTTAACTGCCATCTTCAACTGGGCTATCAAGAAGAATTACCTGGTCTTTAATCCCACAGCAGAAATCGAACGATTCAGAATCGAAGAGAAACATGTCCGGTTCTTTTCCAAAGCGGAAATCAAGCTGATTATGACCAGAGCCACAGATCACATGTACCCAGCTTACATGATCCTCCTCCACACAGGAATCAGGAAAGGAGAGCTAGCACATCTCGAATGGAGAGACATTGATTTTGAGCGGAGAGTAGTTAAGATCACTCCTAAGGACGGCTGGATGCCAAAGAGTAAACGTGCCCGGGAGATTCCAATTAATGAGGAACTCCTCCAGATCCTAGTTGATCAGAAAATGAAGGTTCGTGGCCAGTACGTTGTTGAAAAAACGAATGGCAGAAGCTATCATAGGGGACTGTGGCTCAATTTTAAGAGGTTTGCTAGAGGATTGGGAATGGAGGATGTAAACATCCATACGTTCCGGCACACGTTTGCCAGCTACCTTGTGATGGCAGGAGTTGACCTTGTTACAGTAAAAGAACTTCTTGGCCACAGTGAGATTACGACAACTATGAAATACGCTCATCTTGCACAGAGTCACAAGAAGCATGCGGTTGAAGCACTTAATCCGCTTTCACAAGTTGGCACTATTTTGGCACCAGAGGGTAGGTACCACAGGATAAGTTATTCAAATTGAATGACTTATAAGAAGAGTGCGGGCATAACTCAGTGGTAGAGTACGAGCTTCCCAAGCTCGGGGTCGCGGGTTCAAATCCCGTTGCCCGCTCTCTTTTTTTTTGGAAAAATGAAAAAATGGTCTCTGATCGTTGATAAAGAGCCGCTTCCGGGTTCCTGGAATATGGCTGTGGATGATTATCTTTTCCGGTCTCTGGGAGAAAAACCTCAAACGACTGTCAGGTTTTATTCATGGAAGAATCCGACCGCTTCTCTTGGTTATTCCCAAAAAGCAGACAAGGTGCTCGATGTTCAATACTGCCGGAACAATGGGATTGATGTGGTCCGGCGGATAACCGGAGGGAAGATGGTGCTCCATTTTAGAGAGGTGACCTATTCAATCTGCTCGTCAGATTCAAGCGTATTCACGGACAAACTCTCGGACTCATACAGGTTGATTTCAGAAGCGCTGATGAAGGGTCTCGAAAAGATGGGCCTGGATTCTGAACTGGCCGAAGAGCCTCCTTCGTCCTATGCAAGGGGGAATCTTCCTTGTTTTTCCTATCCTGCCCGAAATGAAGTGGAAGTCAATGAGAAAAAGGTTATAGGGAGTGCCCAAAAAAGAGTGGGATCTACATTTATTCAACACGGTTCTATCCCGCTTGAAGATGATAGAGATCTCTTGAGGAAAATATCTTTCCTGGAGGAAAGGGAAGAGGATGTCCGGTTGCTCTCTCTCTCTCAGGCACTCGGTGAAGAAGTGAAGTTTGATTGGGCTGTTGATTTTTTTATTGCGGGGATTTCCGATTATTTCCGTGTCGAATTGATGCCGAGAAGTTTGACGGAGAAAGAAAACAAATCTGTGTCCCAAATCCAAAAACAACGATACAACAACACAGATTGGACTTTTGGGACCGATTGATTTATTTTGTCATTGGTGATACTATTTTTTTGCCGATGAGGACAGATAAAGAATGAATGAAGTCGAAGAACTCACCAAGTTAAATTTCGAATCCCTTCCGGAATTAAAGCCGATTCTTCATGATGATCTGCACCAGAACGTGCGAAAACACCTCTACCTTGAGCTGGGATCCGGTCCGATTCTCTATCTGCTGTCTCCATCCTATACCGTTATAAATCCGGCCTCCAATGAAGTGATCGATGACTTTATCCGAAAAGAAGAGAATACACTCGATTATCTGAAAGAATACATTATCCAAAACCTGACGGTCCATTCCGTTCTACTGGATGTGAACAGCTATTTTATCGAACAGAACAATTTTCTTCTTTTGGCCCGGCTGCGAGAAAAAGACTCAGGGGGAAGGCGGTATGAGATCAAATTCTATACGCATTCTCCGAGAGAACTTCTGACTCATTATAAAGACAAGATCTATATCGGTCGAGATTTTATCGATCTCTTTCAGTTCAAGAGAAAATACTTTGGAGTGAAAAACATCATCTCCTCCTTAAAAGAACAGTATGAGTCCCTTCTTGATAAGGCTGAGGAGAAACTGAAGAAACCCCTAAAGTTTAAATCATTTTTCCAAGAGATCAAGGAATACCTCAACGAGCTGCAGAGTGAAAGCCTTCTTATCCTACAGCCGCTGCCTCCCTATTTGGATTTTCAAAAAGTCAGCAGTGATGATCTCATCAATATCAATGCACAATATCGATCCATAAAACATTATCTGATTGAACTCAATGATGAAGTGGCTGAATTTGAGAGCAACCTTCGCTCCAATGATGAAAATGACTTTGTCCGTTATGTCACTAAGTACAAAAAAGACATTTCCAATACCCTTTCATTCTTCAACATCAAAATCCACGGCATCATCTCTGAAAAGATTCACAGCTAAACCTTTTTTTTAAATGATTATGGATTCCTCTATCCAGATCGTGCCGTAGGTGGTCGATAAAAATACAGATGGTTTATCTGCTTCATCTAAAAACGCTTTGACAACGGATAGGCCGTTGTCTTTTTGATAATCGATTTCAGCATCCAATTTCCACTGGATGTCGCCCTGTTCTGCTTGGGCTTCGAGGGGATATCTTTCATTTGCCGGCCAGAAGAATTTGATGTTCACGTGACTGCATTTAACCTCCAGAGGAAAAGTGAGAGGGGAAGGGGAGAGATGAAGATCTCCGTGGGCGAGGGAAATAGATGTTTTCCCTGAGAAGTTGTCGAGCTCGATGTCTTGGTATGTCGAGCTGAGTGTGATTTCGTCACCGTGGATATTATTTCCGGAAATGCCGAGGTTCTTTCCATCGATAAAAACATTTCCCTTGATGTTCTTAAGCCTCACTTTGTCATATCGATTGGAGATATTGATATTTCCTTTTGCGCCATCTATATCAATGCGGGATTGGTTGGCGACGATTTTGACAGGTCCCACATTGGTCAATTCAATTTTTTCATAGGAATTTTCGATGTCCAATGCCCCGCTGATCTCCCAACCATATATCTTGCTGTACGGCGTGCGGATCACAACATCGTTAGAAAGATCTTCCATAGTGAGACTTCCATGACTGTTATTAATTTCGGTTGTCCCTTGGACATTGCTGATTGTCACACTCGAATATAAGGCTACAATTTTGCAGCTGGATTCGACATTCTCTATCTCGATATCGTCATAACTGTTAGACACGACTAGAGTTCCTCTTATGTCTGAGGCGAAAACTTCCCCATAACGGTTGGTGATGTCGGTGTGTCCAACTCTTTCCGTTCTGACCAATCCATAGGAGTTGACAACGGTCACATTCATTCCTTCAGGAACACGGATGACAAAATGGGTCTCGATATTTTTTCTCCGGAACTCCTGGCGATTTGTTGAAATCTTTAGAGCTTGGTTCTCCAATTCGGCGAACATTTTTAATTGCTTTGCAACCTCTTGGGCATCAGCTTCTTTTTTTCTCCAGATCCTCTTCTCAAACGTGATAGTGATGTTTTCTTCATCCGATCCTAAAATCTCAATGGAGCCATGGGAATTTCTGATGCGAAGTTCTTCGGGAAGAGGGGATTCGATCACTTCGGTCTCTTCGAAAATAAACTTTTCATATCCGAATAGTATGCTGTCTCCCCATCCCCAATCGAGGTCAAAATCACCTTTATAGACCTGGGTGATAAACACTCCAATCAGGATGATGAAAATCAGCAGGAAAACTTCTTTGGTTTTCATTTTTAGTCTTGTATTTCCTGGTCGCGGTCCTTAAGACCGTTATAGAGTTTTAAAGCTCCCCAGGCGATGATCAAGACAGGCCATAGACGAGCGATCGTCCACCAAATATCGATGGTGTTTTGCAGCAGGAAGAGCGCACCGACGACAATGAGAATGATCCCCCATACGAGTGGATCTTTGCGTTTGGATTTTGTCATTTTTTTCTCCTAGATTATTCCTCTTTGTCTTTTGCCATGTAATCTGTGACGAGTTTGATGCCGATGACGATGACAATAAGTGGCCACAAGTCAAAGATGGTCCCGTAGTTGATGATATCGAAGTTGGCCAGAAGCAGAATTCCTCCGACGGCCATAAGAACGATTCCCCAGAAAATTGACCCGGATTTTATGAGTTCAGGGAATTCATCGACGGTCTCTTCTACGTAGTCACCGTCAAGAGTTTTACGGTTGATCATTTTAGCTGTCTGGACTGCATCGATGAGCTGGTAGAACCAGAATCCGGCCAAAAGCAGGGCCGTAAAAGGTTGGCCTTGGTCTGCCGTCTGCAGCGTGACCAGGCCGGCAAAGATAACCATAAACATCAGGCCTTTCGAGACCTGCCGGTTGTAAAGTGTGCCGAGTCCGGGAAATATGAATGACAGGAGACCTGCCAAGAATCCTGATTTCGGGGGTCTTTTAAGAATAATTTTTTCTTCCATTTCTTCCTCCATATTTATATGAATTTAGTCCTCTTTTCCTTTGAAAATATTGCTGTTTTTTAAAGAATCGAGGAGAGTATCCGTTTGATCGAATAGAGAGACGGCAAAGGATTCTGCCTGAGTGTACAGCTGTCCAACTTTGCTGTATCCTTTGTGAATTTCTCGATTTATGGTTTTGTTGATGGTGGTTCTATCAGGGTGAAAAACATAGAACGAGATCAGTATGAGAAAGATTGTGGCTCCTGCAAAGACCGGCTGAAGAGCCGGACGGAGCAGGACATTGAGTTTGAAGGAGAATCTTTTCTTTTGGATTGGGATTTTGTAGAGACGACTTTTAAGTTGTGCGCTGACTTCAATCTCCGGAAAGACGCTTAAGGCCTCACTTGTTTCTTTGATGAGGGCAAAAAGTTCTTGGCATTCCGGGCAGGAATTCAGATGTAGATCGACAGATTCTCTTTGTTCCCTGCTGAGTTCATCTTCCAGATAAAGAGAAAAAAGGTCTTCGATATGTTTACAATTCATTTTGTTCTCCTTTCTCTTTATATTCTTTGAGGACTTTCGCCAGCTGAAGTCTGCCTCTGTTGACACGCGACTTAATTGTTCCAAGGGGAATGTCTAAAATTTCAGCGATCTCATCGTATTTTTTCCCCTGAATGTCCCGGAGAATGACTGCCATGCGGATGTTTGGTGAGAGATGATTGAAGCTCTGCCAGACAAGTTTTTTGCTTTCTTCCTGAGCCAGACTGTATTCAGGACTTTCTGTTTCTGACGAGGCGAGGTGGTATTCATCAAAATCATCACGTGTCTTTTTTTCCCACTTTGTCCTGCGGTACTGATCGATGAGGTAGTTTTTGCTCATGGTCAGCAGCCATGCGGAAAAGTTTTTGCTGAAGTCATATTTGGTCAGAGAGTTGTAGAGCTTGATAAAAATATCCTGCGTGAGGTCTTCGGCTTCCTCATAGCTACCAGAAAACTGGTAAGCCATATTGAAGACTCTCTTCGAATACGCATCAACAAGCATTTTCCAGGCTCCTTCTTTGCCTTCCAGGCAATTTCTGATGATTTGATTTAATTCCACGTTTCACACTTCGATAGACGAAATTCTGAAAAAAAAAGTTCCGTTGCTCTCCATTTTATCATCAAGAAGGGGTCACGTCTCGACATTCGATAATTAAAGGGACATCATACTTAATTATATGATTAAGTATGTTACACCAGTAATTACCTTTATAATATAATTAAGTATGATGTCCCTTTAATTATCGAATGTCGAGACGTGACCCCTTCTTGACTAAGGGGGGGAGATGTGTCACGATTATTCTTTAATTTATTTCTTAGAAATATTGATATTTTATGTTTATTTTTTCTTTATTCTTGATTATCAGAGGGAGGCCTTAAATGGAAGGTATTGTAGGGTATGGTGCGTATATTCCCCGGAACAGGATCAAAGTTGAGGAGATTGCTAAGGTCTGGGGAGCCGATGCCCCGAGTTATAAGAAAGGTTTAATGCTGGAGGAGAAATCTGTCCCTTCCCCCGATCAAGATACGATTACCATGTCTGTCGAAGCATCAAAAAACGCCTTAAAAAGAGCAGGAATAAACCCAATTGAAATCGGGGCGGTCTATATTGGATCAGAATCTCATCCCTATGCGGTTAAACCGAGTGGGACGGTCTTGGCAGAGGCACTGGGAGCGACCCCTGAAGTGCACACGGCAGATTTTGAGTTTGCCTGCAAGGCGGGTACCGAAGGGATGTATGTGGCTCTAAACCTGGTGAAAGCCGGAGAAATGAAATTTGCACTGGCTGTGGGTGCGGATACATCTCAGGGGGCTCCCGGAGATGCGCTGGAATATTCTGCGGCTGCGGGAGCTGCGGCTTTTATTTTCGGTCGGGATAACCTCGTCGCTAGAGTTGTAGGTACCTATGCATTTATGACGGATACCCCCGATTTTTGGCGCCGTGAATACCAGTATTATCCCCAGCACGCAGGGCGCTTTACCGGAGAACCGGCCTATTTTAAGCATGTGACAAGCGCTGCTAAGGGGATGATGGCTAAAGTGGGGATGTCACCTCAGGACTTTGCTTATGTCATCTTTCATCAGCCTAACGGTAAATTCCCCCTCCGAGTGGGAAAAATGCTGGGTTTTCAAAAGG
>SDBS01001449.1_pt1 | contig 23995 bp, 17 predicted proteins | sample 2277091 | NCBI WGS metagenome assembly SDBS01 (sample SAMN10404972, study PRJNA504765) | marine sediment metagenome | isolation source: marine sediment core GS10_PC15, 163 cmbsf | place: Arctic Ocean: Southern Knipovich Ridge | collected 2010
GGTTTTCGTATTGCGAGGTTTGAGATTGCCACAGTCGCCTGCGGCTCCTTCGCAATGACATTGTCGGTCCATTTTCTTCTGCATACTTCCTGAGAATGCGGTGAGGTGCCCGCAATGAGAGAGCTCAATGCTATGGGCCAAAAATGTTATATGGTGCCAGAGAAAAATTAGCCACACCCGAAAAGGCTGCCGAGCTGATAAACGATAAGCGTTATCACATAAGCTAAAACCGTCAGGCCGAAGAATTGGAACATCGCCCAGCCCCAGGAGTTTGTTTCCTGTTTTGTCATTGCGATCGTTGCCACGCACGGCGTGGTAATCAGGCAAAATAACATAATACAAAAACCTGTTAAAGGTGTATAGTTTGCCTGCAATTTTTCTCGTAAACTGTGCGATCTTTGCTCAGCCCTACCAGCCCCCCCCGCCCCCCCCGCTTCGCGCGAACCGACGGCATATACTATTGCTAATTGTGATACAAACACCTCTTTGGCAGCGGTTGCGCCGATAAGGGCCGTTCCGATTTTCCAGTCGAAGCCCAACGGTTTTAACGCAGGCTCTATCGTTCGCCCTAATCGGCCAACCAGCGAATATTCCAATCCGGCTTGCCTTGCCTGCTCAGCACTCAAACCTGCCAAAGACTGTTCGCTTGGTTTCGGATAACTCATCGCGACCCAGAGTATAATCGATATGGCAAGGATTATTGTGCCTGCTTTTCTCAGATACATCCAGCCTCTATGCCACATGTGAATACAGACGGATTTTAGGGTAGGCATACGATAAGGCGGCAGTTCCATAACGAACGGCGTGGTTTCGCCTTTGAAGACGGTCAGTCGCAAAACCTTAATACAAATAATCGCCAGTACAATTCCTATCAAATACATAAACCAGAGGATTGGCCCGCGCCATTTTTCCGAGAAGAAAGCCGGTATTATCAGTGCATAAATCGTCAGCCTTGCGCCGCAGCTCATCAGGGGTATTACCATTATTGTCGTAAACCTGTTGCGTCTGTTTTCGAGTATTCGCGCGCCCATTATCGCCGGCAAAGAACATCCGAAACCGATAAGCATCGGTATAAAGCTTTTGCCGTGCAGGCCAATTTTGTGCATGATGCTGTCCATAATAAATGCCGCCCTGGCCATATAGCCTGAATCCTCAAGAAGCGCAATCGCTAAAAACAACAGCAAAATATTGGGCAGGAACACAATCACCCCCCCTACTCCGCCTATAACGCCATCAACCAAAAGAGACAAGAGCCAGCTCTCGCTGCCCGTTGGCCAAAAGCCGGCTATCGTTTTAGAAGCCCAGCCGAAAAACTGTTCGAGCCAGCTCATCGGATATTCGCCTATCTTAAATGTCGAAAAAAAGACTAAATACATCAATATCAGAAATATCGGCAGCCCCAGGATGCGATTTGTTACTACTGCGTCTATCATATCACTGGTGCTGTGACGCGATTCTACTGTGCTTTTGATGGTCTCCTGACAGGCGCCAGATATGAAACCATACCGCCGGTCTGCCATTACAATTTCCGGCTCATCGGCGAAAATACCTCTAAGATGTTCAGTGCTGGCTGTAACGGCATCGAGCAGTTGTTGGCTATGGACTTTTGCAGTTATATCAGAGTCTCCCTCCAACAGTTTAACGGCCAACCATCGTGATCCGTATTTTTCTGCCACTTGCTGCTCTTTATCAACGATGAGTGTTTCGATTTTTGCCAGTTCCTGCTCAATTTCTTCGCCGTAACTAACCTTATGAGTGCGCTGCCGCTTGTCCTGCCGGGATGTTTTGACAATAGCATCAAGCAGATCTATTTTGCCTTTGCCCTTATTGCCGATGGTTGAGACTATCATTGCCTCGAAAAGCTTCGACAACTGTTCGACATCGAACTGCAATCCCTTTTGCTCGGCGATATCGCTCATATTGAACGCCAGAACCAGAGGCACATTCATTTCAATAAGCTGGGTTGCTAAGTACAGGTTCCGCTCAATATTAGAGGCATCGACAATATCAACCACAACATCCGGATGCTCCTCGATTATGAAGTTACGGGCAACAAGCTCTTCTATCGAATAGGCCATTAGGCTATATGTCCCCGGCAAGTCCACGAGTGTTATTTCGAAACCGGCGTATTTACAGAGGCCCTCCTTCTTCTCCACCGTTACTCCGGGATAATTACCTACATGCTGGCGCGCACCGGTCAGCATGTTGAATATCGAGGTTTTTCCGCTGTTGGGATTGCCGGCTAAGGCTACTTTGATTTTCTTTTCCATAATATCGCGGTCTATTTCACAGCTTTGTTTTTTTTTGATAGTTAAGTTGAATGAAGTTTTCCACCACAAAATATGGCTCGTTCAAAAGCTGCCCGTTTTTATAAAACCAAAATCTTATGAGCCATCCCCCTGCCTAACATCATCTTTGAGTTTTTGACGCTTATCACAAAAGGTCCGGGATGGTTGTTGCTTACGACTGTTATTTCCACGTTTGGTACAAGTCCCATTGAGGCAAGCCGGCTGTTCAAATCCCGTCCGGCTTCTATGTTAGCTAACTTTACCGTTTCACCTGCCTGAACCTTTGACAAAGGCCTTGTTTGCTTGTTCTTCATTGCTGTTATCTCACTTACCTAAACGTTATGTTTCCTGCTTTCGCAGAATTTCTGGAATTCATTCGCTAAATCACAGCCATTTTCGCTGCTTTGGCTTACAAACTCGATAAAACACAGAAGCTTCGCAATAATTTCCTGACCGAGTGCATGTTCAGCTTTGCAGGCGGCCTGCTGGGCAATATCCGTTTCGACACATAAGACGTTGACGAAAAAAGACTTCAGGATATTATGTTTATTGGCAATTTCGGCTGCAGTCGCCCTGCCGGATTTGGTTAGGGTTACATAGTCGTATGGCTTATAATTGGCCAGTCCCTTTTTCTTCAGGACTCGCAAGGCGCCGGTAACTGATGCTCTGGAGACACCGAGTAGCTTAGCTATGTCCTTGCTGCGGGCAAAGTTAGAGTCGTTGGCAAGATTGAGAATAGCCTCGAGATAATCTTCCAAAGAAGCACTAAGATTATTGCTTTTCGTTGTGGATATAGCTATTTTCCTTATTATGTGTGTTTTACCTAATATAGTTAGTTTGGCCTAACTTTGTCAAGGGTTTTTTTACAATTTTTTGAGAAAAAGTACGTGTTTAGCCAAAATATGTAGGTTATTATCCGAAAAAAGGCATTCTGTGGCCAATTGTGAAAAAAAATATTTGTTTTACAATATATTTTAGATTAGAATACTTTTATCTATTCGGGGCGTGGCGCAGTTTGGCTAGCGCGCGTGACTGGGGGTCACGAGGTCGCAGGTTCAAGTCCTGTCGCCCCGATTTTTATAACACCTGCTGCGCTTGTCAAGCTGGCGTCTGGCCACTGAAAAACAGCGTAATTACCCCTGAAGCTCCCTTAATGAAGCTCAATTCGATTTCTATTTCTTCCTGCCTCTTCTCGATTGTTCAAGCTTTTTCAAAATCTCGAACCGATTCTCGGTTTTCGTCTTCCCGGTAAGAATCCGGTTTACACATAGTATCTTGACTTTCTTTTTCAGACTGGAGAAATTCTTCAGCTTCCCTGCCATCGATCTTTTCTATAAGGTTATATATACATGTAGTAAAATCCCCAAACTCATTACGCGGTTTATACGGATAGGCTCGTATTAGATGTTTGACTGCAGGCTCACCTATTTCAAGTAAAGCTTCGTTAGCTCTTTCAAAAAGCTGGGCATAGCCCGGAAACAGGCAATTTATGATGTACCTGATATCTCTGGGACGCTTTCGGTCATTGCCTGTTATCTTGTTTATTTTTTTTATCTTAATCGCCATCCAGCGGGAGGGAAAAAGTACCCTGAATAGGAACTCTGGCATGGGAATGACAATGAGCAGCCCTACAAAAATAAAAGCTATAATACATAGGGCTTCAAGGATTAAGAAAAAAGCTTGTTTTGCCTTTCTTAGAGCAGCATATTTCTTACTTATCGCAGCAAGAGCATTAAGGCGATTTATAGAACCTTGCTCAAAACCGAGTACATCGCCAGAAGTATTTTGCAGGATATCCAAGATTTGCTGGTTTTCAAGGGAGGTGTCCAGCCGCAGCATTTTAACAATCAGTCCCGATACCTTTGGAGCAGCGAAAGATGTTCCATTAAGCTTCACAGTGCGGGCATGAGTCTCTATGCCGGTGCCCGAAGGAAGCGTAAGTGTCTGCGTGGTTTGGTAACTTCCATCTGCAAAAATATCAATGTTGCCATAATTAGAGTAGTCCTTGCGAAATCCATTGCCAGAGGCACCTACACAAATGACTCCATCCAAGGCGGCTGGATAAATTGAATCCTTCATGCCGTCATTGCCTGCGGCTGCCACCACGATACCACCATGGCCAAGGATGTCTCTAATGAGTTTTTTCTCCCGCGGCTTGGGAGAATTCGATCCCAGGCTTATGTTTATCACTACTCGGTCGTGTGGATTATCTCGGAGATAACTCTCAACCAGGGCAAGAGCATTTAGATACCTCTCACTGTCTACGTTGCCTCTTGTGTTGTCAACACTGTGAAAATGAAGTTTATTAGGTTCGCCGTATCTTCTCAATATGGTACACACTATCTGGCCATGAGTCAGGTCTTCAAAGAGGTTCAGGATGTTCCGTTCTTTCTCCATCATACTGGAAGCTGTATCAATGACGAATGCTACAACTTTCGGCCCCGTCCTGTCTTCCAAAAATTGAGCGGGATCGAGGAAAACAAAGCAAATGGCTGCCAAAAAAATAAATGTGAGCAACCTTCGATATTTTCGTTTATGAAAAGGTTTCATTTTCGTTAGTTCGAGAAATTAGTTGTGGCATTTATTACTTTACACTCTCGCATAGTAGCTTAAAGGCTTCGAGTACCAAAGAAAAACTTGAATTATTAAGATGGATTTGGTATTCTATTAGAAAAGAGGCTGATATCGAAAGGTTTTGAACAATCAAATGCATTTTTTTTGCGAAAGAACGATGCATGGAAGGGAGTGTGAGCAATGATACACACGAAACTGGCAATCTCGGCGCTGGTCGTTCTGGCTTTAGCAGGCTCGACCGCTCTGGCGAACAACAAATGGACGGGCAACGGGGGAGACATCCTGTGGAATAATCCCGCCAACTGGCAAAAGGGCATTCCCGATCCGACCGTCGACAACCGGTGTCAGATTGATGGTCCGGACGTCGAGGTGCTGATCGACGCGACCCATGTCGGTGACATGGAAGCTATCAACGAGGAAGTTCGGGTCTCCTATACAGCGAATAGAGGGCCCGTTACGCTGACCGTCGATGGTGGCAGTTTGCGTTGCACGGACCGCCTCTTCATAGCGGCGCGCGATGGGGCAACAGGTACCATCGTGGTCAACAACGGGGGGCAGGTGATCGCCTCCAGGATAACGTTGGGCCGCGTCGGCGATGGCGTGATCATCCTAAACGATGGCCTCGTGGATTGCTCCAAGGGCCAGGTCGAGTTCGGCCTCAACATAGGCAGCGGTACCCTCATCCTCAACGGCGGGTCGTTCAAGGCCCTGGGCTTTGTGGGTAGCAACAAGGGCCGCATCGAGCTAAACGGGGGCGTACTTGAGGTCGTGTCGCTGACCTTGGGCGCGGTGACTATGGACATCACGAACGGGACCCTGATTGTAGCGGGAGATCAGACGGCTTTGGTCCAGGCGGATGCACAGGCGGGCTTCATTACCACTTTCGGGCAGGACGGCAGCCGGGGCGGGCTGGCCGTGTCGTATGACGCGGACCTGGACCAGACTGTCGTGACCGCCAACGCCGCTCAGATGGACCTGTCCAAGGCATGGAAACCGTCTCCGTTCGGGGATGGCGTGTCGGTATATTCGGATTTCGTATGGAATCCGGGCGATTTCACGGCGGTCACCGGGGGCCACGATGTCTATTTTGGCACAGATGTTAGTGCCGTGGCCGCTGCTGCGGTTGAGAATCCCATGGGCGTGTACCAGGGACGCCAGGATGCCAATAGCTTCGATCCCGGCGAGCTGGTCCTTGGCCAAGCCTATTACTGGCGTGTGGATCAGCTTGACCAGGATACCGGTGAGGTTCGTAAGGGCGATGTCTGGAGCTTCACTGTCCAGGCCACGCTGATGATTGATGACTTCGATATCTACGCGAACTGGGAGGCCGTGCTGGAAATCTGGGAAGAACAGGGTTCTGCCTGGAACTTCATATCCACTGATTTTGTTGCTGACGGGAATTCGCTGCTGATATGGCTGAACCACCCCGATCAAGAACCTGAACAAAAAGGAACCCATGGGGCCCTTATCCTAAGGCGGGAAATGGACTTTTCGATGCACGGCATACGGGCGTTGGCCTTTGACTTTGCGAGTGATCCGAATCAGGGATTTGTCCAGAATATCTACATCGAACTCAGCGACGGGACGACGGCGGTTTGGGTGACGATCGATGATCCCGTGATCGTACGCAATCGAGCCTGGGGTATGGTGGACATCGATCTGGCCCGTTTCACGGGGATTGATTTGACGCAGATCAAGAGCCTGACCATGGGTGTCAATGTCTCGGCGAATTTGGACCAGATGGTATCGGTTTACTTCGACAATCTCCGTCTTTTGCCCCAGCGCTGTGTACCGGAGCGGAGTCTTCCCGGCGACCTGAACGGCGACTGCACGGTCGATGCGGAGGATCTGGCGATCCTGACGGAATGGTGGTTGGAGGACACGGTCCAGGTGGTAGCGGCTGAGCCCGCGTCGCCCCCAGCGACATGGTACAAGTTCGATGAGCTGAACAACTTGACCCTTGGATTCGACGACGAAATGGCCCTTGCCCCCGCTATGCCATCTCCGAACGTAAAGCTCGACCTGCAGGGCGGGTATGACGGCTCGGGTGCAGTCGTCTTCCCGGGCTCAGACAGTTACGTGGATGTGGACGGGGCCGTCTTCGGGGGCATGGCCGGCCCGGTGCTGACGATGTCACTGTGGGTCTATGGAGACCCGGCTTTTCAGCCCTTTGCCAACGATGCGGTCTTCCAAGCGACCGGCGCAGGCGGCTTCAGTATGCAGCTCATGTGTCCGGACTCCCAGGGCCGCGTGGTATTCGACCATGGCATCTCTCCGGTGGACCGCGTGGTATGGAGCGATGCGAGTCCAGCGGATTGGGAAGGTCAGTGGAACCATTACGCCGCGGTCAAGAATGCAACCGAGGGAATTCAACAGATCTATCATAATGGCCGTCTTGTCGCGGAGAATACCAACGCGTTCCAGTCCACGCCGGGTACCGGCGACATGCGAATCGGGGCGACCAACCAGCCTACACCGCAGCGCCTCTATCATGGCAAGATCGATGACTTCCGCATCTACGCAACGGTGCTGCCTCAGGCGGCGATTTTGCATCTGGCCAATGGCACCCGGATCGATCAGGCCCCTGTCACCCCGGCCGACATCAATGGCGATGGTATTGTGGACCAGGCGGATCGCGACATACTGGAAAGCAACATGGACAAGATACAGCTTTGGCCGTGAATCGAGGTCTGAACGTACGAGGATCTCTGCCCTGACAGCGGTATTGGCTCTTGGCAAGCGCACGCTATGCCAAACACCAAAATAAAAGAAACCAGATACATCAATTTGTTACGCTTAACAATGCTCTTTCAAAAAACAAAAACCGATTATTAATTGAAATGTAAAAAACATACCGAAAAGCACAAAGTCACCGTCACAATCCTTATTGTGCCGGGCGATACAGTCGAATGTCATCAAAATAGACTACACCTGAGCCGCCGGCCTGCAGATTATTCTTATCGCCGAAACCAATAGCAATCGTATTGACATTGGCAAGGTTAACGCCCTGGGCCGCAAACTCCTGCAAGTCGATAGTCCATTGGGTCCAGGTAGCTATCTGCGCTGCATTGGGATTATCGTGATAGACCACCGCGTTGCCGTTGAGAGCGACATACATCCGCTCAGGAGCATTAGTCGAACCGCCGCGGAACCACAGCGACAATACTCCAACGCCTTCCTCGGTCCAGTCACGCTGCGTCAGCGTCATGGCTGCCTCAGAGTATTTGAAATTGTTGTCGTAGAGCAACGGCATTGACTGAGAGCCGCCGTGAACAATCGTAGTCTCAACATAATGCTCTCCAGCAAGGAAGTCCGGCTCAGCATAACCCGCTGTGGCACCGTTTGTCGTGGTCCCATATCCATCTATCCACGTACTGAATATCTCGTCGGGCGGATAGTCGTTGTAGTCCTCAAAATCCTCTATCACAATAAAGTCGGCTGTCGTAAAGCTCCAGAGGCTGCCTGTCCACGGACTGTCGGGATTGACGTTATTGGCCTCGTCAATCCGCCAGTAGTAAGTGCTATACCACTGGAGCTTCCCAGGCTCATAGCTCTCAGAGCCAAGGTTCCCGGTACCTTTATACTCTGGCGAACTTGTATCGGCATTGCGTACGGCATCTTTATCTGCGCCAAAGAACACTTGATGTGAATCGGCATAGACTCCCGGCGACCAGGTAAGAACCGGTGTGTGCTCTACACCCACAGCGCCATTAGACGGATTCGGGCTCCCGACGGCGCCCTGAGTAGTAAAGCTCCAGACGTTGCCTTTATGCGTGGCGATGACATCAAACTCATCGACACGCCAGTAGTAAGTCTTAGCCATTTTAAGCGGGCCGGGATTATAGGTTGTAGTTCCCTGTGGGGGTCCACCGGCGTCATTATTCACATCGTCAAAATTATCGCCGAAATATACGGTATGTAATTTCGCACCGAAACCTGCTGTCCAGCTAAGCTCCACACCCAGGTCTACAAGTTCGGCACCATTAGCCGGATTAGGATTATAAGCAGTATTGGGCGCAATCGAAAAGCTCCAGACAGTACCTTTCCACGGACTGTTTGGGTCTGCTTCATTAACCTCATCGATTCGCCAGTAGTAAGTCGTTCCCGGGACAAGACCATCCGGAAAGGTGAATCCGGGAAAACCGGCAAGGAGAGACGTGTTAGTCTGGTTGCCCCGAAAAGTACCTTCGGCGCCGTCATTTACATTGTCGAAGTTGTCACCAATGTAAACATCGTGCGAGAGCGCAAAATCTCCCGGCGACCAGCTAAGGTTCACCCATGTATCTGTAAGTAGGGCATCATCGGCTGGGTTGGGTCCATAGGAAAATGGATATGTTGCACCACCACCTTGCATAATAGCCTGAATCTGTCCTGCCGGCAGAGCCTCGTTGAAGATGCGGACGTCATCGAGGAATCCCTGGAAGACCCTGGCATCATTGTGGGCGACCCCGATCCAGACGGGGCCATCGACAGGCGTACCTATCCCCGTCGGTTGGGGGCCTACCTCATCGACGCCGTTTAGATATCCTGTGGCATTGGTGCCGTCGAACACTAAGGCCATATGAGCCCATTCGTTCGCGGGGACCACGTGTAAAACGGCCTGCGGCGCAGCTTGATACGCAATATGGAGTCTGTTAACTCGCGCCGGATCACTGTGCTCTCCCTTCACCTCGATTTGGAACATCATCGTATCTGCTCCCCAGCCGTTCGATTTGCTGAGAAAATGCTGTATACCCCCAGTCCCGTCCCAGCGACACCACCATGTAAGAGTAAAGACACCCATTCCCGCTGTGGGGTCGAAGTTGCCACAGTTGGCTCCCCTGGTTGCTGTGAAGTCAAGCGCCCCACCAAAGCTTTCCGGGCCGTTTCCCCATCCCGGGGTTCCCAGCACCGTGCCATGGTGGTCATTGCCGGAACTGTCGAAGGCAGTGTCCCCGGAACCCTCATCAAATCTCCACCAGCCCACGAGTTCTGCCTCAAGTACACTCGTCATAACCAAGCTCAGACAAAAAACAGAAGAAATCAGGTAAATCAATTGCTTAGACATAATAATCCTCCTTCAAAAAGTAAATATGCGGACACAAACCTTACAAATCTATTTATACCACATCACCCACTTTCCCGTCAATAAAAAAACAATGCGATTGGTCATATTTTTAACAAGATTGTGCAGAAAAGCGCAAATAGCAAGGGAATATCGTTTATTTGGGTATCTTCTTCAGCTTTCGATTTAAAGCGCCTCACCGAATATCCTCTTAGTCGTTTTCCATTAAGCTTGTCTGTAAGTGCCAGTTCTGGTAATATTCTGTAATACTCCGTGTACCGTGATGCAAGGTGAAAAGCTACGAGCTAACAATTAGGCCCAGCCATCGGATTTATGAGAAATCTTAGGCTGTCTTTGGAAAGGAGTAATTGTGACCAGACAAATGACAAAATGTCCGATGTTGTTCTTTTCAGTAACTCTGGTACTCGTTCTAAGTAGTACAATCCTATACCAAAGAACTGCTCTTGGGGCGTATGAAACGATCAACCAAAATCGTATCAAATATATCACAACACTGCTCACTAAAAAGACAGTAGGTTTTGGTTCACCTATTACTGATCGGAACGCCTGGGAAAAACTGGGACGTAATGATTCATTTAAGAAAATAATCCTTGAAGCTGAGAAGCTTCTGCAATCACCAATTCCCGATCAGCCTGACGATTTGTATCTGGACTTCTCTCGCACCGGTAACCGTACCCGCTGGCAGAGAGTCAGCGGCCGTCGGCGAGGAAGAGTCCGCACGTTTACGTTGGCCGAATGTCTGGAAAACAAAGGGCGTTTTATACCAGCCTTTGAAGAAATTGTCCGAGTGCTCTGTTCCGAACGAACCTGGGTCATGCCGGCCCACGACCGGAGTCTTACTAACTTTAATGGGACAAGCATCGATATTGACCTCGGTTCTTCTGCGCTTGCCTGGTCGCTGGCTACTGCCGATTATCTGCTGGCCGATAAACTAAATCCCGAAATTCGTCGGCTTATCAGTGACAATCTGGATCGGCGTATCCTTGGGCCGTACCGGGATATGGTGCTGGGAAAACGCAAACAGAACTGGTGGTTGACCGGAACCAACAACTGGAACGCAGTGTGCCTGGCAAATGTAACCGGTTCGGCGCTGGCCGTGATTGATTCAGCTCGCCAACGTGCCTTTTATATCGCTGCTGCAGAAAACTACTCAAAACACTTCCTTGAAGGATTCACCGACGACGGCTATTGCTCCGAAGGTCTCGGTTATTGGAACTATGGCTTTGGTTACTATATCATGCTCAGCGAAATGATTTATCAGGCCACCAACAGCAACGTGGATCTGCTCCAAAACAACAAGGCCCAAAAAGCAGCCACTTTCGGAGCTCAAATCGAAATCATCAACGGTGTTTATCCCGCCTTCGCCGATTGTTCCATCAATGCTCAACCCAGTTCAAAGCTGATGTATTTTGTCAGCCGTCGCATCGGCCTGGCTTTACGTTCCTGGGAGCAAAACGATCCTGTTTCTTCCGGTGGTTCATTGTATCAAAGTATGATGTATTCCTTTCCCAATTCTGCTTCTCTCGCCCGGTCTAATCAAGGTCCTTCCCAAAAACCGGGCATCCGTTCCTGGTTTGATCGAGCCGGCGTCCTAATCTCTCGGCCAGGTCCGAATTCATCCTCGACTCTGGCCGTTGCCCTCAAGGGTGGCCACAACCAGGAACATCACAACCACAACGATGTCGGCTCATTCGTCGTAGTATTGGACGACAAACCCTTGCTCCTTGATCCCGGCGGGGAAATCTACACCGCCCGCACATTCAGCTCTCGCCGCTACGAGAGCAACGTCCTAAATTCCTTCGGCCATCCTGTACCTATTGTCGCCGGTAAATTGCAGCAAACTGGTAGAAAGGCCCGTGGCCGCGTGGTTAGCATGAGCTTTACCGATACTACTGACACACTGGTCCTGGATATTTCTTCTGCCTATGATGTACCTGAACTCAGAAAGCTCGAACGTAAATTTGTCTATTCCCGCACCGGTTCCGGTTCTTTATGTGTAACTGACGAAGTTACTTTCTCCCGACCCTGTGACTTTGGCACTGCCCTGATTACCTTCAACCGCTGGAAACAATCCTCTCCTTCTTCGCTGATTGTCTATGATTCAAAAAATGCTCTCCGTGTGGATATACAAGTCACCGGTGCCGGCTTCGAAATCCAGCCAGACATTATTCAGGAAGATGTAAGCGCCCGAAAAAAACCCACCCGATTGGGCATTAACCTGACCGAACCTGTAACGCATGCTCTTGTTTCCCTTACAATCGCTCCTGCCGGCGTCCCTGACGGTTCGGATTAAGGTTTTGGTTGGTCATTGACGAGAAGCCGATTTTTTTAAGGATAGTGGTGAGTAACAAATGTTCCGCCTTGCCGAACAGTTTGGTGGGCGTCTCCAGGTTTATTGTTTTTTAATTTATCTTTACAAAATAGACCGGTCCTGCGAGCCTATTCGAATCAGTGCGCTCGCATGAAACTCACCATTACTCCGCTTTATGGCCGCTGTAGCAATCAAGCTTCTTTAGCATGCCTCTGAAGTAACGATGCGCATCTATGTACCGCTGGTCAATCGTCTCAAGGGTACCGAGCTTATGACCTTTCACGATGATCGGCGAGCACTGCTCATGGGACAGGTAACCGTTGTAGCCAATCTCCTTACAGGCCTTCAGGAAGACTTCCCAGGGCAGTGTGTCTTTTGGGCTGCCCGGCGTTACCTCCTCCCAACTATAGGGAGCCCCACCCACCGTCGCCGATTTTGCCAGGGATATGGTATGTGAGTAGACCATAAGCTCCTTCATACTATAGACGGTTTTCCTTACAAACTCATGGTCAAATGACTCGAACAACGGCAGGTCAAGGCCTACCTTCAAGCTCCCAACCCCTACCTCTTCAATCATTGCAAGTGTTTCTTCATTGTTACCGGTGATTTCAGGGTGGGTCTGCAGTGCCAGGTCTATTCCCTTGTCCTGAGCATACGACGCCACTTCAGTGAGGGCTTTTCTGACCTGATGCCATGCCTCCAGAAAGTCCTCGTTCCTTGAAACTCTCCTGGAACGTGCTTCAAAAGCCGGGGAACCGTATCCCTGGTTTGCATACGGGTTCTGGAAATAGCCATAGAATGCGGCAAGGATGCGAACCACTTTGGCCCCTAAATCCTTCGCCAAATCAATGGTGGACCTTACGTACATTATTTCCTTTTCCTGGGAATACAAAAGCACGTGGTTGGCTTCCTGGAAGTTCGTACAACATACCACCCCACCAAAGTCAAGGTCGAGCTCATGGGCAAGGTCCAGAAGTTTCTTGCGCCGATCTGCATCTATGTCCATGGGAAAAGCCATAGGACGGTGGGCATAAATGCAAACCGCATCATAGCCGAATTTTGCTGCCCTTTTCATTGTCTCTTCAAGGGTAGCCTGTTCTCCGGGAGCGGTAAAATACCCCCCGTATCCGATCGAGTCGAGACTCAATTTCATGGTTAAATACCTCCATTCTCGTGTTTTATCTGAACTGACTTATGTAAAACCTCTTCTATTCGTATAGGTCGGTAATATTACCTCTTATATAGCTTCTGTTCATCTGTAATTCAAGCCTTAACCTTGCTTGCAACAACCAGAACTTCCTTGTCTGCCATTTTAATACCTTCTTGTAAAATTAAGGTTTCATCATTATTGACATAAATGTCAAATGATTTTTCCGCCTCAAGCAATAATTTTTCTATAAATTCTATTTCGCTCTGATTCAGAATCATACTGAATTTGCAGAAAGATATTTACACTAACCGACATTATCGCCGACCACCAGTCCTGAAACTATGGTTTGACTGCGGAATAGTATGTCTCAGATATTAATGTTGGCCGGCTTTTGTTATTTGTGGTAAAATTTGCATCAGTTTTACGTAACCTGGCGTTTATACGCAGGTTATTGCCGATTGGTAAGGGCAGAGTTTTCGGCAGGCACTGGGATGGGTACCTCTCATGGCCCTTGCTATTGATATCTTCAAATCAACAGAAAGGATGAAAGATGAATTATCAGCAAATCAATCGCCGCAAGTTTATAGCCGCAGCAGCATCCTCGTTTGCGTTCACATACATTCCCAAGTGTGTCTGGGGCGCCAATGACCGCTTCTACTTGGCGGGCATCGGCGTCGGCGGCAAAGGGGCCGGTGAAGTGAGAGACTTAACCCGAGCCGGCGGTACGTTCGTGGCGCTCTGTGACGTCGATGGAACTCGGGCAGACAAGACGTTCAAGAGCTTCCCTGACGCGAAGCGCTACAGGGACTTCCGTGTTATGCTCGAAAAGGAAAAAGGCATCGACGCCGTCACAGTAAGCACCCCTGACCACACGCACGCAATAGCGTCATTGATGGCCATGGCTTTGGGCAAGCATGTGTACTGCCAAAAACCACTCACGCATTCGATCTACGAGGCACGCGTAATGGCACAGGCGGCCAGGTATTACAAGGTGCAAACGCAGATGGGTAATCAGGCACATGCCGGAGAGCCGATCCGTCGCGCTGTCGAGCTGGTGCGTGCGGGTATAATTGGTCCGGTGCGTGGGGTTCACGCCTGGACTAACCGTCCGATCTGGCCACAGGGGCGAGCCGCGCTGGAAGAGCGAAAACGCCTTGCCGACAAACCCAAACCGGCTGACCTGGATTGGGACCTCTGGCTCGGACCGGCGCCAATGCGCACATACAACGCTTGCTATGTACCGTTCAAGTGGCGTGGTTGGTGGGACTTCGGCACTGGCGCGCTCGGCGACATGGCTTGCCACATTATGGATATGCCATATTGGGCACTCGATCTGGGTTCGCCACTGACCGTCGAAGCCAAATCTGGCGGCCTGACCAAGGAAACCGGTCCCCAATGGTCGACCATTACATATCAGTTCGCTGCGCGCAAGTCGGTTGGTGGTGGCAAAATCGGTGGCGCTGTTGGCCCAAAGGCCGCTGTCGAACAACCTGCAGTGAAGTTCGTTTGGTACGATGGCAATAAGAATGGTAAGCAGAACGCGCCGTACGGCCTGCTTAAAGAGGTTACCGAAGAGGCCAAAAGAACCAACGCTGGAAGACAGGTTGCCAATCCCAAGGGTAGTAAGAGAAAGAAAGCGGCACCTGCCCTTGATGACCCTAAGCGTTGGGACATAATTCTCGTCGGCGACGATGGAATGATGTCGTTCAAACGAAGCTCGACCGACTGGATCGTTACACCCGGTCGCCGCCTCAAACGGTTTGCCGACGTCCCGAAGTCCATCCGCCGGGTGTCCAGCGAAGATATGGAGTGGATGGAAGCTTGCAAAGGGGGGGCCAAACCGCTATCCAGTTTCGACTACGCCGGCCCGTTCACTGAAATGGTGCTGCTCGGTAATCTGGCCGTGCGTCTCGGCAAAGAAATCCAGTGGGATGCCGGGGCGTTGAAGGCAACAAATGCCCCCGAGGCCGACGAATTCATCCGGCGCAGCTACCGCAGGGGCTGGAGCCTGCCACTGCCCGTGGCTCTTAGGAGGACGTAACTTTCTGTGCGGCCTCAGAAGCGACGGCGAGACACTGCCGGATCTCGGCGACAGGATCGTCCGGATTGCCTTCGAACTCCAGCGACAACGCTCCTTCGGTGGGGAAGTTGACGTCCTTAAGTGCTTTGAACATGGCGGCGACATCGAGGAAACCAGCGCCTATTATTACGTCATGCGTCTTTTTTGTCTGCTCGGCCACATCCTTAATATGCAGACCAAAGATGCGTCCTTTGAGTTTGTATATGGCCTCAATAGGGTTCTCGGCTGAACGAATGAAGTGGCCGGTGTCAACGCAAGCGCCGATATTGGGATGCCGACCCTTTACGGCATTAGTGACATCAGCAATCTTGTCATACAGGGCACCGGGCCCATGATTGTGGATGGCAATGCGAATATTATACTTGGCGACGAGCTTGTCAAGGCTGTCGAAAGAGTCATGGGATGGGTTGGCGCTGATGTTGCGGACATTCATCGATCTGGCAAATTCAAAAACGCAATGATTTGCATTGTGGTCGGCGGTAAATTTGTGTACCCCCAGAGCATTGCAGGTAATATCGTTCTGGTCAAGCAGGGTACAGACACGTTGAATCTCCTCGCCGGCAGCCTCAACCGGAAGGTGCTTTCGAGAGAATTCAACCCAGTGCAATTGCAGATCATCGTGGATGATTTGTATGGCCTTGTCGATGGGGAATTTGCGAAGGGCGTGGGCTTGGATGCCGAATCGAAATGGACCGAACCTGTGATTGGAAGCGGCAGTTTGCGTACTGGCACAGCTACCCTGGAGGTTCATCAGAGCGATGCCGGCAGTAGTGGAGGTGAGGAATCGGCGACGCGAAATCTTCATTTCCATGGTCATACTCCTGAATTCTGTTTTGCTTCACACGATAACCGTGCTCCAAACTTTCATAGAGACCCTTGCTCGACATCCTATCGAAGTGTTGTGGTTTCTAATCCCAGAAGGTTTCTGTAGCTGGTCTTTGTTTACATTTTTCCAACGGGCCTGACGTTCCTGCCGGTTTGTTTGCCATCCCCGAGGTCTTCGCGGGCTTCCTGTGCTAAAGCCTGGAGCTTCGCGATAATGGCGGGGTGTTTGAAAGCAACATTTGTGGTTTCACTCACATCAGTATCGAGGTCGAAGAGACTCAACTCGATTTTGGATGTGCCGCGTGTTCCAGGTTGACCGTTTTTTCCGGGCGGATTCGGATGACCGTAGGTGTGCGCGAAAACGAGTTTCCATTTGCCCGAGCGAATGGCGTGGAGGTTGCGTCCGGCATAGTAGTAAAAGACATCGTGGGGACTTTTCGCACCGGGTTGGCCGAACATGAGCGGTCGAATATCCTTGCCATCGATTATTCGGTCCTGCGGTACATCAGCGCCGATCAAGGCTGCGAAGGTAGGCAGAATGTCAATAGTAGCAGCAAGTTCGGTACATTTTCGGCCTGGAGGGATTTTGCCAGGCCAGCGCATAATGCATGGGACACGGAAGCCCCCCTCGAAGCTTGTGCCCTTGCCTTCTCGGAGAGGCTTTGCTGAACCGGCATGGTCGCCGTAGAGCAGCCAGGGGCCGTTGTCGGAAGTGAAAACCACGAGGGTGTGTTTGTCGATTCCGTGTTCCTTCAAAGCGTCGAGTATCTTTCCCACGCCCCAGTCGATCTCGGCAATAACATCTCCGAAGATTCCACGCTCAGTCTTGCCCCTGTACTTTTCGGAAACATAGAGAGGTACATGCGGCATGGCGTGGGCGAGGTAGATGAAGAAGGGATGGTGTTTGTTATGTTCTATGAATTTGACGGTGCGCTCGGCGTACCATGTGGTCAGGTACACCTGGTCTTTCGGTTGCACTGCCGGGTTGATAATCTTCTCGCCGTCCATCAGGGGCAGATCCGGAAAGCGGAAGCGTTTGTCCTGCTCAGGATGGTAGGGCCACATGTCGTTGGAGTAGGGCAGGCCAAACCACTCATCGAAACCCTGACGGATTGGGAGGAATTTGGGCCTATGTCCGAGGTGCCATTTGCCATACATTGCGGTGGCATAGCCCTTTTGCTTGGCGATGTCAGCGAGGGTGACTTCGTCTGGGTTAAGTCCGGTGTTCGAGCGAGGAGAGAAATTGCCGGGCACGCCGACCCGAACAGGGTAACAGCCGGTCATCAGAGCGGCCCGAGACGGCGAGCAGACCGAGCGGGCGACGTGGAAATCAGTGAAGATGGTTCCTTCTACAGCCATCTGATCCAGGTGGGGGGTCTTATAGCCTTTAGCGCCAAACGGACCGATGTCGGCGTAGCCCATGTCGTCACAGAAGATGACGATAACATTGGGTGGGCGGGTAGAGGATTTGGCTGTTGTAGGAAAGAGCGGCTCAGGTAAAAGTATGGCGGTTGTGGCGGCAGCTATCGTTTTGCAGAATTGTCTTCTTGACAAATTCATCTTAGTCTCCTTCATCACTTCTCGATTATCCTGATGTTTACAAAGTCATACAACGCATCTGATCTTTTAAATAGCATATCACCATTCCTTGAAATTTCAAGTATTTATGCTAATGTCTTGCTATATACCGTCCTCTCATCATCTTTTCGGCTTTATGAAATTTCGGAAATGAAACCATCAATAAGAAAACAATAACCAATTCGAGAGATCAGCACGGATTACTGTATTTTAACCAGGGGCGGCAATTGTCCGGCGAGTCCGACTCGGTCGTTTTTGATAATCATCACACCCATAATGCCTTCAATGGCAGTGATGCGCTCCAGAGCTGGGTTCACGTCCTCTACGGTCTTGACAAGGTTCGCGGCCTGAGTAGCGGCTGCGTCTGCCAGCGCGGCATCTCTCGCAACCACTGTGGCAAGGTCGCACTTACCCAGACTCTTTGAGTGCCCCATTTGTCCCGATGAGGAGCATATTGAGATAGGAGTATCGTGAGCCTGCAGCGAAAATGCAAGCCGATCGGATAGTTCGGTCGTACCTGTTCTAAGACCGATGTTCACTGGTTCGGAGGCTTGAAGATAAACGTCCCCTCCATTTTCCACGATGGCTTCCTGAGCTCCAGCCTCCAGGCCTGCCTCGCCTGCAAACTGGGCCATGGCGCCCGCGACGGCAGCCATAGGCCCAACACCCACAAGCCGGGCAGCCCGGGCCATACGTTGTGCGACTTCAGGTGCGCTGGTGTGCAACTCAAGCGGCTTGAAGGAATATCGAAAATCTGGATGGCGAACGATATAATCCTCCAGGATTCGTCGCTGCCGCATAATTTCCACAGTAACGGCATCAAACCTGTTGCAACAGATGCGGAAGACAGCCTCTCGATGGGTGAAAGTTCGGTAGGTTCGTTTCTGACTCATTAGCGTGTTCCGACCGATATGGGAAACGCTCCTCAAAACGCAGACGCGCATGCACCAAAAGGGCAGACGGGAATGCATGCCAGGCACTCAATGCATTTTGCCTCGTTGTAAGCTACCTCTCGTGTTGCCGTGTTAGCTATATACAAGGCCCCAGTGGGACAGTGGGTAATGCAGTGGCCACAGTGTGTACAGTGGTCCTTGTCCAGTGTAACTCCCTTACCAGTGTCGTTGATGGAAACGTTAAACGTTGTTACGAAGGCCATGCCTCGCTGAATATCCTCTTTAGTGCCGGTTACATCCAATACGAGATAACCTTCCTCATTCGGAGTGACTTTGGCACGATACACATTGACGATGAGATTGTGGTCTTTAACCAAATGATAGATGATCGGCTTCTCGCACTCGCATCGTGGAAAGAACAGCATCAGTTTCTTTGTTACGGTTTGGCTCATGACGGTTTCTCCCTTATCACAAGCGGTTTCATTGTGGTGTCTTTTGGAAGATACGCAATAGGCTCGGTAAGCCGGAAATCCCCGCGTCTGATCTCGTCGGCGAGCAGATGAGCTATTTCCAACGCCTTATGGTATGAGGAGAGCGAGCCGACCGCCACCTTCCTGCCCTCCACTTCAATCTCGCCGCTTCGCAATTGCTCGTAGTTGACGTGGCACAAGACTTTGCCGGTATTCTGTGGATAGTCAGTGCTGTAGTCAATCACAGGCGCCAGAATTTCGTGGTCGCTTACGCAGGTTCGCTTCAATATATCTTCATTCAATATAGGAATAGGTATTCCGATTCCCAGAGCCAGCGACACACCGTATCCGCGAAAACTCACGCCTCGTACGAACTCCTGACGCATTTGTTTCATGTCTGCAGTCAGCGCGAGCGTCCCAGCTCCGCCTTTGGGGATTCCGTCAGGTGTTCTCGAGCCACCACCAGCATGTTGAGTTCCCTCGGCGTAAACGTGCCCGTGAGCGCCCGCCATCCACACTCTGGTTCCAATGCCGATTGTTTCGTAATAAGGATCATTAAGCAGCGGTGACAGTTGGCCGGCGGAGCAATAGTTCACGTTTTTGCGATCGGGATCCAGAGTTCCCATGTAGGTGTATATCGTTCGGTCTGAATCATTGATTGCCACGTTATAGTTCTGATAGCAGTTTCGAGGGTTGAGCATTATAGCCTGATTCAGGTCGTGAATCGTGAAGTATGTGCGGATCTCACGCAATGGGTAACAGTCGGTCCCGTAAGACAGCGCAAAGAGCTGAAGCGTCTTGCCTGCGACGAGATCTTCCATAATGTGGCCGCCACCATAGCGAAACTCACCCGGATGGTCCATATTCGCCGGGTCGCTGTGGCGCAGTTGAGTCGCACCGAGATAAACATCAACAGCCGCAAGGCCCGTATAGACAAGAACATCCTGGACCCAGGCCTCCGACATGCGAATCTTCGGTTTGGAATGCCCGAAGTTAAGGACGCATCCCGAGGAGCACATCGGGCCAAATGTGGCAGTTGTGACGACGTCCACCTCTTTTGCAGTTGTTGCGAGTCCCTTCTTTTCTACGTAATCGATGATCTCGTCAGCAGTCAGCACAACAGCCTTGCCTGATTCGATGCGTTTGTTGATTTGTTCGTATGTCTTCATAATTTATTTCATCCCGGAGATCGTGCTCTCACAGACTGAATTGGCCAACCTCAGCGATACCATTACAGTAAAGATTCTCCAAAATCCAGATTCAATGTATCATTCACATGGTTCTTAACATACATGTTGAGGATTGCTTTGTCAATTCTCTTATCGGAGTGATAGTGCGACAGAACACAAAAAGACCTTGCTATAGAGAAAACAACAAAATATTTAATTAGAAGGACCTTGTTCGTTAGACTTGGTGACAATCTTCTTTACCATTTGATGTTCATACTTCATTACTCACTCGGGCCCGCCCAAAAAGCTCTCATGTAAAAAGACCGGCTTGTATCCTTGTTCAGTAACCCAACGGATAGCCACATCAAGTCTTTTGAAATGATCGGGAATATAGTGGGAGTAAAATGGCCAGAAGTACTGCTCGTGGGTAAAAAGGTCCATAATCTCCGCATGGTTGGGGTCCATAGCGAGCGGTTCGAGTGTAGGCACAATGCGTTCAATGGGTGTGTTGTTGCAAACAATGTCAACTTTAGAAAAAACTATGCCGCTGTCGAAGTCCATAAGTGCATCATGGCGGGACATGTACTCGGACCGGACATTATCCAGCAGATAGTTCACATTCCATATACCGTTTTGACAACGGAAATAGCCGCTCAGTACACGGACTCCGCGTTCATAGAGGGGCTTTAAGGCTGTGGGCTGCACCATTCCCCAGTGGATAACCGTAGGCGGTGAATACGTCTGCTTGCCGGCAAACCGAATTATCTGCTCAGCTACCTTGTCAAAATCAGCTACCAGCTGTGACGCTGGAGCGTGCTGGTATGGCCGGTCAGGCTTATTTGCGTATGCGTGAAAGGCAAGCTTGAGCCAGTCGGAGTTGTCTCGCCACTGCCCTTTGTAACGGTCAGGAAATTGGGGCAGTTCAAATCCGTCTTCAGTTGTATAATATATGTTAAGAACAAAGCGTGCGCCGTATTTCGAATGGAGCTCTCGAAGATTCTTCAGGTAGAAGCAGTCGAACAGGGAGGCATAATTATTCTTTGCGATATCGCGCAGAAAGAAGCTGTTGTCGTCAATCGAGAATCTATAGCGGGGCTGGGAATGCTGGTCCCACAGTACCCGCACGCGATGCTCGCCTCTGCCATAGTTACCCTGAGAGACTGCAAGGATCTCTGTTTGCTTTTGACGGAGAACAATTTCTGAGGTGAATCTCGTGCCCTCCCGTCGTGCCGGCGTCCCGTTGACCGTCACTTGGTCGCGCAGAGCTGCCTGTCCGGATACCTGAATTTTCAAGCCTCCACCGATTTGCTTTCCGTGCCTTCGGTTCAAAACCGCCCCGTGAAACGGCTCATCAATCCATATAGACCCGGATGCTCGTGCCGACAATATCTTTGGTCTTGCCAGAACGATTCCTACAGCACCTGCTGCTGTAGTTTGCAAAAAGTTACGTCGTGTTGCAGCTAACTTCTTCATTATCTCATCTCCCTTCATAATTAAAGTTGAAGTCTTCCTTATCGATTCAGCGAGTGACTTTGAATCCCGTTTGTATTTTCCAGCCTGGATTTTTCGCATTTCCTTCAGATTCATAAGCGCCAACATCAATCCCGGCGCGCCGGGATCTTTGAGCATGATGAAAATCCAGTTTGGGGGCAAAATCCGGATCGGCCTGATTAATTAGCACTGAGCCAGGTCTGGGCCAATAGTTCTTTTTGTCAGGCTCGACAAAAGCTTTGTAAATAGTTCCACCATTACAAAATTGATCCCGATAAAATCGGGAAGTCTTTATACCCACTAATCGGCCTTCCGCAAAGTTAGCGCTGGAAGTAGCGTTACCGATTCCCTGCGCATCAATAGCAGTGAACTTTGGACAATAAATAGCGTTGTTCGCAAAAACCATGTTACTTGCCTTATTCCACCGGATCAGGACACCCTTAGGATGATTCACAATAGTATTATTCACAATTGTAACATTCCGTACATGAGGTACCGCGGCATGTGGAGCTGCCGTGATACCGGTCATTAAACAATCGAAAACAATGTTATTTCTAATAATCGCATCAGAAACCACCTGGATACCCTCTCCAGCATTCCAGATAACGTTACCCTCGACAATGTTGGTCTCTTTACCGCCCCCATATACGAAAATGCCCGGATATTGCTTGCTGATATTGGTATCATGGATGACGTTGTCTCTGACAATATTTCCATATGAGCCGAACTTGATTTCAATACCATCATTTCCGCCGTTGCTTGTACCGCGCAAGTGATGAATATAATTGCCTTCAATCAGTGTATTCGTAGTTATATATGAGCCGTTGTGTACACCGATATACATCCCTTCTCCCTCGGTCGAACCGCGGTTGCTTAATCCGGTGTGATGAATGTGGTTTCTACGGATGATGAAGGAATCACAATCCCCACTGTTCATTGTTAAAGCATTATTTCCGGTCTCAGAGATTTCACATTCTTCAAATGTAATATGGTGTCCACGGATAAAGCGCACTCCTGAACTGCCGCCTCTAAGCCGTATCCCTCGAATAATTAGATATGAACAGTCGATAAATTCAATGTTATTGTATTTGTCTATCTGATCAGAAGGACGTGTAAGGAGCGGCTTTTCCCCTTCTGCAGCGCGGATGATAATCGGTTCGTCGGCAGTACCTTTGACAGTAACAGCCCTGCGGCCGGTTTGGGAATAAACTCCTCCGTGCAAGATCAACTCCTCGCCGGGCTTGAGAGAGTTGGCGATGTTCTCGAACTCCTCTTGGGAATCCACGGTTGCCGGGTAGATTTCATAAGTCGCGCCCGAGCTATCACCGGCACAGAGCAGTATAAATAAGATACACATCAATATATGTGTTGTTCGACCTCGCAGTCCCGTAAGTCCGCTAAGGGACGCCTTGAGGCGCTTGTCATCGGCCCATATCACGGAATGACCAGGTGAATTCCCACCGATTGTATTTATGTGATTCATTTTAAGTAAATCTCCAATTCTCCACTGTTACTCAAAGACTGCATATTTTCAAAACAACCGACGCACTATACCTGTTACTACCCGCCGGAGCACGATGGATTAGTATCTTATTTTAATAATAAGGGACCGAGCAAAGTCAGGAAGGGTAATTCTGTTTCCTTCGACTCCACTTTGTATCCATCGATTAGACCAAGGATCATAGAAACTTACAATAGCTCGATTCAACTCCTTGCCGATGTTCGGTAATGAGATAATTGCATTCTGAACCACGGTGGGTGGTTTGCCTTCGGCCAACTCGGTTCGCCATGTGTTTTGCTTATCCCTGCACCAGGCAATTAGAGTGTGTCTGCCTCTGAGTGCATAGATGCGCAGGCGCAAATGGTCGAGCCTCATCGGTTCGAATGCCTCGGCTGGTGGGTCAATTCCCTTGATCGCTTCGGCAAACCTGTCAAACTGGAACCACAGATTGTTAGCCGCTATGTATTGATCCCAGTGCCAGTTCTGGCCCGTGCCTGCTGCTCCAGCAAAGAATGGTGCGAAGATAATATCGTGGAGTATGATACCTGCCTTGTCTTTCTGATACAGCTTGAATGGACCGGTATGACTCGGTTCGACAGC
>SDBS01001451.1_pt1 | contig 23963 bp, 20 predicted proteins | sample 2277091 | NCBI WGS metagenome assembly SDBS01 (sample SAMN10404972, study PRJNA504765) | marine sediment metagenome | isolation source: marine sediment core GS10_PC15, 163 cmbsf | place: Arctic Ocean: Southern Knipovich Ridge | collected 2010
TCTTTAAGGTGGAGCATGTTTTTTCAGGGTTGATACTGAGCAGTATTAGTTTAATTATATTGAGTTGATTTTTCCCCAAATCTCAAAGCATGGGACATACTGTCGAAGCGTCAAATAAAAAACCCCTCTTTTGAGGGGTTTTTAATATTTGAAAAAAATTTACAATTATATTGCAGGATTTTCCATTGCCCTGACAATGTAAGTGACCACAGCATATGCTAGAAGAGCAGCAATTATACCAATAATGGCATATAATATTGTAGCTTTTGCTTTTTCTATTGAATCAGGATTTCCTGCAGAAGTAATATATTGAAAGCCACCAATAATCAAGAACAAAACAGCGATAACTCCAATTAGATAAAGAATTATTCTTGCGATATAAGCGATAAGATCAATCAAGTTTGATCCTTCTGGAGGCCCTAGCCCTGGCCAAGACACAGGGATTTGAGCAAAAGCTGGAGCAATCATAATTAAAGTTATTGCGAAACATATGGACAAAACAAGACCAATTTTTAAGAATTTATTCATAATAATTTCTCCTTGTTTTTAAATAAATAGATAATTACTATTAATATTAATCTACGACCTTTGGTTACATTATATTAATATAATCAGAAAAGTCAATGATAAAATTGGTTTATGGTTTGATATTATATCAAACCATAAAATATCAAAAATTAAAATTACATATCAAAAATTAAATAATTTTGAATTTTACATTGTCATTTTTCATTTTTATTTTTAAACTTTTAATTTACTATTTTATTGTAGTTGTGCGATGATGAAGGTCACGATAGCATAAGAAAGAAGGCTGACTACTATGCCTACTATGGCATATAGAATTGTATTTTTTGCTTTTTCAATTGCTTCTGGATTACCGGCGGAAACAATATATTGAAAACCACCAATAATCAAGAACAAAACAGCCACCACTCCAACCAATCCTAAAATTGCATTTGTAATTTTTTCGATAAGTTCTAATAAATTTGGATTAAGATCCATAACTCACTCCTTAATAAAACGAAACTTATTTTTAATGATTAATAGATAGTTGGCGGAACATAACTTCTGGAAATCTGACATGCTTCGCCGAATCGAGGTGAGAGTCAAAGCCCCCCCTTTAAAGTTCTTTCAAATTTTTACTATAGGGAGATTAGGTTTCTTTAAAATTAACCCCCCAGTCCAGGGCTCGTGATAATATATCGTATTATAGAATAAGCCAAGAGAGCAACAATTATACCAATAATGGCATATAATATTGTAGCCTTTGCTTTTTCTATACCATCTGGATTGCCTGCAGAAGTAATATACTGAAATCCGCCAATAATCAAAAATAAAACAGCAACCGTACCCACTATATATAAAATGGCTTTGCTGATTGTATTGATGGCACTAAGCAAGGTGCCAGGCACGCCACCAGGATTTTCTGGCCCTTGAATGGCTAAAGCTGGTGTGGTGGCGATAGTTAAAACTAATAAAATCAAGATTACAACTGGAAGCATTTTAGAAATTTTTTGCATTTGTTTCTCCTTAACAATAAATTAATTTATACTATTTGAGTGACAATAAAGTTTATTACAGCATAGGACAGGATACAAGCAAGGAGCCCTATAATGGCATATAATATAGTATTTTTAGCTCTTTCTATAGCGTCAGGGTTTCCTGTAGAAGTGATATACTGAAACCCGCCAATAATCAAAAATAAAACAGCTATAGTTCCTGCTATTGCCAATAAGCCATTTATGAGGTTTGCAATTACTAGTTTTACAGATGGTTGAGGGCCCATTGATGAAGGCGTAGGCAGTTTGCTGCTAATAAATGTTACGGCAGCAAAAGCCATAATAGAAAATATAGTGCCAATTACAGAATATAAAATAGTATTTTTAGCGCTTTCTATGCCATCAGGATTTCCTGCAGAAGTAATATATTTAATCCCGCCAATAACCATAAACAAAACAGCGACTGTGGCAACAACAGCCAATAAAAAATTAATAATATTTACGGCAAGAATTTTAATAGTATTAATATCGGTCCAATTAACATCTCTCCAAATATTTTGCGCATACACAACAGACACAGATAAAGCAGTTAATATTATAGAGATTAATAATATACAGATAATTTTTTTTAGCATTTTTTAACCTTTTATAATTATTGTTAACTATCCGATAGGCACGAGTAAATCTATTATTATATATGCCATGGCCAATAGTATGAGCCCTCCAATAGCATATTGTATTGTTTTTTTTGCGCTTTCCACTGCTTCTGGATTTCCTGCAGAAGTAATATACTGAAAACCAGCCACAATTAACATAAGAACACAAAGGGTGGCAATAATTCCCATCCCCCAAGTTATTATAGCATCGATAAATCCAGAAAGATTCAAACACTCATTAAATATAGTACAAGATGTACCTTCAGGGCACCCTTCTTGTGGGCATTGTGCTATTGTAGGGCTGGGCGATACAATTACTGTGATTAAAAATGCCCAGAAAATAATTAATTTCTTTTTCATTTCTATTCCTTTAATTTATTTAAAATCTCTGTTACGTCTTTGGCGGCGGAGTCAATTGAAACTTGTGAGGAATGACCAGCTAAAACCTGATTTATCATATTTTTAAATATATTTTCTACCTCTTGAGCATTCCCTTTATTCCAGCTTTTTGCTTTTTTTATTTGTTGGACAAATGGCCCTAGGAAAGTTGTTGTTTTTTGATATTCTATCATATCCAGCCTGGAAGAGGGAACATAGTTGTCTTTAGTTTTATAATATTCTCTTAGAGTTTGTTTTGTAGAACAATATTCAATAAATTTCCAAGCTTCTTCTTGATATTGACAGTCTTTGGAAACCACTTCTGCCCAAAAATTGGGATAAGTTATTTCATTCACTCCTTTTTTAATTTGAGGGACAGGAACTATACCAAAAGGTTTATTGCTTTGATTTTTAATATCATCTATTTGATGAGCATAGCCAAACATCATGGCAGTCTGTTCATTTATAAAAGCTTCAAAAGAAGAAGGCATGCTATTATTCCAAGAATAAACTTCTGTTTCAGTGCCATCTGTAAGTTTTACTTTTTTCCCAGGTATGGCAAAAGCTGTATAAAAGTCTAAAGCAGTTGTGCCGGGATAATAATTCCCTCCTTCCTGTTTTTCGATAAGATTAAAATATGTTGTGGTCCTGTCATCAGAAACCATAGGAGTATCATTTTGAAGCATTATAAGAGAAAGGATATCAAAGGCATAATCTGTATTATTTGCTGTTCCCATTGCTGCTCCAGATTGAATAATATTTTCTCCATCTCTTTTTGTTAATTTTTGAGCTTTTTGTATAAAATCGTCCCAAGTCCAGTCAGACCTAGGTTCTGTTGTAAGTCCTTCTTGAAATAAATGCTTATTAAAATAAACAGCCAAAGTATCACAGCTTAAAGGAATGCCGTAAATTTGGCCGTTATAAGTTAATTCTTCTTGGGCAATATCAGCAAAAGTATCTTCATATTCTTGTTGAGACATTATGCTCTCTGGCAATGGAGCCAGCTTTTTGTAATGAAAAGGTAGCCAGTCATTTTTAATCATCCAAATATCGGGGCCTGAACCTTCTGCTAAAGCATTGGTTATTTCTTGCTCATAATTTTCGTAATCAAAATATTTATAATTAATTTTTACATTAGAGTGTTTTTTTTCATACTCATCAATTATTGGCTCAAAAGTATCTTCATCATCAAAAAGCCGCCAGACGGTTAAGTTAATATTTTTATCAGTTGGTGATTTTCCAGCCCTTCTTCTGATGAAAACGATTATTCCAACAATTAAAAACAAAACAATAAAACCAATTCCAATTTTTTTCATATAAGGCTTCATAGATAAATTCCTTGTTTTTAAACTTCAAATCACAAATAACAAATAGCAAATAAATTACAATTATTTAAATTTCAAACTTATTTTTTAGTTATTGGGATTTGTTATTTATTTGTAATTTGGTGCTTGGTGTTTGTAATTTTTAATATTTATAGTTTCAGCTGTTTAAGAAACTTTTTTAATTCCGGAGCTATTTCTGGTCTTCTTAATGCAAATACAACAGTAGCTTTAAGAAATTCTGTTTTATCACCCATATCATACCTTGTCCCTTTAAATTTGCAAGCATAAATTGGTCTTTTTTTAAGAAGTGTTTTAAGCCCGTCAATAAGACGAATTTCTCCGCCTACTGAAGCCGTGGAATTCTCTAAGGCTTCAAAAATATCAGGAGTAACTATATATTTTCCTACAATAGCCAAATTAGAGGGGGCATCTTTTGGTTTTGGTTTTTCCACCATATCAAAAACTTGATAAGTATTATCTTCTAAGTGTTTACATTTAACAATCCCATAATGAGAGGTTTGGTTTTTGGGAACTTCATATATAGCGATAACGGGATCTTGATATTTTTCATATATTTTCAGCATTTGATTCAAACAAGTATTTTTTGAATCTACTATATCATCGCCAAATAATACAGCAAACGGTTTATTGTTTACTACATTCTTGGCGCATAATACTGCATGCCCATCACCCAAGGGCTCTCTCTGGCGGACATAAACAAAATTAGCTAATTCAGATGTTTTTTGTACTTCTTTTAAGAGGTCCAGCTTCCCTTTCTTTTTTAAATTATGTTCTAATTCAAAAGAATAATCAAAATGATCTTCAATTGCTCTCTTGCCTCGTCCAGTTACTAAAATTATTTCAGAAATTCCAGTCGACACTGCTTCTTCTACTAAATATTGGATAACCGGCTTGTCAACCAAGGGCAACATTTCTTTTGGTGAAGCAATGGTAGCTGGAAGAAATCTAGTCCCTAAACCAGCCACTGGAAATACTGCTTTTGTTATTTTCATAGACACAAACCCCACTAAATTAATAGGTTAATAGTTTTTGGGTTGAGTTATTAATTTGGTTCATAGTAATTAGTTGTTAGTTTTTTTTATTGTCCATTAACTATTAACCAATAACTATTCCATCTACTAATCCTCCCAACTATTTAATGTATATATTATTATATTTTTTTAACTTTCACTTTTTTAGTTCGTACTTTAGTGGCCTTTGGAACTGTTATAGTTAAAATCCCATCTTTAAATGTTGCCTTTGCTTTTTCCGAGGCTACTTGGATTGGCAGAATGACAGATCGGGAAAAAACTCCCCAATAACATTCTTGACAAAGGTAATCATCTTTTTCTATTTTCTTTTCTTCTTTTCTTTCTCCGCGAATAGTAACCATGTCGTCAGTTACGGTAATGTCTAATTCATCTGATTTAACCCCAGCCACTGGAGCTTTGACTATTACCTTTGAGTCTGTTTGAAAAACGTCAACAGCTAACTGTCCTGCATGGTCTGAGTCCCATTCGTCAGATTCGGGCAAAATGTCATCTTCTTTTTTTTGTTTCTGAGCTTTGCCGAATATTTTTTTCGATTTCTTCTTGACCATAATATCCTCCTTGTTTAAAAATCAATAATTAATGCGGATTATTAATTTGTGGTTTTTAATTTTGACTGCTAATCTAATATAATATCAAATATTAAAATTTTACATTTTGATATGTGGCTTTACATTTTAAACTTTGATTTTTTAATTCTCTTTTAGCCTTGACACAATTATACAAAAGTTTTATAGCTTTGACAAATTTTTCTTTTTTAAATTAATTATTTATGAATTTTTATGTATTCTCATAGATGGCCTTAAAAGTCTTGACAAAAGCATTTTTTTTAGGTATAATTAGATAATTACTTTAAATGAATTTTAAAAATTAATTTATCTAATTAACAAGGTTCTTGAGTGACAGCGAAAGCACTAATTAAATAATTACATTAAAGAAACTATCATAACATAAATTATAACAAACAAATTTGGCAATAGAAATTTAAAAACAAAAACATAAACAAAAGGATAAACAATAGTATGAAAAAAATATTTTCCAAGGGGATTATAATTTTTTCTTTATTAGTTATTTTTGTTGTAATTGTTGTTACGGGAACAATTTTAAACAAATCTGAATCAGCAGAAATAAAAGCAGAGAAAGTAATCCTAAGTAATTTTAGAAAGGTAAATTCAAATTCTCTTTCAGATGAGTCTTTAAGCAACAACGAAGAATCTAATATCACTCTTGGTAAAAATGATGATGGAGTTTTTGAATCTCAAAAAGTTTATAAATCAGAAATAATACCAAGTAAATTCTCATTTAGTGCAATTGGTTCCCAATGGCAAGAGGTCTTGCCAGAGGGAACTAATTTAATATTGGAAGTAAGAAGTTATGATGGAATTGCCTGGTCTCCATGGTATGAAGTGGAAAGGCTGGAAGATTACCCTGATGATCGGGGTGTTCAACACCAGGGGCAAGTTCCTGGTAATCTTGTTTTTGTTGAAAATGGTCAAGCTGTTCAATATCAAATTACTTTAAGCTCAGAAGATGGAAAAAATGCTCCTTGCTTAAATCAAATAGACCTTACTTATATTGATTCTGATTCTGGTTTTGAATTAGATAAAATTACCTCTGTTCAAGAAGCACAAGCAGTTTCACAGCCTTCAATTATTTCTCGAAGTCAATGGGGATGTGATGAATCATTAAGAAATTGGGGCCCAGAATACAGACAAACTGAAAAAATTATTATTCATCATACAGCAGGTCAAAACAATCCCTCCAATCCTGCTGCAACAGTTAGAGCTATTTATTATTATCATGCTGTTTCTTTAGACTGGGGAGATATTGGCTATAATTATTTAATTGATCAACATGGGAATATTTATGAAGGAAGGTATGGGGGCAATAATGTTGTTGCTGGACATGCCTATCATTATAATTATGGAACTTGCGGAATTTCTATATTAGGCAATTATACCAGTGCTAGTTCTTCTGCCGCATCTATAGATTCTTTGGTGAATTTGGCAGCTTTCAAATGCAGTGAAAATTTTCTTGATCCTTTAGGATCAAACAATTATCAAAGGAGTGATGGTCCAATTCATTATGGATTACCTAATATAATAGGACATAGAGATGTAGGGGCTACGGCTTGTCCTGGAGGAATATTATATTCTCGTTTGGGCGAGATTCGTCACAGAACTAAAGAAAAAGTTAAAGACTTAGAATGGGTTTCTCAAAGTAATTTTCCATCTTTATATCCGGGAGAGGAAACAACCCTTGAAGTAAGAGTTAGAAACACAAGCAGTGAAACTTGGTATTCTGATGGATCTAATCCTGTAAGATTGGGTACTTCCCATCCCCAAGACAGAGAAAGTTTGTTTTATGCTTCAGATTGGACCTATGAAAGCAGGCCTACAAACATGAGTCAGGCTCAAGTTGAATCAGGAGAGATCGCAACTTTTAATTTTAAAATTAAAGCTCCTTTAACTTCTGGTACATATCGTGAATATTTTCAGGTAGTCAGCGAATGGAACAGATGGTTTTCTGATATAGGGTTATATTGGGATATTGAAGTCAAACCTGGTTTACAATGGGTAAAACAAAGCAATTATATCAAAGTTGATCCTGGAGAAGAAAGAACTTTGTGGGTTGAGTTTAAAAATACTGGAACAACCCCATGGTATTCCTCTGGATCTAACCCTGTGAGGTTGGGAACTTCTCATCCCCAAGACAGAGAAAGTGTTTTTTATGATGAAAGTTGGATATATGAAAATAGAGCATGCACTTTCACAAATATCAGCAATTCTTCTAACTTAAATAGTATACTTCCTGGCGAGGTAGCAAGATTTACTTTTAAAGTTTCTGCTCCATTTGCCCCTGGCGCATATCGTGAATATTTCCAAGTTGTTTCGGAATGGGAAGCTTGGTTTCCAGATTTAGGTATTTTTTGGGATATAACAGTAGAACAACCAAAACTTGATTTACAGTGGATTTCTCAAAGTAGTTTCTTGTCACTAAAGCCAGGGCAAAGTTCAGACTGTTGGGTTGAATTTAAAAATACGGGAAATATAACTTGGAAAAATTATGGAGAACACTCTGTAAATTTAGGCACTTCAAATCCCCAAGATAGAAATAGTATATTTTATAAAGAGGGTGATTGGATTAATCCTCAAAGACCATGTAAATTATCTCAAAGTGAAGTGAAGCCAGGCGAGGTTGGCAGATTTAATTTTAAGATAAATGTTCCTTTTACTTATGGTACATATAAAGAATATTTTAATCCTGTCTGTGAAGGGATTGGTTGGTTTGATAACAGTCATGGCTTTTATACTCAATATACAGTATCGCCAGATTTTAGTTGTGAATGGGTTGCTCAAAGCAATTATCCTAATTTAACTCCAGGGCAAAAAGCAGACCTATGGGTGAATTTTAGAAATACAGGCAGTCAAAGTTGGTCTTTAAACAGTAACATAAACTTGGCAACAACCAAACCGATCAATAGGCAAAGTGTGTTTTATGATTCTGCATCTTGGCTTAATCAAGATAAAAATAGGCCTTGTCACTTAAACAGTAATATAACCAGTTCAGGCAAACAAACAGTTGATTCAGGAGAAGTTGGCAGATTCTCTTTTACTGTTTTAGCTCCTTCTACTCCTGGATATTACCGAGAACATTTTGTTCCAGTTGTTGAAGGAATAGGGGATATGAATGATATAGGCTTATATTGGGATATTTTAGCAGGAGATGCACAGCCAAATATTAGGGTAGGCCTTTATGATACCTATGGCGCCATAACAGTAACAGGCAATGGTTCGTATCAACTTTGTGATTCTAATAATAATCCTTTAACAACTTTAGGGCCGGGGCAAACTACAACTTTACATGCTTCAGGCGGCCAGTATACAGCCTCTTGTTCTAATGGTTATTCTTCTTCTAATCTTTCTCAATTTAGAGTAAAGCCTTTGGGCTCTACTATTATAGAAGTTTCAAGTTATTATAATCCTGGCTGGGGCGGGCGTAATGATAATAGATTTAGAGGGCTGGTTGAATATAGGTGGTCGGCTGCGACTGGAAGTTTTTGGGTAATAAATGAATTAACTTTAGAAGATTATCTTTATGGCTTGGCCGAAGAGCCTAACTGGTGGCCAAAGGAGGCATTGAAAGCTCATATGGTTGCAGCACGTGGATATGCTTTTTATAATATTTATCACCCCAAAACAACTTGTTCCCAAAGCAATTTTCATGTTTTCCCTGATTGGCGTTCTCAAACATACAAAGGATATGCTTTTGAACAGGCGGTTGGTTCTCCTAATCACTTAAAAGAAGCTGCTCAAGAAACTTTTGGCCAAGTTGTATATTATGGAAATGATTTAGCTTTGGTCCCTTATCATAGTGATTGTGGAGGGTATACCTCTGATTATTCAAATATACCATATTTAAAATCAGTTTATTGCCCGTATTCTCAAGGGCATTCTAGAAATGGACACGGTTGGGGTTTGTGTATGGTGGGCGTTCAGGGGTTTGCAAATAATGGATATGGTTATGCTGATATTATAAAGCACTATTTAACTGGCGTGGATGTTAGAAGGGGATATTAGTGAAAATTTTTATAATTTTTGCAGAAAACCACAGTCTTGGCTGTATAAATCTATATATCAAATTATTTTTAAATAAAAAAATATGAAAAACATAAATAAAAAAACTATAAAAATTTATATAACAGGTGGAATTTTTTTTACCTCTATTATTTTTTTATGTGGTTGGTTTTTATTGGGGGGGAGATTTTCAAAATTTAATAAAGAGGGACAAATTTATAATTTGGACAATAACCAAACATTATTAGAAGCAAAATCAAGCGCTATATTAAAAACTCCCCTGGATCCAAAAGAGAAAAATGATTCTTCAGGCGATAAAATTTTGGTTAAGCTAAAAGAAGGGGAGAAGGAAAAAATTACAGAATATGGAGTGCCTGAAGAAAAGATTGAAAAAAAAGACAAACTGGAAATATATGAAATTGATGTTTCTGGTCAAGACTTCCCTAAAGATTTAATTGATAAATTATCTTCTGATTCAGATGTTGAATATGTTGAATTTGATCAGACAATAAGAGCGTTGGTTTCGCCTAATGATACTTATTATTCAAATCAATGGGCTTTGCCTAAAATTAATGCGCCTTCAGCTTGGGACCAAACAATTGGTTCGAGTACTTTCACTATTGCCATTATAGATTCAGGAGTAGATGGTATTCATCAAGACCTTACAGGCAAGGTTTTGGCTGGTTATGATTTTGTACACAATACATCGATTTCTGCCAATACTAATTCTGATGATCTTGGGCATGGAACTTTGTGTGCTGGAGCATCTGCCGCAGTATCTAACAATTCTCAAGGCGTAGCAGGAGTTGATTGGAATGTACGAATTATGCCTGTTAAAGTTTTAAATAGTGGAGGAACAGGAACTTATTCAGATTTAATTGATGGAATAATGTGGGCTACTGATAATGGGGCTGATGTAATTAGTATGAGTTTAGGTGGGTATGCTCCCTCAAACTCTTTAAAAGATGCTTTAGAATATGCTTATAATAATGGAGTTGCTTCATTCGGTGCATCGGGGAATAATGATTTAGAGGCAGTTATTTATCCAGCCGCCTATAATGATTATGTAACTGCAGTCGGAGCCACCAATCAGTCAGACCAACGCTGTACAGTTTCTGATTGGGGATATGATTATTATGGCAATACTCAAGGAAGTAATTATGGAGTTGAGCTTGATGTAATGGCCCCAGGCAATCATATTCTTTCAACTTATTGGATGCAATCTAATCCTAATAATGCCTATGCCTATACAGGCGGCACATCTTTGGCTTGCCCCCATGTTTCAGGATTGGCTTGTCTGCTTATGGCTCAAAATGGCAGCTTGCAAGGCGACCCTGGACGAATAAGAGAAATAATTGCTGGCACTTCTGATAAGGTTTCAGAAATGGGAGGGAAGGAAAGAACCAATTATCATGGATATGGGAGAATTAATGCAAATTCAGCTATAAACAATGCTTCTGATGGCACTCCATCTTCCCAACAGAAAATTTCTTTGATAAAAAATGATTATCAAAAATTTGGTTTTTATATGTATCAAGGGCCGGTTGGCACCCAGGCATGCACAAGAACTGATTCTAATTTTTGGGATATCCCTTCTGATAATGAGATTGTTTCAATGGCTTATTTAGATGGAGATAAAATTGGAGTAATTAAAAGATCAGGAGGAGATGAAAATTTTTATTTATATGAAGCTCCTGCTGGTCCAGATTCTTGCCAGCTTTTAGGAAGTGATCTTTGGAATATTCCTTCAGGTAATAATATTGTATCAATAGCAGGTCTTGATTCAGATGGAGACACACAGGATGAATTGGCTGTATTAAAAAATGAATCAGGCGATTATAATTTATATATTTATGAACTTCCTTCAGGCGTTCAAGCCATGGATTCAGTTGGAACAGATTTGTGGAATATTCCTTCAGGTAATAATATTGTATCAATTTGCGGAATTAATTTGATTGGCAGTGGGGCAGATAAAATAGCTGTATTGAAAAATGAATCATATGATCATAACTTCTATATATATAATGCTCCTGTAGGAAGTCAGGCCTGTACAATGATAGCTTCAGATTTTTGGAACATTCCTTCGGGCAGCAATGTAACTTCTATCGCCGGAGTAGATTATTCGGGCGATGGCTATAAAGACAAAATAGCTGTGATGAAAAATGAAAATGGAGATTTTAATCTTTATGTTTATAATGCGCCTGCAGCCATAGGAACTCCAGCAACCCTTTATGGAACGGATAATTGGAATATTCCCTCAGGTAATAATGTTGTTGATTTGGGAGGATAATATTTAAAAAAATTACAAATTTCAAATAACAAATTCCAAATAAATAACAAATAACAAAAAAAACAATAAAAAGTAAATTACAAAAACCAAGCAACAAATTAGAAAATAAAATTTTTTATGGTCCTGATGAACGTCGGGGCTTTTTTCTTTTAATGTTTTAAGTTGAATGGTAGTATTAATATATGCAAAGAAGTTATATGAGAAAAACTTGTGATTTTTTTCTAGATTTTCTTTTTCCAAAAAAATGTGTTGGTTGCGGCAAAGAAGGAGAATGGTTATGTAAAAAATGTGAAAATAAAATAATCAGAGTTGCTTCTTTTGTTTGCCCCAGATGTAATTGTTTAACTGAAAAAGGGCAGTTTTGTTCCTCTTGTAGGCTGTATACAAATCTTACTGGTGTGTTGGCGTCTGCATATTATGATCAAGGGCCTTTAAAAGAGATAATCTGGAGCTATAAATATGAATATATTATAGACTTACATAATATTCTGTCAGACTTGTTAATTGGCTGTCTTATAAAAAAACCTTTTCCTGTTAATTCTATTATAATCCCTGTTCCTTTACATAAAAAAAGAAAAAGACAAAGAGGGTTTAATCAATCAGAATTGTTAGCCCGTGACATAAGTTTAAGAATAAATTTAGAGATGAAAACTGATATACTTGAAAGACATAAACTTGCTGTTCCTCAAATGAAATTGTCTGGTGGCGAAAGAAGAAAGAATGTTTGTGATGTATTTAGTTGTATAAATCAAGATGTTGTTGTTGGTAAAATAATAATACTTGTTGACGATGTAGCCACAACCCTTGCTACGTTAGAAGAATGTGCAAAAGTTTTAAGAGCCTTGGGTGCCAGACAGATTTGGGGGTTGGTGGTGGCTAGGCAACTATAATATGATATTAAGTAATTAGAGATTCAATTTTATTTCTGATATAATAGAAAAGATCAATATTAACTAAGAAAATTTTAAAGCCATATTTTAAAAGCCCAATAAAGATTTAATAATATAATATTTAGAAGAGGGGTGGGGTGCTGGAGTGGTTTAACAGGGCGGTCTTGAAAACCGCTGAGGCCGCAAGGTCTCCGTGAGTTCGAATCTCACCCCCACCGCTGTGTTTTAATGGTTTGAAGTGTAGCATTATATGGAGGGTTGGCTGAGTTGGTTGAAGGCAGCGGCTTGCTAAGCCGTCCAGGGGTTTATAGCCTCTGCAGAGGTTCGAATCCTCTACCCTCCGCCTCGTCGAAGTAAGCTTCAAGCTTTCTGATCCCATAAGATGGAATCGCTTTCGCTTTTCATTCACTTTTCCTCTTCCGTGAAAATACTTCAGCATTTTCACAGGATAAAAATTCTATTCATACTCATTTTTATTAATTAAATTGTGAAATTATCCAAGGAGGTTTTATGGCTCAATCTAAAACGTCTTCTGAAAATTCAAAAAAACCTGTTCAGAAAGTTCCTGAAAAAAATTTAATTTCTTGGTCAGCTTCAGAATATATTTATTATGAGAAAACTCCTCAATATTATCTTATTGCGGGCATCTTTGTGGTTGTTTTGTTTATTATTCTAATTATTATAAAAGAATGGATGACTGCATTTGCTCTTATTGTAATAGCAGCTGTTCTTTATATTTTTTCCCAAAAAAAACCTCAAGTTTTAAAATACAAAATCACAAATAAAGGTATAAATATTGGTACAAACAGCTATCCTTATAATCAGTTAAAATCTTTTTGGTTTATTGAAAGCCCTTCCTCAATCAGTATCCATTTTGAGCCGACAAAAAGAATCTCCTGGCCAATTATTATCCAGTTGGGAAATATAAAACAAGAGAAGATTAGAAAAATTCTGAAAAAATATCTTCCTGAAAAAACAGACCAAAAAGAAGATTATATTGATAAGATATTCAGAATGATAAGATTTTAGTTTTTTATTAATTTAATTTTTTAAAATTATAAGGGCATTTAATATATAAATAAATGCCCTTTTTAATAAACTATGCGCTTGTATTTTCTGCCTAAGGTTAATTTTCCCCTTACCGCCAGAAAGAGAATTAGGCTGTGTACTATGTCTATTAAAGCCTCTGTATCTCAATGGATACCTGCTTGCCTATGCCTTTGCCCTCATAGTTCAGCGGATAGAACGTCGGCTTGCGGAGCCGAAGGTCAGAGGTTCAAATCCTCTTGAGGGCATGGGCATAGGCAGGCGGGGGTACTCCGATGTCTATCGGAGAGGTTGACCGTTCGAGTCGGTCCAGGGGCACCACTTTATTATTGGGAGGGGTGTCTGAGTGGTTTAAAGAGCTGGTCTCGAAAACCAGTGGCCCTTTTTGGGCCCGTGAGTTCGAATCTCACCCCCTCCGCCTCGTCGAAGTTATTTTAACTATACATCCTGTTTCCACAAGCTGTGCCGTTCCATAAACTTCTCCTCTTTCGCAAAAATGCTAAAGCATTTTTGCGAAATAATAACTTTCCGTTCACTTCTTCTCTCCTATAAAAATACTAAAGTATTTTCACGGGTTAATTGCTTTTAGATTGTTTTTCTTTTTTCAAAACATCCCGTCATTTCTGACGGATTTTTTAATTTATAAGCCTTGACATTTGGTCTAAAATAGGGTATAATTAAACAATTACAATAAAATTGTAAATTGTATTTTTAAGTGAAATTTAGTATTACACTTCAAAATATAATTTATTATAATTATAATTTGTTTTGTAAAAAAATTAAAGAATAGTTGGAGAAAATATGCCTGAAAAATTAGGAGGAGAACCTACAGGGAAAGATATAGAATCTCAAACAAAGAAAGATGAATCTAAAGAGGATTTTTCTAAAGAAGGTCTTTCTAATTCGGGGAAGAAAATATTAGAAAAAATTGAAAAGTCGCCTACTAAAGGTGACTTATTTAAAGTTGTAGAGGAGGAGTTTATACCGAATTATTTTCAAGAAACAGACGAAGAAGATCTTGATGCTGAAAAGATATTAGGTGAATATTTTAAACCAAAGTCAGGTAGAAGCGGAAAAGAATTTGAGTTTATTCGAATGGCAGTTAAAAATAAATTAGAAGAAGTTAAAAAAAATGAAGAAGATCAGACAGAAATTCGTCAAACTCAGAGTCTTCGAAATCCAGAAGCAAAGAAAAAACCAGAAGGGAAGGAAAAAAAACAAAGCAAGAAAAAAACAGAAAAAATCTCTAAGAAAGAGAAGAAAGAAAAAAAACATAGAGAGAAAGAAAAAGAACGAGTTTCTAAGATTGTTGACGATATTTACAAAGAAGGAAAAAAGGAGGATAAAAGCACTGATGATAAATTAAAAAGTATTTACCAAGATAATTCGCCTGAAAATATCCTAAGAATTACAGAAAATAAAAAGCTAAAAAAAGAATTCTTAAAATTAATAACAAAAGAGGAATTATTTGACATTAATAAAGATGGCAAAATAGTTTTAGCGCAAAACAAAGAAGGAAATCCTTTATCAAAAGCAGTTTCTAAATTAAAAGAAATTCATAAAAAAGAAATAGAAAATCTTGAAAATCAAAATAGAGAAGAACTACTTGATCCTATAAATATTAAAAAAATGGTATCTGATAGAACTAAAGGGACAGAAACTGGTAAGCAAATGTTCAAATATATGGATAAAAAGAAAAAAATCATATTTGAGACAAGGCCTAGAGGAAAATGGGATAAAGTGAACCTTGTTTTTGACAGACAGCGGTATCATGAATATAAAACAGCAAAAAAAGATCTTTCCAAGATGGATAAACTTAGGAGATTATGGTCAAACAATGAATGGAATTATATTAGAAGAGAAATAGAGACGCAAGAAATATTGAGAGAAGAATTAATGAATACGCCTGATGGAAAATTTGATAAAAAAACTCAAAAAGAATTAATAAAAAGTATTTTAAAAATGATTTATGATCGAAACTTTATTAGTGAAAATATAGCTGGCAAGGCAATTGAGCAAGGAAATTTTGATCTATCGGCAGAAAAAGAGAAAGGAAAATATTCTGGAGCAAGAACAGAAGATCTTTTGAATGATTTTTCTGAAAAAGAAAAGATTTTAGATGAACTTGATATTAAAAATACTTCTATTATTAATAATATTTTGAAAGCCACAGACTTAAATAATGAAAACAGACAAAGATTTATTATTGATCAATCGGAAGAATCCATCCAAAGATTAGCCGAGGAGTTACGGGAAAGAGGAATTCTTTTGGCAGCTGTTCACTCTAATATTTATAATCTTGAATCTTTTAATGCGACGGAGCTATTTGATTTGCTTGATATGTTAAAAATAAACGAAAAGGATGAAAAAATAGCGCATAATGGATTAGATCGGCAAATAAATATTGCTTTAAGAAAACAGAGATTCCAAGAGATAGGAAGAGGTATAAAAAATAAATTAAAAGAAAAAGCAGGAGATATAATGTCTTCAGATGCAGAAGTAGAATTTGATACAAAATTATCCCAGATAATAGAAGAAGGCGGAAATAATCTTGCTTATTCTTTGGTAGAATTAAGAAAAAAACAAAAACAGGCAGGAAAAATAGCTCAGGGAATAATTTATTCCCCCTATGCTGTTGGTGGATTTTTAAATAATTGTTTAAAGTTTATTTTGCCAACCAGAGTGGTTGCTTTGGAAACAGGTGAAATTGCTCTAAATGATAAAATAACTATTGCCAGTAAGAGAATACAGGAACGAAGAGATACAATTAATTATTTAAAAAAAAGGCAAAGAGAGATTGGCACTAGGGCAGAAGAGAGAAAAGATAAAAATAAAACAGAAGAAAATAATAAATAGTAATCTTAAGTAAAAATAGGCAATAATAAAATGAATAAAGAAATAGATCATAAATTAGACGAAAAATATGTATTAAAATTTTTAGCAGATCTTAAACTTGATCAAAAAGAAGTTGTTGCTTTTAGAAAAAAATTAAAAAATCAAGGTATTGAAGCAGTTTTGCCTGATCTTATAGAGCTTTATGAAAAAGATTTAAATAAAGAAAAAGAAGAATTAATAAAATCTAAAAAGAAATTAGATGAAGTTTATAAGGGAATGAATACTAAAAATAATAAATTTGATGAGGTATTTGATAAAAAATTTGAAGAAAGTTTTGAAGAAGAATATAAAACAAGATATGAATTAGATGAAACAAAAAATGATTCCGAAATAGAAAAAGAAATGGATAAAATCGATAAAAAAACTATCCAAAAAATAAATAATCTAGAAAAAGATTTTTTGATAAAATTAAAATCAAATAAAAGAAATAAATAGGAATTTAAAATAATTAAGAGAATAATTATCAAAAAGAAACAATTTAGATTATCATATTAGATAACCAGGATTGACTAAAGATTTATACTTAACAAAATAAAAAGGTACTCAAATGGAAAAAGATCAAAATACAAACAAAAAAAATCAACAAAATAAATCAATTAAAAAGAAAAAAATAGATTCTAAAAAAATTGATCCTCGTCTTCCCTATAAAACGCCTATTGATGATTTTTTAGTAGATATCAGGCAAAAAGAAGAGGAAAAACAAACCGAAGCCAAGGCAAAGAAATTTAATTTGCCTTATATTTATTTAATAGGCATGCCAATTCCCCAGGAAGCTTTGGATACAATTCCAGAAGATATAGCCAAAAAATATAAAATTGTTCCTTTCCTAAAGATAGATAAAAAAGTAAGTTTAGCAATGATAGACCCTCAAGCTTCTAAAACAAATGAGATAATTAAGAAAATAGAACAATCTTTAGGATATAATTTTGATATAGTTTTGGCTTCCAAATCTTCTTTGACTTATGCTTTAAAATTATATAAACTTTTTGCTTCTGAAAAAATTAAGGAAGACAAAAATCAAATAGAAGTTAAATATAAAACTCCAGAAAAATTTGAGAAAGAAATTAAAACTTTGAAACAATTAAAAGAAAAGATTACCTCTGTTTCCACAACAGAGATTGTTGACACAATATTAGGAGGGGCGGTTGCTTTATATGCTTCTGATATTCATATTGAACCTCATTATAAAAATGTTAAAGTTCGGTATAGAATTGATGGAATATTGCAAGATGTTATTTCATTCCCTAGAAAAATTTTCCCTTTTATTGTTTCTAGAATTAAATTTTTGGCACGGATGAAAATTGATGTTACTAGAATACCTCAAGATGGTCGGTTTTATATAATGATAAAAGACAGAAAAATTGATATAAGAACAGCCACCTTGCCTTGTTCTCATGGGGAGAATATAGAATTAAGATTATTTGATCAGGAAGTCGAGCATTTGTCATTAGATCAGCTGGGCATAGAAAAGACAAATTTTAATGAAGTCTCTCAAAATATTCAAAAAACTTCGGGAATGATTTTAGTTTGTGGTCCCACAGGTTCAGGCAAAACAACAACTTTATATGCCATTTTAGAAACCTTAAATAAAGAACAAGTCAAAATTATAACTTTAGAAGACCCTATAGAATATCATTTACCAGGCATTATACAAAGCCAGGTTGATGCTGAAGTAAAATATGATTTTAAAAACGGTCTTCGTTCTATTTTGCGTCAAGATCCGGATATTCTGATGATTGGAGAAATTCGTGATTTTAATACTGCCGATATGGCTGTCCATGCTGGTTTAACTGGACATGTTGTTTTAACCACCTTACATACTAATGATGCTTCTGGTGCTCTTCCAAGAATGATTGATATGGGGATTAAAGCTTATCTTTTAATCAGCTCTGTAAATGCTATTATTTCTCAAAGATTAGTTCGGAAGATTTGTGATAAATGTAAAAAAGAATATCAGCCGAATAAACAAATTAAAGGGGAAATTGAGAGAATTTTTAAAAATATTTCCCAAAAAAATAAAAAGGGAGTTAAAATAGGGAAATTTTATAAAGGAGCTGGTTGTGATTTTTGCAATAATACTGGCTATAAAGGCCGGATTGGAATTTTTGAAGTTCTAACTTTAAATGATGAGATAAAAAATTTAACTTTAGATATATCTTCTACTTTGGAGATTAAAAAATCTGCTATAAAGTCTGGAATGATAACTTTAGAACAAGATGGAATATTAAAGGTATTAAACGGGATAACAACCCCTGAAGAAGTTTGGAGAGTGACAAAAGAATAAATTAGGGGTTAGTGACTAGTGATTAGGAGTTAGGGCATTTAACAATTAATTTATTGAAAATTGCTGATAAAAAAATAATTGAACAAAGTCGAAAGAAATAAAAATTAGATAGGAAAATAAAAAACCAGCTTTGTGCTGGTTTTTTAAATATATACTTAATTAAATTTTAATTATTCTAATTTCTTTATTTTTTCATAAGCTTTAGAAGCGAAGTCGCCGTTTGTATCATAATCTATAGCCTTTTGAAAATTTTCTTTTGCACGTTCTTTGTTCCCTTCTTTTTGATAAATAATTCCCAAATAATAATAAGCTGAATCTAGATAAGGATTTATATCTTGTGCTTTTTCAATTTCTTCTTTTGCCTCATTTAATTTATTTGCAGAAATTTTTGCCTGTGCCAATAAACTATATGATAAAGCTTCTGAAGAATTGGATTCTATCAATGTTTCTGCTAATTCAACGGCTTCATCTGCCTGGTCTAGTTTTTCACAATATAGCCAGATTAATTTTTTATAAATTTCTAAATCATCTGGATTTAATTCTATTGCTTTTTGATATTGGTCTGCTGCATTCAGAAAATCTTCTTTCTGGATATAAAGTTCGCCCAGTTCTTTTTTAATTTGTAAATTATCATATCCTAAATCATAAGCTTTGTTGAATGAATCTATTGCTTTGTCTAATTCTTCTTTTTTTATGTATGTTTTGGCTATAAGATAATGAGTTACATTATTATTAGGATCAAATTCTAAAGCTTTATTTAAATTTTCTTCTGCTTTTTGATAATTCCCCAGTAGATATTCAGAATGCCCTAAAAATACCCAAGCATCTCTATAGTCGGAAACTTGATTTATAGCTTCTTCTAATTTAGATTTAGCAAGGCTTGGTAAATCTATCTCGTTATAAAATTGTCCCAAAGCTGTTAATTTGTATGCTTCATTTCCAGAAGCAGACAGTCTATCAATAATTTCAGAAAATTTTTGTGCCTGTTGTGAAAGATCATTTTCTTTATTTATTTCCAATGCTTCTTCAATCATTTCTTTGGCTTTTTCATATTTTTTTTGGTCTGCATAAATAATTGCCAGATGATAATAGGCAGTTTGGTTTTGATTTTTTTGAATTATTTTTTCAAATTGTTCTTCCGCCAGATAAAAGTGATTTTTAGCAATATAAGTTTGCCCTAAATAATTCAATACTTCGATATTCTCATTGTCTATGTCTTTTGCTTTTTTTAAATAATCTTCTGCCTGATCATATTCTTTTTGAATATAATATATTTGTCCTAAATAAAATAAGGCTTTAAAATTTCTCTCATCTAATTTTATAATCTTTTTAAATTCTATAATAGCATTTTCAGAATCTCCTTTAAGATTATACAACTCTCCCATTTTAATATGAATTTCTGAATTTCTAGAATTTAAAGCTGCTGCTTTTTGGTAAGACCACAAAGCTTGACTATATTCTTTATTTTGCAGATAGTTGTTACCATCGTTTAAATATCTTGCTGCAGTTTTAATAGCCCAAGGTTTAAAAATACCAAAATAACCACCTATTCCTCCCCCAATTAACATGGTGGCAATTATCAAAAAAATTATTATTTTTTTTCTTTTTTTGGATTTTTTAGGAATTTGAATTCCATCTTTGTGTTCTTTGGGTTCAAATACCTGAGATTTTTCTGGTTTAAGTTCTTCGGGTAATTTTTCCATAATAATTTATAAATAGGTCCTTAAATTTTATTCACCAAGCTGAGCTTGGTTTTGTCTTGCTTAGCAGAACTTTTTATCATTATATCATAAATAAATTAAAAATAAGAATCTACTTATTATGCAAACAGGATTTTATTTTGCTTCTTCAATTGGTGGATAAAAAAAGAGGCAATAGCTCATGTTTGTTATAATGAGTTATTGCCTTTAAGTTTTTATTGATATTAATGACAGCTTTTTCTAGAGTTCTAATTTTTGTCAATTGGTGAATATATATCTGCATTTTAAACAATACTTTTGATGCTCTGGGCTATTTACTATATGTCCATCTTCATGACAGCAGGGGCATTTTTCATCTTTGCAAATCCATCCTAGCTTAACATATTCATCATACATTTTTTCTGATATTCCAGCTTCTCTCTCTGATTTCATTCTTTGTTCTGAACTTATATTTTCCATTTTTCCATCCCCTCACTTTTTAGACCTTTCAATAACCAACAAGTTTACAAACTGAACGGACAAGTGATTCTGTTCGCAAGCGCTCATTCTTTCTTATCTCAGGTCTCACTTCTTGACTCAGCTCTTTAAAAAAAACTTTCTGCTTTTTTAGGGTTGGAAAGATCTGGTATCCCACCCTTTTTAAGGGCTTTTTTTAAATCTTTCTTGGTAAGTTTCTTTTTTTGTTCTGTTTTAGACATTTCTTTCATCTTTCCTAAATAGATTCTCGGATTTCTCTTGTCTCTCTTCGCATTTTTTCTGAATCACATTTTCCTGTAGAAAGAAAAGAAGTTAAATGTTCTAAGTCTCTACTCTGTTCTTCTAAAGAATCTTTTGGTTTAGAAAAATCATAAATTTTGTGAAAGCTTTCTAGGTCTTCTGGTTGAATAATAGGCGCCTTACACATAATATTCCCCTCCTATTTAGTTGAAAAAGAGCTGATGTTTTAAAATATCAAATTTACTATATCAGGTCAAATTTATTTTACTGGCCAGTCTTGTACAATTAGTGGTTTTTTATCTGCCAACTTAATATTTTGTAATATTTGCCAAATATGTTCTGTTACATGTGGCATAAATGGATGCAAAAGTTTAAGATTTGTTTTTAAAACATAAATTAAAGAAGCCAAAGCAAAAATTCTGTCTTTATCTTCTTTTTGTAGTCTGGGCTTTGTTTTTTCAATATATTTATCGCAGAATTGGTGCCAGAAAAAATGATAGCAAGTCGAAGCTGCGTCAGAAAATCGATATTTTTTTAAAGAAGCCTCTATTTTTTTACTTTCTTTTTCTAATTTTTTTAATATTTCTTTATCTTCTTTTTTTAGGCCCTTTTTTAAATCTCCTTTTTCAATTAATTTTACCAATTCTTTTTTTTCATTAGACGATAGCCTGTCTAAATTTAAAAGAATAAATCGAAAAGCATTCCAGACTTTATTGGCAAAGTTTCTATAGCCTTTGACCTTCTCGTCAGAAATAGCAACATCAGAACCGGGGGCTACCCCACATATTAAAGCCATTCTTAAAGAGTCAGCGCTATATTTGTCAATTAAGTTTAGAGGATTGATAACATTTCCTTCTGATTTGCTCATTTTTCTGCCTTTTTCATCGCGGACAAGTCCGTGCAGGTGAACAATATGAAAAGGAATTTTTCCAGTAAATTCCAGGCCCATCATAATCATCCGGGCCACCCAAAAGAAAATGATGTCTGGGGCAGTGACTAAAATTGAAGTGGGATAGAAATATTTTAATTCTTTGGTTTCTTTTGGCCATCCTAGAGTAGAGAAGGGCCATAAAGACGATGAGAACCAAGTATCAAGAACATCAGGGTCCTGGCTTAGATGAGAGCATTTGCAAGATTTACATTTTTTTGGTTTTTGTTTAGCAACATGAGTTTCATTACATTCATCACAATACCAAACTGGAATTTGATGTCCCCACCAAAGTTGTCTTGATATACACCAGTCTTGAATATTTTCCATCCATTGAAGGTATGTTTTAGTGAAGCGGGTTGGAGTAAATTTAATTTTACCTTTTTTAACAGCTTGAATTGCAGGTAAAGCCAATGGCCTTATTTTTACAAACCATTGTTTGGAAACCAAAGGCTCAACTGTTTTTTTACACCTATAACATTTTCCCACTGAATGTGTATAGTCTTCAGTTTTTTCCAAAAGCCCTTGTTTTTTTAATTCTTGAACTACTACATCACGACAGACCATTAAATCAAGCCCAGAAAATCTACCTGTTTCAGAAGTCATCTTGCCTCCTTGATTAATTATTTTAACATATGGCAAATTATGTCTTTTTGCAATTTCATAATCGGTAGGATCGTGGGCTGGTGTAACTTTTACAGCACCAGTTCCAAATTCACGATCAACAATTTTGTCTGCAATAATTGGAATTTCTTTTTCCATAAGCGGCAGGCTTACTGTTTTACCAATTAATTTTTCATATCTTTTGTCTTTTGGGTGAACAGCAACAGCCGTATCTCCCAACATCGTCTCTGGTCTGGTTGTTGCTACTATAATATAATTTTGATTTTTGATTTTTGAACTTGGATTTTTTATTGGGTAGCGAATATACCATAGGTTACTTTCTTCTTCTTTATATTCTACTTCCAAATCAGACAAGACAGTTACACACCTTGGGCACCAATTGATAATTCTATCTCCTTTATAAATTAATCCTTTTTCATAAAGTTTTATAAATGCTTCTTTAACAGCCTCAGACAATCCTTCGTCTAGAGTAAATCTTTTTCTTGTCCAATCACAAGAAGATCCAAGTCTCCTAAGTTGATTTTCAATATTCCCGCCATATTCTTTTACCCACATCCAAACTCTTTTTATAAATTTTTCTCTGCCTAATTCGTATCTATTTTTATTTTCTTTGGCCAACTCTTGTTCAACAACATTTTGAGTGGCAATGCCGGCATGGTCTTTGCCTGGAATCCACAAGGTTGGATTATTTTTCATCCTATTCCAGCGGATTAAAATATCTTGAATTGTATTATTTAAAGCATGCCCCATATGTAAATTGCCTGTTACATTTGGCGGGGGGATTACAATAGTAAAGGGCTTCTTTTTTAAATTAATTTTAGAAGTAAAATATTTCCCATCTTCCCACATCTGATAGATTTTATTTTCTATTTTATGAGGATCATAAGCCTTTGAACTTTTTTTCATTATTTGCTCCTAGCTAGATATAATTAAAACAGATTAATGTTAGTTAATTATCTTTATCTATTTTTAATCATCTATTAATATAGTCTTCATTTTCATGTTTTTAGCCCCATAAATATCAGCCTCTAAATCGTTTCCAACAAATATGGTTTCTTTGGGTTTGCTTTTAAGTTCATCTAAGGCTTTTTTAAAAATAGATGG